>ERZ795030.508-NODE-508-length-58991-cov-5.361528_pt1 | contig 58991 bp, 32 predicted proteins | sample MGYA00375122_ERZ795030 | MGnify/ENA primary metagenome ERZ795030 (study PRJEB30165, sample SAMN05720146) | activated sludge metagenome | isolation source: anaerobic digester from wastewater treatment plant | place: Japan | collected 2015-04-20 ... | reverse complement strand
ATGACGATGATGCGATGCGCATGCTGAATGGTCGACAGCCGATGCGCAATGGCTATCGACGTGCATTCCTCCATCAACTTGCCAATCGCGTCTTGAATAAGCTGCTCCGTCGCCGTATCGACGCTGGAGGTGGCCTCGTCTAGCACCAACACGCGCGGCCTATGCGCCAGCGCGCGCCCAAAGGCGATCAGTTGCCGCTGGCCTGTGGAGAGCCGACAGCCCCGCTCGCCAACGTCGTGGCGATAGCCATCCGGAAGCGCCTCTATAAACGACGCGGCGTTGACGTATTCGGCGCAACGCCGCACGTCTGCATCTGATATCGACGCCTTGCCCAAACGGATATTGTCCTCGACCGTTCCCGAGAACAGAAACACGTCCTGCAAGACCATGCCAATGTTCCCGCGCAGGGAATCCTGCCGATAACGCCGCACGTCGCAGCCATTCACGAGAATTTGCCCGCGTTGCGCGTCATGGAAACGCGCGAGAAGACTGATAATCGTCGACTTGCCGGCGCCGGTATGGCCAACAATGGCGACACGTTCGCCGGCCTCGATGGAGAAGCTAACGTCTTTTAGGACCCAGCGATCGTCGTCGTATGCGAACCACACGTTGCGGAATTCCACGACCGGAGGCGGCGTCTCGCACGCGATCGCTTCGCGCTCGACGTCTTCCCAGACGACAGCGTCCGGCGCGTCCTGGATTTCCTCGGGCGTGTCAAGCAACTGAAACATACGCTCGGCGGACGCCATCGCCTCTTGGACCATGCTGTACTTGTCGGTCAATCCCCGCACGGGGCTGAACAAACGCTCCGCCCACTGAATATAGGCGACAAATGCGCCCACCGACGCGCCCAAGGTCGCGGCGTCGCCAATCATTTCGTGACCGACGTAGAGAATGATAAGCGCGATGGACAACTGGGCGAGGAAATCAACGGCGGGGAAATACAATGCGAAGTAGCGCACCTGGCGCAGCCATTCGTCGCGATGATCCGCGTTACGCCGGCGATATTCCTCGAAATTCCGCGGCTCGCGCCGGAACGCCTGAACGACCCGAATTCCCGAAACATTTTCCTGAAGATAGGAGGTCAGACGGGCGATCTTGCGGCTGATCTCGAGAAAAGAGGCGCGGGCGTATTTGCGGAACACGGCGCTCACGGCAAACATCAGGGGGGCTGTGCTGAGCGTGATGGCGGCGAGTTTCCAATTCACCGAGAGCATGAATCCGATCACAACGAAAATCGTGAAGAGATCGCTGACGACTTGCACAAGCCCTGTGACGATAGTCTGCTGGATTTTTTCCACGTCGGTGGTGACGCGCGTCATGAGACGGCCCACGGGATTTCGGTCCAGGAAGCGCAAGGCCATGCGCTGAAGATGGGCGAACACCTCCATGCGCATTTCCAGCATGGCCTTCTGGCCAGCGTACGCGACGATCAGCGTCTGGAAGTAGCGAGCGACCACCTCGAACAACATGAGCGCGCCAATGACAAGCGTGATCTCCCCGAGACGCAGACGATCATGCTGACGCAGCGCCTCGATGCGATCCTCGGTTGAAACCGAGAGCTCGGAGGAATTCTCGGCGGATTTTTCCAACGCCAGCCGATCGGCGTTCCCCACGTAACGGTCAATCGCGCGCATGGTGAGGTATGGATTTACATTGCTGAGCAGGGCCGCCAAAAGCAGCAAGAGGCTGGCAAGCGCCAAGGCGGCGCGATACGGACGCACCGAGCGCAAAAGACGCGCCATGATGCGGCCGTCATATGCGCGGACGTGAACCTCGTCGTCGGCGTGATAGCCTTCGTGACTCATGGGCGTCTCTCCAACTCCTCTTCCAGGAGTTGGCGGCGATACATCCGTGCATACAGGCCGCCGCGTTCGAGAAGTTCCTCGTGCGACCCGGATTCCGCGATCGCGCCCTTGTCCAGCACAATGATTGCGTCGGCGTGACGGATCGTCGAGACGCGATGCGAGATGATGATGCTGGTGCGGCGCGTCATGAACGCTCCCAGCCGTTGCAGCATTTCCTCCTCGGTGTGTGCATCAACGCTGGAAAAGGCATCGTCCAACGCCAGTATCCGCGGATCAAGCAGGACGGCTCGCGCCACGGCCAAGCGCTGTTTCTGGCCTCCCGAAAGATTCACGCCGCGCTCGCCCAGAAGGGTGTCGAGTCCTTGCGGCAACGCATCAACGGTTTCTTGAAAACGCGCCACGTCGCACGCATGACGGATCGCTTCCTCGGGCGCGTCGGGACGCCCCAAACAGAGGTTGGCGCGAATCGTGTCGGAAAAGAAAAAAGCGTCTTGAGGCGCATATCCGATAGCCTTGCGCAACACGTTCACGGGGATATCGCGCGCGTCGATGCCGTCCACGAGCACGCGTCCCGAGGTCGGATCGCATTCGCGCGCGATCAACGACGCGATGGTCGACTTCCCGGAACCTGTTGCGCCGGTGATGGCGACGGTTTCGCCCTCGCGCACGGAAAAGTTCAATGCGTGCAGGACAGGCGCGTCGCCGTACGCAAAGGAAACGCCGTCAAAAACAATCGATCCGCGCACCGCAACGATGTCCGTGCGCGTCCGGTCGGTATCGCGAATGGACGGCGTCTCGATCAGCACTTCCGCAATGCGGTCCATGCTCACGGCGGCGCGCTGATACAACGTCACGACCCATCCCAACTCCGCGAGCGGCCACGCCAGCAAGATCAAGTAGATCATGAACCCGGTGAGATCGCCGAGCGTTAGCGATCCGCCAATGACGCGGCTGCCGCCTTGCCACAGAACGAACAGGCCGGCAAGGCCAACCACGAGCCCGATTAACGGCCACATGAGCGACGTGGCGACGCTGAGCTTGATCCCCTCGCGCATGTACCTGCGGGACTCGACGCGAAACGCATCCACTTCGCGATCCGCGATGGCGAATGCCTTGACGACGCGCGCCCCCGACAGATTCTCCTGTGCGCGCGCGGTCATTTCGCCGTACTGATCCTGCACGCGCCGCGACTGGACATGCGTGTAGCGGACGAGAATGTACACGAGCGCGGAAACGAACGGAAGCGGAAGAAGCGCCATCCCGGTCAATACAGGGCTAATGTAGATCATCAGGCCCAGCGTGAACGGCAAGCGCATCATGTCAATGCTGAGCATGACCCCCGGCCCGATCAGCATGCGGACGTATCCCACGTCGTTGGTGGCGCGGGCCATGATATCGCCGGTTTTCATGCGATTGAAAAAATCGCGCGACAAACGCTGCACATGCCGGAAATAATCGTTGCGCAGATCATACTCGAATTCACGCGAGGCGCTGATCAGGATGCGCCGCTGAAAAAAACGCGCGATCCCAGACCCAGCGGCGAGCGCGATCAATGCGCCAAAATAACCAAACAGCAAAACCATGGTCATCGCGCCATCGCCAAGACGATCGATCAGAGACCGGATCACCATCGGACTGCTCAATTCCGTTCCCACAAAAACCGCCGAAAGGGCGGCCCCGGAAAGATAGGCGGGCCAGTACGGAAGATTGTATTGGACAAGCGCGCGGAAGGGCCTTCCGGGCCGAACGGCGGGAGCGTCCTCGAACACCGTTACGCCTCCTGGATTGGCTGGATGGCGTCGATGGACCGAATGAGTTCGAGCAGGTCCTCGGGGTGGAAGGGCTTCAAAAGAAAACCGTCGGGCTGGGCTTCCGGACTTCGGGCATGCTTGGAATCCATCGGTTTCGCCGTCACCATGTACACCTTAATGCCCCTCAACGTAGGATCGCTCTTGAGAAGACGGCACGCTTCCCAGCCATCCATGCCCGGCATGGCCACATCGAGCAGAACCACCGAAAAGTCCCGGCGCGCCGCCATGCGAAGGCCTTCCTCGCCCGAAGTCGCCTCGTCGACGGTGTAGCCTTCCGCCTCCAGGCACCGGCGAATGAAAAGCAGGATTTCGGGATCGTCCTCCACGCACAAAATGCCGTTGCCGAGCTCTCCGTTCGTGAAAAGATCCTTGCTTAACGCGTAGTGAATGCCGCTCAAAAGGCTGCTCTTGCGGAAGCTGCGCTTGATGCGCGCCGCGACGGATGCCCGGTACTGTTCGTAAAGACGATCGTCGTTGGTCGCGATAATCACAGGAATGCCGGGGCGCGGCATCTGCGCAAGCAACTCGTCCAGCGCGGCGGTCTCCTCGCCAAACGAACCCATATCCACCAGAAGGCAGTCAGGACGGTGCTTGCCGAGAAGCGAAACGGCATGCGCCGCGCTCACTGCGTGGATGACATCCATTCCCTCGGGAACGAGCAGGGCGCGTATCTGATTGCTCAACGCCCGGTCCTGAGTCAGCAACTCAATCAACAAATGCGTTTCCGCCGGAAGCGCGGCGTCCGGATGGGCGGCTCCGGATCCTTCGCGGCGCGGGACCATGCGCGCGAGTGTGAAGCGAAACGTGCTGCCCTTGCCGACCTCGCTGGAAACCGTCACGCGGCTGCCGTGCAACCGAACAATATCCTGCGTGATCGACAGGCCGATGCCGGTGCCGCCGTATTTGCGCGTGGAACTGCTGTCGTATTGATAAAACCGCGTGAATATCTTATCCAAGGCTTCCTGCGGAATGCCTATCCCCGTGTCAATAACGGCGCATTCAACGGAGTCCTCGGTAGGATGGATGCGAATCGTCACCGCGCCCCCGTTGTGGTTGAACTTCACGGCATTGCTGAGAAGATTGTTGAAGACCTGTCCCAGCTTGCCCTTGTCGCCTTCCACCATCACCGGCTTATCGGGCGCTTCGAGGATCAAGGCTATTTCGCGGCTATCCGCGACAGGCTGCATGATCTGAATGCTGGATCGCGCGCAGTCGACGATATCGAACGCGTCGAAGACCAACGTCTCGGCGCCCCGGTGCAAGCGGGAGAAATCGAGCAGGTTCTCGATAAGCGTGACGAGCTTTTCGACGTTCCGCAGGCTGATGGCCAGGTATTCGCGCTGCGTATTGTTGATAGGGCCGACTTTCCCGTTGTGGATCATGTCCGTATATCCCATGATCGACACCAGCGGCGTACGCAATTCATGGGAGACATTGGACAAAAGATTGGTTTTCATTTCATCCAACGTTTTCAACTCTTCGTTGGCCTCATGCAGCTTTTCGCGGGCGCGGGTCACCTCGTCCAACGACTTCTGAAGGTTGTCCAACAGGTGTGCATTGCGGATGGCGACCGCCACGTGCGGAGCCATCTGTTCCAGCACTTCAACGTCGTGATGCGTGAAACCGTTCGGATGCGCCAATCCCAAATTCAGCGTGCCGATGATGCGCCCCGTTGCATACAGCGGCGCCGACACGCAACTGCGCGTGCCGGGGGGGAACTCGCCCGCAAAAGGAGTGGAAAGCGCGCTCAAATCGTCGACGACAAGACACTGCCGCTGCTTGGCCACCCATGCGGCGCACGACGTCTCATCGTCGATCGCGCGGGAGACGCCGGCCCCGTGCTCGCGCTCGGGCCACAATTGCCGCGTGACGAACGCGTCATGATCTTCGTCGAGCAGGGCAAGCGAGGCATAATCGAAATCGACCAGTTTTTTGACTTCCACCACGAGACTCTCATACAACCGCCCCGCTTCGAGACTGGAATTGATGACATTGGCGATTTGATTGATCGCGCTAAGCCGTTCCGCGCGATCGCGGGCTTCGCGTTCGAGCCGGACGTTCTTGGTCACATCGCGAAAAATGCCCTCGATCCCCACGACGTCGCCCATGTCGTCATGCATCAGATTCGCGGAGAGTTCCACGCATATCGCTCGGCCGTCCTGCCGCTTCATCCAAACGCGCGAACGCTCCACAAACCCTTCCTTCCTCAGTTCCGAAAGGATTGGCTGCATCTCGTCGGCCTCGAGAAACATGTTGCCCAGCGCTTGACCAAGAACGGATTCCGGCTGACCGCATCCGAGTATTTCGACGCCGGCGGGGTTGATGAATCCGATGAGGCCCTGCGGATCGGTCTGGAAGATGCCGTCGCGCATCGAGGTGACCAATCTGCGGTATTTCCCCTCCGATTCCCCCAACTGCCGGATGTTGCGTTTGAGCGCCAAGGCCATTTTGTTGAAACTATGGGCAAGCTCTTCGATTTCGTCGCCCGTTCCGATCTTCAATTTCAATTCCAGATCGCCCTGGCCGATGATCTGCGCCCCCTCGTTGAGCAGCAAGACAGGGCGCACGATGTTATTGTGAACGTTTCGGTAGGCGTTGAGACACAGAAACGCTATGAACACGACGCAGACGGCAATCGCGATCAGCGCTCCAAGATTGACATTGCGAAAGACAGACCATGACGTCCTATACGCAACGATATACCCCTTCTCATCCTGGAACATGCGGTGATACGCCAGGAATATGGATTGGGGGCCCTCGGCCATCGGATAGCGAGACAAACGCATGGAACCCGATGCCGGCGCCCCCGAATTCCAGAGTTTTTGCGCCAAGACTTCATCGGGCTTTTCGATCCGCATTCGCGGCGCCTCGGCCACCGAGGCGAAATCGAACGCAACGGCCTGAATTTCGGCGCCGCTTTCGAACAAAATCTGATAGTGAATTTCCCGCTGAACCTCGCGGCTGCTCCCGGGGCCATCGCCCAGGGCATAGCGCAAGAGAGTGTCAAGGTCGAACACCTCGGCCATATACCCCACGGGCCTATCGCGACCTGGCGCCGTAACGGGGGCCAGCAAACACGCCACATAGGTTTGGGCGCCGACATGATAGAACAAATCCACGAACGTCGGCTGATCGGGAAGGTCATTCCAGGAAAGCGATGTTTCGCGCGAAAACCCGATGTCGTTGGTCGAATACAAACGCCGGCCTGTCGGGTCGTAGATGGCCCACTCGGAAAATTGGCTGTCGTCGTTGGCATCGGCGCGAAGCAACCGGTTCTCGACAGCCCTCTGGGTCTCCGCGTCATATGCCAAGGGGATCGCCCCGGACGTATCCGGGGTAAGCGAGGAAACAATGACGGGAGCCGACGCCACCTCTTTGATGATGCGGATGTAAAAACTCGCGGCGAGTTGCACCGCTTCCGCCTTGCCTTGGGCGGCGATTCGCAGTGTTTGCTCAGCGGAATTGCCCTGCCCCTGATGGGCCGCGATATAACCGACCACCAAGGCGAGCGTGAGAGGCAACGTGCCCACCAGGAAGATGGAACGGAGAATTTTCCATTCAATGCCTCGGCGGGCCTCTTTTTTTTGCATACGCATGAATTCCGGGTTTCTTGCGCCGGGAACCCGGACATGCCCTGTCCTCACTTCCGGCGGCGCGGCGTTCCTGAGCTTGGCGAATCACGAAACCGGTCGCCGGGAAAGACACTCATCGACGGCGTTCTTCCTCTCCCGCCGGGCGACAACGATCACGGCGACCCAATGTCTGTCAGGATGTACACGAATACGCCGCCAGGATAAGAAAACCACCCCGCCGCACGACACGCGACGCGCTGGACACCCTTACTCTCTTCCACTGATCCGCCTTTTCGCACAATGTTTTCCGAGCGCCACCAGAAATGCGAACTATTCCACCGTTCTGCCCCGGCCGATTAGTTCCCGAACCTTCTCGACCAGCGTGTCCGGTTTGAAGGGCTTCGCCACGTATTCGTCCGCGCCGCACGCGAAAATACGCTCAATGTCCTGCTCTTTGGTGAGGCACGTAACGGCCATAATCGGCGTGCCGCGCGTAAGTTCATTCTCGCGCAACGCCTTGGCGACCTCGAACCCGTTGATCTCCGGCATCAAGAAATCCAGCAGAATCAGATCAGGCGAGAGCTGGGCGGCTTTCAAGCCCACCTCGGTGGCGTTGCTCACCTTAATCAACTCGAAGCCTTCGTCGGTGAGAATGCGTTCCATCAACGCGAGCGCATCCGGATCGTCGTCGACGATCATCACGCGCTTCTTCGCATTGCCTTTATCACGAGGGAACATATCGAACTGTTCGCGGAAAACATCAAGGTCCTCTTCCAAAATGCGGTAATGCCCTCCCGGAGTCCGCGAAGCCTTTATGAGCCCTTGCTTGATCCAGTTCTTGATGCTGTGATGGGTCACATGGCAGATTTTCGCCGCTTCAAACGTTGTATACGCTTTTTGCTCGCGATCACTCACGGTTATTACCTCCAAAACTGTACATGCCCGGCGCTTTTAGCCCCCCGAAGAACCAAATTAGCACCTTGCGCATATTCTGTCTGAATTGTATCCGCATTTTTGTTGATTTGTCAAATTCCTTTTTGCCGCCGCACCGTATCCTCCTGCCGGAATTCTTCGCGCGAAGAGGATTGATGCGGCAAACAAGCAGGGGAGGATGAGTGCTCAAGCGCTTTGCAAAACAATGCGAAAAACGCGGCAAGAAGGGAAAGCATTTGGGCGTATGGAAGGTAGCGCGGCAGGAAGAAACCGGCCCAGATGCTTACGATGGACACTGCGACGCTGGATCCGGCGGCCACTGCGAAAGCGCGCCGGGAAAAGCGCGTTGCGGGTGGACGGCGAAGAGAGAAGCCGAACGTTATCGCCGCGCCCCAGGATCCCACGACGATTCCCGTGCACGCGATGGCTGCCGCCCAAGGATAGGCAGGCGCGAAAACCGCGGATAACGCAAACAATCCAAGCCCCACCCCCATGCAGAGACCGCCTCTGGCCGTGCGGGCGCTTGGAGAATGCGGGGGCGCTTCGTGCGCCGCGGAGGGCGGACGGGATATCAGGCGCGGGCGAAACGATACGGGAATAGGATCGGATTCGGCAGTGGAAACTGCGCCGGGTTGAAACGCTTCCTCCGAAAAAGCGTTCATTTCGCGCAGGCGGGCGATCAGGCGGGTCTGTGCGGAACTGGAACGGGCCAAGGTCTCTTCGACCTGGATTCTTCTTTCAGGCGTCAGGGCATTGTCGATATAGAGCGCCACGGTTTCGTCGTCGAGGTCCTCGTCCCCGTCCTCGCCCTTGTGCCTTGCATCCAGGCGCGCGAGAACGTCCTGTAGGGGAGTATCTCCGCTTGAGCCGAAGCGATGCGTTTCGCCACGCCGGGAAAGGAATGGGCAAGGGCCTCGACCGCTTGGGCTTGTTCCGAGGTGAGGGTTCCCATCACATACGCTTCCACCAGGAGTTCTGGAATGGTCTCCGCGCTCAGCGGGTCATCGGTTGGAAAGGGCATCGCGTCGATCCTCCAGAAGGTCCCGCAGCCGGTTCTTGGCGCGGTGCAATCGCGTGGACATGGTGTTGATGTTCATGCTCGTCGCCTGCGCTATCTCGGCGTATTTGAGGCCCCGCACATAGTACAAGTTCAAGATGAGACGGTCGAGCGCCGGAAGTTCGTCGAGTCCCGCCTGCACAATGGCCAACCGTTCTCTTTCGACGGCATGTTCCAGGGGAGAAGGGACGCATGCGCCGTCGTCTTCGCTCGTCACGGCATCTTGGGTGCGCAGCCGGGCGCGATGTTTGCGAATCCAGTCTACGGTCCGGTTCTGGGCGACGGTGATCAGCCACGCGCGCAACGACTGGGGACGGTGCAACCGGGTCAACGCCATGCAATTATCCGCCAGAAGTCGTTCAAAAACCTCGTTGCTGATGTCTTCGGCGTCCGTTTCGAGGAGCGGTCCTTCCAGTGCCGTGGCGAGTTTTCGGCGGACGGCCCATCGCACGAGTTCCATGTACGCGGCGCAGAACTGCGCGCGCGCCATGTCGTCGCCTTCCTGGCAACGGCGAATCAATTCGGCGATGTTGTGCGGTTCCAGCTCTCGTTCTCCCGGCTCTTCCGACCTACATGCCGCCGATCGCGGCGCCTGTGGCCTACGGTTGGAGTTTGCTCAAGGCGTCGCCGACGGCTTTCATTTCCTCTGCGGCAAAGCCAGACGTGAGCAGCTTGAATTGCCAAGGATACAGCGACGTCTCGATGCGGTAGACGACCACCCATATGCTGGCGACGGTCAGCAACAGGCCGCAGAGTATCCCATAGTAGCGTCGAACAAGCGCGGCGTACAGAATGCCCTGGAGTCGACGGCGGCCAGGCTCCTTCGGGGGCTCTCCAGTCTCCTCGGGCGAGGCGGCGAGAGCCGGCGCCAGCGTGCGCAAAATCAACAACGGATACACGGGACCGAAAAGGACCGCCAAGACGATGATGCCGGTCCAGGTCCACGTCGCTCCTTGGGCGATCCAGGCCCCTTGAGAACCGGGCAGCATGTGTCCAGCAGTGACCGATCCGAGCAGGAGAAGCATGAGCGCAGGAAATGCGGCAAATCCTGCTCGCGCCGGAGACGGATGACGCAACGCCCAGGTTTCGCGGGTGACGCGGAATGCCTTGGCCAACGCGTATGCCAAGAGATAGCATAGCGCGAGCAAGGCAAATGTCTTCACCCACAGCGTCAACGGCGCCTGACGGCGGGCTTTTTCTGTCTGAACGAGGGCGTCGCGTTGCGATTCAAATGCCAGGAGTTCATTCAAGACGTCCGTGATGGCGGCGCGCTCTTGCTGTTTGTCGGAAGAGGCGGAGGCGGTTTCCTCGGTCGCTAGCTTGCGGGAGGCGTCCAGGGCCGCTCGCTGGATGGTGAGTCCTGCGATTGCCTGCGGCGCGACGCCGGGCATGGGATTCTTCGCCGACGCGCCGGAGGCGAGTCGCGCCGTTTCGACGAGGCGGCCTCCCATGCTGAAAAGAGTTTCGAAGGCTTCTTTCCAGAAGTAATGCCGCTTGCGCTGCGCGTCATCAGCGGCCTTTGCCGTGAGAAAATTCGCGTATCCGTAGAGAGGCGCCAACGCCTCGTCCACCGCCTCGCGCGTCAGGCGCGCATACCACATGCCGTCCGTAGGCAATGCCGAAAACCACTGCGGCTTCGGAAATTGCATCTGGCGATTGGTTCCGTTCGTGCGGGCGATGCGATCGAGCGAGGTTTTGAAGGCCTCTTGCGTCGGCTCTACAAACGGCAGCGTGCTGGCCTCCAGGTAAGCCGGCAATGCGTTTTGCGGATCGAGTTCAGCCGCTTTCGCGAAGGCGGCCTGGGCCTCGGCCCAACGCTCCGCAAGCGCCAATTGACAGCCGTATCGTATCCGGACCGATGGATTTTGCGGATCGAGCCTGCACGCCGCGGCGTAGGTGTCGATCACCTTTTCCCGCTCTTCGCGCTCGGCGAGAGCCTCGAGGTATTTCGGCGTTTGCGTCGTGCGCGTCTGCTTGTCGATTTTCACCGCTTGCATGAGAAAAGGACGGGCAGATTCCGGCTCGTGCGTGAGCGCGGCCAGATACAGCCGTTCCGAAGGCTCATAACGAAGAAAATTTTCCGTAAACCACATCATGGCCGCGAAAAACGCCGAAAACGTCACGCACAGCCGGAACGAGCGGCGCAAGCGACGCGCCCCAATGGGATCGCCGATGCGTCCGGCCAACAACGCCGCACACGCATCGTTCTTCACCCTTTTCCTCCCATCAATGTGCGGGCGATCTGCTTGCCCTCTTCAACGCCGGGCTGATCGAAGGCGTTCACGTTGTACAAGCGGCCCGCCATCGCCGTTTGCGCCTCGAAGAGGTAGAGCGTCTGGGCGATGGTGTTCTCGTTGATGACGGGGAGGATGATCCGCATGACGGGGCGCTGGCTGATCTTCAGGGCGTCGATGGATCCGCGCAGTTCGGCGGCCATGAGCCTGTTCATCGACGCTCCGCGCAAGTAGCCGAGCTCGCTGACGAATTTCAGGGATTCCGGAATGCGCAGCGTCTTGGAAAAGCGCGCCACCTCGAGCGTCGTGATGGTTTTGTTGTTCGGGCCTTCCCGGTAAAGCTGCATCTGGCTATGTTGGTCCGTTGCGCCCAGCGCCTTGATGGGGGTCTGCCCCGCGTACACCTCCTCGCCATCGAGGGTGTAACGCTTGCCCAAGCTTTCCGCCCAGAGTTGCCGGTACCAGTCCGCAATGTCGCGCAAGGCGTCGGCGTACGGCATCATCACCGACATCGTCTTGCCTTTGTGCGTGTCTGCGAGATACTCGATGGCCGCGCGCAAATACGCCGGATTTTCATCCAGCGAGGCCGCGGCGCAGCGTTTGTCCATCGCGGCGCAGCCCTCACGGAAGCCGTCGAGGTTCATGCCCAGCATGGCCGCCGGAAACATGCCCACAGGCGAAAAGACGGAAAAACGGCCCCCTACGTTAAGGGGCACCTCAAAACTCTTCAGACCATAATGGTCCGCCACAGGATGCAACAGGCTCGGCTTGGCGCCCTTGCCGCGCGGATTCGTCGTGACCACCAAGTGATCTTTCACGGCGGCTTTGCCGAGTTTCTTCTCAAGGAGATCGATGACTATCATCAACTGAGACATCGTTTCCGCGGTCTCGCCGGACTTCGAAATGGCGTTGTAGAGCGTTTTGCCCGGCGGGCACAGGCGCATCATGTCGCGAAAGGTGACCGGGTCGATGTTGTCCATCACAAATACGCGCGGAAATCCCTTGCGCGCGCGCTTGGATTGGATGTTATAGTGCTGCGAACGCAATGCCGTGATCAGGGCGCGCAGACCCAACGCCGATCCGCCGATGCCCAAAACGACGAGGTTTTCGCAGCCCTTCCTCAGGAATGCCTCTGCTGTGGTCTTGACGTCCCCCCAAACGCCTCGGTCTTTGTACAGATCCCAAAAACCATAGACGCCGTCCTTGCGTTCCTTGCGCAAAACCTTGTGGGCCGCAGCTATCTGGGGCTCGACGCTCCTTAACTCGACCGGCATGACGCCGTTTTCCTTGCCGACGGCAGACGACTTCGCGCGCGTCACGTCAATGCGGATATCAAAAGCCATATTAGCCTCCATGTTGGTGGTTCCGGGTTGCATCGCGCGGATATTGTACAGGAAATGCCGCGCCCGTTTCTTATCGCGCGTGCAAGCCTTCCTTCGGAGCCTGGACTGCCCGCGCGAAAACCGGGCGCTGCAAAAGCCGACGCGCTGCGCCAAACAACAAGACCTGGAGCGTGTGGAGCCGGGAAAACATTACGGCCAGGAGGATAATTGACGTCGCCACATGAGGGTGATAGCATAGGAAAATCGGGATAGTTTTCTTATTTACAGGAACCGTCGGCTCGGCGCATATAGCCGCTCCTACGGGGCGGAGATGTTTTTTCGTGAAAGTTCTGTTCGTAATCCCAACCGCGTTCGCGCTCGAACCGTTGGGCGTCATGTTGCTCACGGCAATCTGCAAACGCCACGGGCATACGACCAGCCTTGCCATTTTGAGCAAGTCCGACCTCGTCCGTCGAGTTGCCGAATTCGAGCCCGACGTCGTCGCCTACAGCGCCACGAGCGCCGACGCGCCTGTCTTCAAAACCGCCGACGATCGGCTCCGAACGGCGATGCGCCAGAGCGGACGCCGTGTCTTCCGAATTATGGGCGGTCCCTATCCCACCTTCACGCCGTCGGTCATCGATGAACTCGAACTCGATGCCATTTGCCAGGGCGAAGGCGATCACGCAATGCCGGAACTCCTGCGAAGGCTGGAGGCCGGCGAGAGCATCGAGGGCATTCCCAACATTGCCCTGACGAGTGCAGGCGCGCCGCTCAAAGAATTGGTGCAGGACCTCGACGCGCAGCCTATCCCCGATCGCGACGAGTACTACCGCGTCGTGCCGTATTACCGGATTTCCGGCATGCGATCGCTCATCACGGGGCGGGGCTGCCCCTACAACTGCACCTATTGCTTCAATCAGGCGTTCAACGACATGTTCCGCGGCTGCGGTCCCATTTTGCGGCGGCGTTCCGTCGAAAACGTTCTCGAAGAAATCGAGTACATGGGAAGGCACTATCCCCCGATGCGACTCGTGCGTTTCACCGACGACACCTTCGCGCACGGCGTCGACCCGTGGCTCGAAGAGTTTTGCGAGAAATACCCCCGACGCATTGGGTTGCCGTTCTACTGTCTGATGCGATCGAACACGCTGACCGAAGACACGGCGCGCTTGCTGAAGCAAGCCGGCTGCCACGCGGTCAGCATGTCCATCGAGAGCGGGTCGGAGGCGATCCGCAACGGAATCCTTGGGCGTAGCCTTACCGACGAGCGCGTGCGCGAATCCTTCGCCATCGCGAAGCGATACGGTTTGCGCACGTTCGCCAGCACAATGCTCGCCATTCCCGGCACATCGCTCAAGGAGGATTTTGAGTCGCTGGAGTTTGTGCGCCGCCTCAAGCCCACTGCTCCTCTGTTCCCGATCTGGACGCCGTACCGAGGCACGCAAATGTGGCAGCAGGCCGTGGACGCGGGATTGCTCGACACCGGCGCCGATGTCGCGAATTGGTTCAATGGAGCGAGTGCGTTGAATTGCTATACCCCGGAAGAGAAGAACACGCAATTGCGCATCTGTTTCGTGGGGCCTTTGTACGTTAACGCGCCGCGTTTTCTGCAACCGCTGCTGCTACGTCTCATCAAGAGCAGGATTCCCATAGGCCTGATGTTGCCGCCATTGGCAATCTATGTCACATACCGCATCTCGACGCGCATTTTTCCGCAAGGCATTCCACGCAGTCCCAGCGGCTTGTTTCACATGATCGTCGAGACGGTGAAGTACATGGCTACGCGCGGCGAGGCCCAAAAACCGTAGCGCATCCGAGGAGACAGCGTGCCGCAACGCAAGCTATTGCTAACGTCCGTCGTGGGGCCCTACGGCATCGAAGATGAATATGCCGCCGGGTACGGCATGCTCATGGACGGGCTCAAGATCAACCTCTGTTACGGTCAGGGCGTGCATGCGCCGCAAGCCACGCAAAGCAGTTTCGCACTCGACCTGCTTGCCCTCAACATCTCCGTGCCGACGACCGTGCTCGATTTCCCGTCGTGGCAACGCTTCACGAGAGAACTTGAAAAGGGCTATACGGACGTCGGCATCTCGTTCGTCATGGCCAATGTGTACAAGGCCAAACGCATGGCGGAGTACATTCGCGCGCACTATCCCGACGTGAAGATCATTCTCGGCAGTTACGGAACGCTGATACCGGGCATCGAGGACATGCTGCCGTTCGACGCGATGTGCCGGGGGGAGGGCGTGCGCTGGTTGCGCGCTTATTTTGGCGACGATCCCAATGCCCCCTTGGTGCATCCGGTGATGTCGTACCTTACCAAAATGCGCGCGTACGGCGTCAACGTGAGCAAACGTCTTAAATCGGCGATCATCATTCCGGGGCTTGGCTGCGAAGGGGCCTGCGATTTCTGTTCCACGACGCGCATGTTCGACTATCACTATCTGCCCATGCTGCGGAATGGCCAGGAATTTTTCGAACTCTGCCTTCGAGGCGACGAGCAGCTGGGCATCCAGTCGTTTGCCGTGTACGACGAGAATTTTGCGAAGAATACCCAGATGGCGCGCGAGATTCTGGCGGAGATGGAGCGGCACGGCAAGCCATACAAGTTCACCATGTTCGCCTCGGCCAACGTCGTGCAGGCCATGGGCGCGGATTTTCTCGTGCGCATGGGCTTCGAACAGATTCTCATCGGCGTCGAGTCGACGCAACGGCCCTATGCAAAGACCCAGGGCGTCGACATGGCAACGCTCGTTCGCGATCTTCAAGACAAAGGCATCACCGTCACGACGTCCATCATTCTTTTCCTCGAAGAACACAACAAACAAAATATCTGGGACGAGATCAACGCGGCCATCGCGCTCGGCAGCGAGATTCAGATATTCAACATGGTCGTGCCCATTCCCGGCACGCAGTTATATGACGAGTTCCGCAATAAGGGGTACGTCGACGAACAACCCAACTACCGCGAGATGCACGCACTCACGCTCGTCGTGCCGCGCCACCCCCACTTCACGACCGATGAGGCGCACGACATTCAAGTCAAAGCGTATCGCATGAAGTACGAGGCCAATGGCCCGGTCACCCTTGCCAAGTGCCACACGATGGTGCGCGGGTATTTGCGAGCGATGGAGGATTTCAAGACGCGCGAGCGGGAGGGCCTTGCTTGGGACGCGGAGGCGATGCGGTATGTGAAATGCGACAACCCGGCGCCAGACACGTTTATGAAGTTGCGCATCGTGGAATTGCGCGATCGCGCCCGGCGCGGACGCCCCATTCTCCTGACCTGCTGGGTGTATGCCGTCAACCGCAGCGCACGTCAGAAAGCATGCGAAACGATGCGGCTCTATCGGCAAGCCTTTGGCTCGATGACGCTTATCGAGTGGATCGTGTCGCTGGGCGTGCTGTGTACGGCATCCATCGAGGCGGTCCGCATCTGGATTCGCGAAAGACTGCTGGGCAAACATCCTTCCGGTTATCAGCCCCCGACGCGCTGTGTGCAGTATCCCGGCGCCGCCCTTCGACGTGACGTCCAGCATGGACACTGATCCGAATCAAGGGAGCGCGATATACGCGACGGCTGCGCATCATATCCAGCAACGCCGCGTAACGTGGTTTTTGAAGTGGGTTGCCGTTCTCATCATCGCGCCCTTGTGTTTGTTGATCGCCATGGAGCTTGCGCTACGGGCGTTTGGCTTCTGGCATTCCAGCGCCTACCTATTGAGTCAAAAAGACGGAGCGGGCCGCGAATTCCTGAATACAAACAAGACTTTCCTTTGGAATTTTTTTCCCGGGATCGCAGTCCTTTAGTCCTTCAGCGGTCCATTTCATGGCTCAAAAAGAGCCGAACGCGTTCCGTATTGTCGTGCTGGGCGAATCGGCGGCGCTTGGACTACCCATTCAAGAAGCGAGTTTTTCCCGCATTCTCGAGGAGATGTTGCAGCGCCAATTTCCTCAGTTGAATTTCGAGTTTCTCAATGCCTCCACACCCGGCATAAATTCACATGTTCTGCTCGCCATGGCGCGCGAATACGGTGCATATTCGCCCGATGCATGCATCGTGTACGCCGGCAACAACGAGTTCACGGGCCCCTTTGGCGCGGCTACAAGCAAAACGGGACCGTTGCCATTGCCGGTCATTCGCGCCACGATATCGGCGCGAAAAACCGCTCTTGCATCGTGTCTGCGCGGTCTTTTCTCGGGCTTCGCGCCGCAGGCTTCTCCCATGCCGTCCGGGCTGCACGGCGTTTCTCCCGATGGGGCATGCAGGGATCGCACGCACCGCATCTTCAGGCAAAACCTCCACGACATTTCGGCGGCGGCGCTTGGGTCTGGAGCCGCGCTTGTCTTGTGCACCGTGCCGACGAATGAACGGGACTTCCCCCCGGCCTCTTCTCGGCACAGGACGGGCCTGTCTGCTCCTTCGCAACAAGAGTGGGAGCGACACGTGCATGAGGCGCGCTCATGGGAAGCGAAAAACGAACCCGCCCAGGCCCTTTCTGCGTACGCCAAGGCCGCCGAAATCGATTCCCTCCATGCCGATCTGCACTACCGGATGGCTTGCTGCGTCTTGGCGATGGGGGACCGGGCAAGGGCCAGCGTAGAGTTTGAAAAAGCCCGCGATCTCGACGCGTTGCCTGTTCGCGCAGACACGCACATCAATGCGGCGATCCGGGAAACAGCCGCCACGTTCACCTCGCGTGGCGCTATGCTGGCCGACTGTCTCGCAGATTTCCGGGAGCATTCTGTGGACGGAATTCCGGGAAACGCGTTTTTTTACGATCATGTGCATCTGACGTTTGAAGGAAACCACCGCATCGCTTCCACCCTGCTGCCTCTGGTTGCGCGCGTCATTCAATCGAAACGAGGATTAGAGCCTGTTGCTGCCTCTCCAATCCCCCCTGATTCGCGAGAGTGGGAAGAAATGCTGGGCTTCACGCCTTGGCATGATCGGTACGCAAAACAACTGGCCCCAGCCCTGATAAAATCCGCGTTGGCCCTCTTCGCGGCGCAAGCAAGACCGGCGACAGCCCCGCTTCCGATGGCGCGAGAGGAACTGCAACGCGACATTGCGATTGTGCAACGGTATCTGCAGCGGCGTCCCTTTGATGAAGCACAACGCGCCAAGCTTGCAATCATGGAGCGCGATTTTGATCCCGAGAAATACAATCCCGCACAATCGCTGCACAGGCCGGACGTCTTTGTGTTCGACGCAGAAACAATGAGGTGACTCGCCATGCCATGTCCCGCCCTATAGGCCCCTAGAAGGTTTTTTATGGCAAAAAAGTCGGACATGTCGTCAGGAGAAAAATCTGCATTGAGTAGCGATTCTGTCGAAAACGTACTCGATGGCGTTGTCGAGCGCATCGTGTTCGAGAGCTCCGAGAGCGGTTTCATCGTCGGCAGATTGCGCATGAAAAACTCGACGGACCTCGTCACCTTTGTCGGCAACCTGATGGCCTTGTCTCCCGGCGAGACCGTGCGGTTGTGGGGACGTTGGTCGGACGACCAGCGCTTCGGGCGTCAGTGGCGCGTTGATCGGTTTCAGACCATCCTCCCGACCAGTATCGACGGCATCAAGAAGTACCTGGGCTCGGGCATGATCCCTGGGATCGGCCGCAAATACGCCGAGCGGATCATCGACCTTTTCGGCGTCGAGACGTTGCGCGTGATCGATGAAGAGCCGGAACGCCTGCTCAAAGTGCCGGGGTTCGGTCGCAAACGCGCGAAACAAGTCCGCGAAGGATGGGCTGCTCAAAAGACCGTCCAGTCGATCATGATCTTTCTGCAAGGCCACGGCATCGGCCCCGCGATGGCGCAACGAATATACCGGCGCTATGGCAACGCCGCCGTCGCGGTCGTGCGCGACAACCCCTACCGATTGGCGACCGAGATTCACGGCATTGGCTTTCGTTCGGCGGACGCCGTCGCAATGGAAGTCGGCATCAGCAAGGATTCCCCGCGCCGACTTGAAGCAGGCCTACTCCACACGATGCAGCAGTCCTCGCTGAAGGGCCATGTCTTCAGCGAGCGCGCGGAACTGTTCGAGGAAGCGTCGCGACTGCTGGAGGTCGATGCCGCGCTTCTTGATGCTCCGCTAAAGACGCTATCCAACGATACGCATCTCGTGCTCGACAACGACGACCAACACGTTTATCTCAAAGCCCTGTGGGATGCCGAGACAGGTGCGGCGGAATTGCTGAGTCGTTTAATGCGTACGCGCGCGAACGACGTTCCCATCAAAACCGAGAAGGCCGTCGAATGGGTCGAGAAACACAACGGCATTGCGCTGTCGCCGGAACAACGCGACGCGATCCGCACGGCCATTCACTCGAAGGTCATGGTTATCACCGGCGGACCGGGCACAGGCAAGACAACGGTCCTGAATAGCCTGTTGACGATTTTCGAAAAGAAGGACGTACGTATCCTCTTGGCCGCGCCGACGGGGCGCGCCGCGAAACGCATGGAATCCGCAACCGGCAAACCCGCGCGCACGTTGCACCGGCTGCTCGAATTCAGCCCCAAACTCGGCGGTTTTTCGCGCAACGAGGACAACAAACTCAGCGCCGATCTCATCGTGCTGGATGAATGCTCGATGGTCGACATCGAGTTGCTGCATCATTTCCTAAAGGCCGTGCCCGTACGCGCGCGGGTCGTCTTTGTCGGCGACGTCGATCAGTTGCCGAGCGTCGGTCCCGGAAATGTGCTGATGGACCTCATCGCAAGCCAGGCGATTCCGACCGTGTGGTTGAAGACCGTGTTCCGCCAAGCCGAGGCGAGCGGCATCGTCGCCAATGCGCACCGCATCAACTCCGGACAATACCCCGAATTCAACGACAAGGACTTCTTTTTCGTCGAACGCAAAGAGTCGGCGCAAGCGCTCGAAACCGTCGTCGAACTCGTCGCGAACCGCATTCCCAAGAAGTGGAACCTCGACCCGTTTCGCGATATCCAGGTTCTTGCGCCCATGCATCGTGGCGACGTGGGGGTGTCGGGTTTGAACGAGGCCCTGCAGAACGCGCTCAATCCCGATGGCGCCCCCCTCCCGCGCCAGAAATTTCGCAAGGGCGACAAAGTCATGCAGATGCGCAACAACTACGACCGCGACGTGTACAACGGCGACGTCGGCGTCATCGCGGTCGTCGATGAGGAAACGCGCGAAGTCGAGGTCGCGTTCGAGGACCGCGCCGCGATCTACCCCTTCGACGAACTCGACGAACTTGCGCTGGCCTACGCGAGCACCGTCCACAAAGCGCAAGGCAGCGAATATCCCGCCGTGGTCATGCCCATCGTGAGCCAGCACTACGTCATGCTGCAACGCAGCGTCCTCTATACCGGCATCACCCGCGCGCGCCAACTCGTCGTCATCGTCGGCGAACACCGCGCCCTCCGCGCCGCCATTGCCAACACCCGCGTCACCCGCCGCAACGCGCGCTTGGCGGAAAGACTCAAGGAGCGAAGGATGGAATAGAAGCGCGGATTCTTTCACCTGAAAAGCGTTGTTGAGAAGTTTTAGCGCGATTGCAGCCTTTTAGAAAGCGTGATGCTGCGCCCTTCCCTCCATCGCGCGAAAAGAGAACTCTGCTACAATGCCTCGCAGTTTGTGTCCTCAACAAAATATTGCAAAAGGGCGTCTGAACCATGGCGAAATGCTTCGATCCGAAACAGGCGATGCGGTTTCTTTGCGGAGTCCTGTTTGCTGCGGGGTCGATCGCCGTATTGCTCGCGTTCGCCGAAGGCGCGTTGCGATGGGCGAAATATGGCTATCCCGCCGCGTATTTCCAGGTCGACGTGTTTGAGGGGAAGCAATGGGTTAGCGTGAACGACGCCTTCCTGCTGCGCTTCTTTCCGCAGGAACGCATCTTCCCTCCGTTCCCCGTGCGTTTCACGGCCCAGAAACCTCCAAACACATTTCGATGCTTTGTGCTGGGCGGATCATCCGCGATGGGATACCCCAGCCCGGAAGGAGGATTTTGGCGGATTCTCAAGGTCATGCTTCAAGAAAAGCATCCCGGAAAGAACATCGAAGTGATCAACTGCGCCAATCCCGGCGTGGATTCGCATATGCTGCTTCCCATCGCGCGGGAATGCCGCCGCTATGCCCCTGACCTCTTCATTGTGTACATAGGCAACAACGAATTCTTAGGCCCCTACGGTCCTTGCGGTCCGGGCGGTCGATTCCCTCCCCCGCTCTCCATCATACGCGCCCAACTCGCGATCAAAACGACGCGACTCGGGCAATTCGCCATGGGACTCGGCGCGCGTCTCGCCGCGTCAAACGCCGCTTCTCTCAACCCGCTCGCTTTTCAGGGCGCCGCGCCCGACGACCCACGAGTGGCCGACATATACAAGAACTATGCGCGCAACCTCGACGATATCGTCCGTGCAGGAACGACCTCGGCAGCAAGCGTCGTGTTGGGAACCGCTCCCTCCATTTTCAAGGACTGGCCGCCGATGGGATCAGCGCATCGGAACGGGATGACTCTTTCGGATACGCAGAAGTGGGACAAGGCATACGCGGCCGGATGCGCGGAAGAAGAAAAAGGTCATTTTGAGTCCGCTTTGCAAGCGTATGAAGTCGCCAGGAAAATAGACGATCGGTTTGCAGAACTGCATTTCCGGATGGGAAATTGCTTTCACGCAATCGGAGATTTTCCCCGCGCGCGCAGCAGTCTTCAGCGCGCACGCGATCTCGAGTTGTTGCGTTCGAACATGGATGATCGGCTCGTCTCCATCACTCGCGAGATTGCCGCGCGACATGCGCCTCGGGACGTCATCTTCGTGGACGTTCCCGCGTCCGTTGAATCACAAGGGCCAAACGGATTCATCGATCATTCTCTGGCATACGACAACGCCCACTTTACCTTTGACGGCAACTACTGGATAGCAACGGCATTCGCCCCGGCGATAGCGGATATCGCCGAGCGGCGCCTGAACGGCGCACCGGGCCGCAACCAGGCATTCCCAGGGCCAGAGGCTTGCCGAAAAGCCTTGGCGTGGACGACGTGGCATGACTGGAAGACGCGAAAATCCGTGGCGGAAAGCATCCGGAAAGCGGCGGCGGCGCTCCGCATAGAGAGCGCCGCCCCCACGGAACTTTCCGTCCAGCCGCTGCAACGGCTTCTCCTGGCCGACGTCCCCCCTCTTCCCGCCGAGGAGTTGCGCCACTGCATCGCGGCGGTGAAGGCCTACCTTGATCGTGTTCCCTCCGACGGTCTGCAGCGCAGCAATCTAGCCTTGATGGAACAAGAATTGGCGCAAGCCCCGCCGTCGAGTCCCGGAGAAACCCCGATCCCGCTCTCCACGCAATAGGCGCGCTTTTTTTCAACGTGACAGCGACGGCGTGGCGAGTTTGACGTGTTTGCCGAGTTTCATGGACTTGGCCGAGCGAACAGACTCGAAGCCGTGGCGTTCGCGGATGCGATCGACGCTTTCGAGGGCATGTTCCCACTTCTCGGCGCTTTGGCCATCGAAGAGCAGGAGTTGGTGCTGGTCTGCGCTCAGCGAGGACAGGCTAACCCCGATGAGCCGCACGCGGGCGCGCCGTGTCCGCGCCTTGGGCAGAAGCTTGTGCAACGCGGCGGTCACTTCCGCATCCACGCAAGTGGATGAAGGCAGCGTCTTCGAGAAAGTCGAGGTCTTGAAGTCGGCATAGCGAACCTTCAGCGTCACGCAACGCGTCTCCAATCCCTGCTTGCGCATCGCAAACATCGACCGCTCCATCAGGTGCATCAACACGCTTTCGACGCGGTCCCAGTCCAGCAGGTCCACCTCGAACGTCGTCTCGCGGCCTATCGACTTCGGCGTGTGTTCCAGCCTCACCTCGCTGTTCGACTCGCCCCGCGCCGCACACCGCAACGCATGCCCCAGTTGGCCGAACTTCTTCATCAACCGTTCCTCGGAAAACGCCGCCAACTGGCCGATGGTCTTAATTCCGAGCGTTTCGAGCGCCTCCCCTGTGCGCGGTCCGACCCCCAACAACCTGCGCAAGGGCAACGGCGCGAGAAACGCCTCCTCCTCGCCCGTCGCCACGCGCAGATACCCGTCAGGCTTCGCCAGTTCCGTCGCGATTTTCGCCACAAGCTTGTTGGACGCGATGGCAATCGAGCAGGGAAGCTGCGTGCGGCGGCGGACTTCCCGCTTGATGTGCGCCGCGATCCCGTCGTCGCCGCCAAACAATTTCTGCGAGCCCGACACATCGACGTACGCCTCGTCGATCGACGCCATCTCGACCAACGGCGAGACGGTCCGGAGCGCGGCCAACACCTCTTCCGACGCCGCCTGATAACGGCTGAAGTCGCCGCGCATGAATATGCCGTGCGGACACAGCCGAACCGCCTGCGCCAGCGGCATCGCGGAATGCACCCCAAATTTCCGCGCCTCATACGACGCCGTCGACACCACCCCGCGCACGTCGCCCTTGCGCCCGCCAATAATCAGCGCCTTGCCCCGCAACGACGGATCACGCACCACCTCCACCGACGCGAAAAAAGCATCCATATCGATATGTAGAATGCGACGATCCATCATAAAGCTGAAATTCCTTTCAGGTATAGTATGCGCCGGCGCCGTGCGGCTGTCAAGCCCCGGCCACAGCCGGAATCGCACCCAAAGCACATGAAAGCGTGTTGGAAATACCTGGCGCCAGTTTTGATAGGCGTTCCGCGGCATGGTACAATGGCTCTTTAGCGTCCCCAACGTAGTTGGACCAGGAAAAGGCATGTCGCCCACTTCCGGCCGACACACCATAAGGACATTCGCCCCATCATGTTGAACACAGAAACGGATCAGTCGGTCCCCACGCTTGCAGCCACCCGTCAGCGCATGCACGAGCGACTCAAAGGCATTGTTCCCCCCTTCGAGATCGACCTGAAAGCCGAAATCGCCTTCCAGATCAATCGGTTGAAGCGCGAGAAAAACGCGGTCATCCTGGGCCACAACTACATGGAACCCGCCTTGTTTCATTCCGTGCCGGATTACGTCGGCGATTCGCTCGAATTGTCCCGTATCTCCGCGCAGACCGAAGCGGATATCATTGTCTTCTGCGGCGTGCAATTCATGGCGGAGACCGCCAAGATTCTCAATCCGGACAAAACCGTGCTCATCCCCGCGCTTGAAGCAGGCTGCTCGCTTGCCGCGGGCATTAGCGTCGAGGACGTGTTGCACCTCAAGCGGCGCTATCCTGGCGTCCCCGTAGTCAGCTACGTCAATACCTACGCCGACGTGAAGGCTGTTTCCGATTACTGCTGCACAAGCGGCAACGCGGACAAGGTGGTTCGGCATATCTTGGACCAAGGCCACAAGACGGTCATTTTTCTTCCGGACGAATACCTCGCGCGGAACACCGCGCTGGAAATCGGGGCGCCTATCACAGTGCCGGAGCGCGATGCGGACGGCAAACCGGTGATGCCCGAAGGCACGGAGATTCCCGAAGGCATCATCGGCTGGACGTCGCGTTGCGAAGTGCATGAACAATTCACCGTGCAAGACGTCCAGAACGTGCGCAAGCAATTCCCGGACGTTGTCATCATCGCGCACCCGGAATGCAGCCCGGAGGTGGTGGAGCAGTGCAACTTTGCCGGCAGCACCAAGCAAATGGTCGAGTATGTGCAGCGACTGGATGCCCAGCGCTATCTGTTGCTGACCGAATGCAGCATGGCCGATAACATCGCCGCGGAAAATCCCGACAAGGAAATGCTGCGGCTGTGCAGTATTCGCTGCCCCTACATGGGCCTCATCACGCTCGAAGACACCTTGGCCGCTCTGGAAAATCTTCAATACGAGATCGTGTTGCCCGCCGATACCATCATGAAAGCGCGCACGGCCATCGATCATATGCTCTCGATTCGCTAGCAGAACGGCCTTCGGCGATGTTTCCATCTTCGCCGTTCCGATGGAAATGAAGCTGTCTTTTGATAAGGCGGCGTATGGGGAAGACGCATGAACATCCTACACAACACTCCCGGGTTCTTGCTGGCGGCGCTCCTTACAGGGACCGCCATTTCCGCGTGGGCGGCGGAAGACGCCATCCCCTATTCGATCGCCGCATGGCCGGGCGAATGGGGTAATCACCGGGCAGTGGTGCGAGTGGACGATCCGGCGTCCGCCGTGTGGGCGCATATCCCGTGGCGTAGGCACGATCCGTCGCCGTGGCTCAAGGACGTGATTGTGGTCGATCTGGCGACGGGCCAACGCATCCGCAACGTCGTGCGCTTGGCCGTCAATCGCGAATACGGCGACATCGCGTTTCAGCCGGAGACAATTCCCGGCGAGTACGGCGTCTACTACATGCCCTGCACCCACACAAAGCCCGATTACATCCATTTTGCCGTCTACAATCCTCCAAGCGACACGGCGGACCCCGCCTGGCTCCAACGCAACGCGCTTGACGCCGCCAACGTCGGCAAGGAAACCTGGCGCGCGTTCCCTCAAGCAGCGGTGATCGCGTTCCAGGCGCGCAGCGAGTTCGACCGCTTTGATCCGATGGAACTCGCCGCCACGGCGGACGAGATCAAGCGCCTGCTGGATGCGCATGCGGAGTCCTATCTCGTGTTCCCCGAAGACCGCGCCTATCCGGTCCGCATGACGAGCGATCTTCCAAGCCGCTGGATCGCGCGCGGCCCGCAGCCAGCATTCCGCGGCGAAGCGGACCGTGGCGAGTGCTACGCGCTTCAACTCGGCATCTACGCGGCCCGGCAGGCGATCAGCACGCTCACCGTGACGTTCTCCGATCTGCGTTCGCATGACGGCGCGACGATCCCTGCGGCGGCGATGCGGTGCATCAACCTCGGCGGACGCGATTGTCTTGGGCGGCCGTTTACGCGCACGTTCTCGGTGCGCCAAGGCGCCGTAAAACCCTTGTGGTGCCTTATCGACGTGCCCGAGTCCGCCAAGAGCGGCCGCTACGAAGGCGAGATTCTCGTTTCGCCCGAAGGAGCCGAACCTACCCGCATCGCGTTGGCCTTGGAAGTCTCAAACGCCGTCGCAGTCAATCACGGCGACGACGATCCCGCAAACATGTCGCGCCTGCGCTGGCTGAACTCCAACATCGGCATGAACGACGAGGTTGTGGCGCCGTATACGCCGCTGCAACTCGGAGACCGTGTGGTTTCCTGTCTGGGACGCACGGTCACCGTCTCGGAGGATGGCCTCCTCGCGCAGGCGCGCGCAGGCGCGCACGATCTGCTGGCCGAACCCATGCGGTTCATCATCGAAACCGACGCCGGACCGGTCGAACTGACGGGGCCTTGCGTCGTGACGCGTCGTCAAGGACCGGGGGCGGCGACATGGGGCACAACGCTGACGAGCGGTCCGTTCGCCGTGTCCGTCCACGCGAAAATGGAGTTCGACGGCTACATCGGCTACGCGATCACCGTGCGGGCAAGCGAGACGACCTCCGTGAAAGACATCCGCATCGAGATCCCATATCGCGGCGATGCGGTCCCCTACATGATGGGCATGGGCCGCAAAGGCGGCGATCGTCCGTCCGAATGGGAGTGGCGATGGGACAGCCGCCACGCAAACAACAGCGTGTGGCTTGGGGGCGTTTCCGCAGGAATGCGGTGCAAGCTGAAAGATGCAAAGGATACATGGGAAACCTATTCTCTTTCGAATTCGCCCGCATCCTGGGCGAATGAGGGACAGGGCGGCTGCACGATCGCCGACGAAGATGGCGTTGTGTTGATGAAGGCCTTCAGCGGACCGCGCACGATCGAGCCTGGAATGGAACTGCCTTTTCGGTTCGGGCTCTTAATCACCCCCCTCAAACCGCTCGACAACCGGCATTGGTCCCAACGGTATATCCAGCCGGGCGTCCCCTCCATCGCTCCGATCGACGAAGTCATCGCCCAGGGAGCCAACATCGTCAACGTACACCAAGGGAATGCCCTGAACCCCTATATCAACTACCCATTCCTGACCGTGGATAAATTGAAACCCTACGTCGACGAAGCCCACGCAAAGGGCGCCAACGTGAAGATTTACTACACCGTGCGCGAATTGACGAATCGCGCGCGCGAAATATGGGCGCTGCGCAGCCTCGACGACGAAGTCTACGTGCACGGCGGCGGCGGCGGATATTCATGGATGCAAGAACACCTGGTGACCGGCTATGTGCCCGCGTGGCACGAACCGAACTTGCCGAACGGCGAGGTCGATGGATCCATCGCGACGCAGGGCCTGTCGCGCTGGCACAATTACTATCTCGAAGGCATGGCGTGGCTCATGAAGAACGTCGGCATCGACGGACTCTACCTCGACGGCATCGGCTACGACCGCGAGATCATGAAACGCCTGCGCAAAGTGATGGAAACCGCCCGTCCGGGATCGCTCATCGACTTCCACTCCGGCAACAACTTCTCCCCCGAATACGGACTGTCCAGTCCGATGAACCAATACATGGAGCACCTGCCCTACATCGACAGCCTCTGGTTCGGCGAACTCTACGACTATGACGAAACGCCGGATTATTGGCTGGTCGAAATCTCCGGGATACCGTTTGGACTGTACGGAGAAATGCTCCAAGGCGGCGGCAATCCATATCGCGGGATGATCTACGGCATGACGAGTCGTCTCGGATGGCAGGGCAATCCGGGCCCCATCTGGAAACTATGGAACGACTTCGGCATCGACAAGGCGCGCATGGAAGGCTACTGGAGTCCCACCTGTCCCGTAACGACAGATAACGAGAACGTGCTGGCCACGGCCTATGTGCGGCCCAAACAAACGCTTATCGTTGTGGCGAGTTGGGCCAAGGACCCCATGCCGATCAAACTCGTCATCGACTGGAAAGCGCTCGGCTTGCGTCCCGCCCACGCCAAACTCATCGCCCCGAGGATGGAAACGTTGCAAGACGAAGCGGTTTTTGCGCCCACCGATTCCATATCCGTTTCCCCCGGAAAAGGATGGTTCCTTCTCCTAAGCGAATGATGCCTCGGCGCCCACTCTCCGCGTGCGAAATCACGAACCGAGTCTTCGTGCCTTCAACGCCATCTTGAGGTATTGGCCCGTATACGAATCCTTCGCCCTGCGTACCTGTTCCGGCGTTCCTTCGGCGACAATCCCCCCCCCGCGATCCCCCCCATCGGGGCCAAGATCGACGATCCAGTCGGCGGTGCGGATCACGTCAAGATTGTGTTCGATGACGAGCACCGAATTGCCGTTGTCCACAAGCCGGTGCAGCATGCGCAACAACTTGTCGATGTCGACGGCATGCAAGCCGGTCGTAGGTTCGTCGAGGATGTACAACGTGCGCCCGGTCTGCCGTTTCGACAGCTCCGTGGCCAGCTTGACGCGTTGCGCCTCTCCCCCGGACAAGGTCGTCGCGGCTTGACCCAATCGAATGTAACCAAGACCGACGTCGTTCAAGGTTTGCAATTTTCCTGAGACCATGGGGATATTCTTGAAAAACTCGCATCCTTCCTCGACGGTCATGTCGAGGGTTTCGGCGATGGTCTTGCCCTTGAACCGCACCTCCAACGTATCGCGGTTGTAGCGTGCGCCTTTGCAGTCCTCGCACGGCACATACACGTCCGGCAGGAAATGCATCTCGATCTTGATGACCCCATCCCCCTCGCACGTCTCGCACCGTCCGCCCTTGACGTTGAAGCTGAAGCGCCCCGGCTTGTACCCGCGTGCACGCGCTTCGGGCGTGCGCGAAAAGATATCGCGGATCGGCGTGAACAGGCCGGTGTACGTCGCGGGATTCGAACGCGGCGTGCGCCCAATCGGCGACTGATCAATATCGATGACCTTGTCGATGTGCTTGAGGCCCTCGATGGACTTGTGTTTGCCAGGGCGCGGGCGCGTCGTGCCGTACACGGCCTTCATCGCCGCGGGGAACAGCGTCTCGTTGATAAGGCTCGACTTTCCCGAACCGCTGACACCGGTCACGCACACGAACACGCCGAGCGGCAACGTCACGTCGATGTTCTGAAGATTGTTGTGCTGCGCGCCATGAATGACGATGGACTTGCCGTTCGGTTTGCGTCGCGTTTCCGGACAAAAAACCTGGAACGCGCCGGTAAGGTATTGGCCCGTGAAGGATTCCCGGTTCGCCATGATCGCTTCCGGCGGGCCTTCGGCAACCACCCGTCCCCCGTGCACGCCCGCGCCTGGCCCGAGATCGAGCACATAATCCGCCGCGCGAATGGTCTCTTCGTCGTGTTCGACGACGATCACCGTGTTGCCGAGATCGCGGAGGCGGTCAAGCGTGACGATGAGTTTCTTGTTGTCGCGTTGATGCAGGCCGATGCTGGGCTCATCGAGCACGTAGAGCACGCCAGTCAGCCCAGAACCGATCTGCGTCGCGAGGCGGATGCGTTGCGACTCGCCGCCAGACAACGTTCCCGCGTTGCGGTCGAGTGAAAGGTAATCAAGGCCGACGTTGACCAGAAAGCCCAAGCGTTCGCGGATTTCCTTGAGAATGCGCACGGCGATGAGTTGCTGGGTTTCGGTAAGCTGGAGCGATTGGAAAAATTCGAGCGCCTCACGAATGGACATGCCCGTCACGTCCATGATGTTCTGCTTGCCGACAAGCACCGATCGCGATTCGGGCCGCAGCCGGGCGCCTTTGCAGACAGAGCACGTTTTCGTCGCCATGAACTCCGCGAAGGTATCGCGCACCCAGTTCGACTCCGTGTCTTTCATGCGACGCGTGATGTTCGGAATGACGCCCTCGAACGCGCGCAGCCACTCTCCCCCGCCGCGCTCGTTACCGTAGGAAAAATCGACGATAGCTTCGGTGCCGTAGAGGATTGCTTGTTGGAGGTTCTCCGACAGATCGCACCAGGGCGTGTGTTCGCCCTCTTCGAAATGATGACACAGACTGCGCAAGGCGCGACGATAGGGGCCATCGAGCACCTTGTGGATGTTCCACGGCTTGATTGCGCCTTGTGCAATCGAAAGACCCGCGTCGGGCACGACCAGATCAACGTCGACTTCCATCGTCGTGCCGAGGCCGGTGCATTCGGGGCAGGCGCCGTGGGGGTTGTTGAACGAGAACATGCGCGGCGCGAGTTCCTCAAAGCTGATGCCGCAGTCGACGCACGCGAAATGCTCGCTCTGCAACACCTCGCGCGACGTCCCGTCGGGCAAGTCCATCGCGATGCGGATGATCCCGTCAGCCAACTTTAGGCTCGTTTCGACGGAATCGGTCACGCGCGTTTGCAAACCGCTCTTGATCACGATGCGATCGACCACGACGTCGATGTCGTGCTTCACGTAGCGTTCCAACTCGATAGTGTCTTCGACGCTGTAGACCTTGCCATCAACGCGCACGCGCACGAACCCGCGGCGCTTCACGTCGTCGATGGCCTTCTGATACGTGCCCTTGCGCTGCCGCACGATCGGCGCGAGAATCTGCACCTTCGCGCCTTCCGGCAACGCGAGGATCGAGTCGACGATGGCCTGCGGCGTCTGCGATTGGATGGGTTTGCCGCATTTGTGGCAGTGCGGCGTTCCCACGCGCGCGAACAACAGGCGCAGGTAATCGTAGACCTCCGTAACCGTGCCGACGGTCGATCGCGGGTTGCGATGCGTGGTCTTTTGCTCGATGGAGATGGCCGGGCTCAGCCCCTCGATAAGGTCGACATCCGGCTTCTCCATCATTTCCAGAAACTGCCGCGCATACGCCGACAAACTCTCGACGTAGCGCCGCTGCCCCTCGGCGTAGATCGTGTCGAACGCGAGACTCGACTTGCCCGACCCGCTCAAGCCCGTAATCACCACCAGCTTGTTGCGCGGGATGGTGACGTTCAGGTTCTGCAAGTTGTGCTCGCGCGCACCCTTGATGACGATGCAATCATGCAACGACGGCGGCGCGCCGTTCGCGCTCGTCGATTTTGTCTTGGAACGTGTTTTCGCCTGCATATCCGAATCCTGAGAAAGATGGGGCGTAAGACATATCTTCGCTGGCAACATAAAGACTGGCTACATTATGCCTAAGAGAACGGCCAACGTCACGCGGCTGCGGCCCGTTCCGCCGGAATCGTGGGTTTGAGAAATAGCCTCCGCAACGGCCCTTAACGGTTCAACAGGGCATCCACCGACGCGAGGTCGTTCGGGAGATCGAACACGCAACGAAAGCCGAGGTCGGGTCTGCGCTGTTCAAAGCGTTCGTACGAACGCGCGGCGAGAGGGTAGGAAGGCATATTGACGGCGCTTCCGCCGCGAACCACGAGCAAAGAGCCAAAATCCGGGCGGGTGCCCACGGTCGGCGATCCAGGCTGGGCATAAAGGGTTCGAGTCCACTCAGCGGCATTTCCATTCATGTCGCAAATGCCAAGAGGCGTCAGATCGCTCTTGCGATCTCCCACAGGCAGAATTGCCCGATAATCCGCCGAGGCGGCATCCTGCGCCGGTACGGCGGAAGCTGCACGTCCGGCCTTCGCATCGTCTTCCGCCGCATCCTCCGAAGCCAACGGCATAGCGGCGGCCGCGCGCGCCCATTGCGCCTCGGTGGGCAATCGGCGGCCTCTCCAACCGGCATACGCCTGCGCATCGTAATACGTGACATTCGTCATGGGAAGCCTCAGGTCCGCGGAAAGAGACGCCGGCAACGGCCATCCCCCCGCGACGCCTTGCGCGAACCGCTCAAACTCCCCGCGGGAAACCTCTGTCCGCTCGATGAAGAACCCCTCCGTCACGACGGTGGATCGTCCGGTTGCATCGACAATTTCCGCTTTATCCGGGGGGACAAAGATCATGCCCTCCGGCTGAATGAGGATGGCGAGATAATGCTGCAGCGCACGCCACGCCTGATGCAACGCGTCGGCGGTTCCTGCCTCGTGCTGCTGTTGCGCGAATTTCCATAGGGCATCGCCCTGGGCAAGGACAGGCCTCCACGCAGGCTCGCTGCCCATCCGCACAAGCGCCCGATTTCGTGCAGAGACGATACGGGTTCCCAACGCGTCGAATTCAGTTTCTTCGACGCTCGGCGCCGCTTCGGTCGCGTCTCTTTCCGCAACAGCGGCGCGCTCGACGGCATTCCGGCGATCTCGATCCAAAACATAGACGCCGAAACCGCCTGCAATCAGAATGATCAGCGCCAGACCGACGCCTGCGGCTTTCCTGCCCCAGGGGGATCGGGCACGTGTCGTGAGAGGATGGGGATCGGCGATGTCCGTTCCCGACTCGATTGCCGCACGAATAGGGCGTAGCGCGGTCTGCAAATCTTCCGCGCACTGGAACCGATCGTCGGGATTGGGTTCCAGGCATTTCGTGAGAATCGGGTCGATGACCGGCGGCATGTCGCGCGTCAGCTGCGATGCCGGCCTCGGCACGCCCGTCGGCAAATTGTTCGTAAGAATCTCGTATAGAACGACGCCAACGCTGAAAATGTCGGCGCGCGCATCGACGCGACTGCTGTCCCGAAGCTGCTCGGGCGACATGTAAAGCGGCGTGCCCATCACCACCGATGCCGCCGTAAGGCGCGGATTCGCCACCAGCTTGGATATCCCGAAATCCATCAGCTTCACCTTGCCCTCCGTGGTGAGCATGATGTTTTCCGGCTTGATATCGCGGTGAATGGTGTACTGGTGCGCGTATTTCAACGCCTCGCAAACCTCGTCCATGATGCGCAGCGTCGTCTTGATAGGCAGGCGCGACCCCGCAGGCAGCTCATCGAGAATCGTGCGCAACGACTTGCCCCGCACGATCTCCATCGAGATGTACAACAGATTCTCCGCCACGCCGATATCGTGCACGCGCACAATGTTCGGATGCGAAAGCTGCCGGGCGATCCGCGCTTCGTTGTAGAACCGCTCGACGACGAGCTTGTCGCGGGCAAACTGCGGCAACAACGTCTTGAGCGCGACTTCCTCGTTCAAGGTGTTGTCGTGCACGCGGTAGATGCATCCCATCCCGCCCCGGCCCAGCATGTCCAGGACCGTGTAACGGCCTGCGACGACTTGTCCCTTGCGGAACAACACCCCCTGCCCCTGTTGCGGCGCGCTCCGACGCGATGCTTGCGGCAAGGAAGAGCCGCACCGGCTGCAAAGCAGCGTGCCTTCTGGGTGGACCGAGTTGCATTTGGAACACGTCACGTTCGTCATCGCGGCTTGTCCTGTTTCCGCCCTCTCCAAAACCCATTCCGCCCGCAAAGCGTTCATCCTGCCCAGTCGCCCGGGCGATCAACCTCAACCGATCCTCATGGCCGCTTCCCGTCGGCCAAGGCTTCCGCCTCGGCGCGCCGATCAAACTTGAGCCCAAGCTGGCTCGCATATTGCAGCGACGATCGAATGAACTGTTTCCCCTCATCCTCCTTGCCCTCTGCAATCAACAACTGGCCGACATCGAGCAAAATGGTGGGATCGGCAGGTTGCTGTTCGAGGGCAATCGTAAGGTTTTTGCGCCCCTCCTCCAAATTTCCCGTCCGGAGCTGCGCCAAGCCCAGCGTATGCAGCACGCGCGGATTGGAGGGAAGCTTGCTCTGGGCGGCTTGGGCCAACCCCAGCGCTTTCTTCGCGTCCTCCCCCGACTGCAGCATGTTGTACGCAAGATTGTTGGCCACGGCCGGGTCCTCGGGCAAAAGCTCGGACAAGCGTCGATAGATACGGCCCGCCTCGTGGATATCTCCGCGCCGCTCCCAATACGCCGAAAGCTGGATCAACGCCGCAGCATGGTCCGGAGCAAGTTGCATGGCGCGATCAAGAGCTTTCTTTTCCTCCTCGGCATTTCCAAGCCGCGCACAGATTCGGGCAAGACCCAACCAAGCATGCACAGCGTCGGCATGCCGATCGGCCAATGCCAACGCCTGCGGCAAAATATCGCTCCCCGCGCCGCCGCGCGCAACGAGATCGAACAGCATCCCCATCAAGGCTGGCGTGGGCTCGATCTCCCGGGCAACGGCATCTAAGGACGCATAAGCGGGGCCGTACAAACCAAGCATCGTATAGGCCATCGTCGCCGCGCACTGCGCCCGCACCGCCGGCGCGCCGGAAAGACTCCGCGCCAACACATCCGCCTCGTCGCTTTCTGCCGCCGCGTCTCCGCGCAACGAACGGACAAGCGCTGCGTACAACGCCGACCGCGCAAGCGGCGCTTCCTCTGGAATGGCCGTCAACTCGATCCGGGCTTCCTCGGCCCGGTCCGTGCTCAACAAGGCGGCCGCGTACAACATCCGAGCGGACACATCCCGCTCCTCGGACGTCAAAACGCCCAAGGCCTTCGCCGCTTCCTGCCACTCCCCGCGCAAAGCGCGCAAGGCGCCAGCCATGACGGCGATCGAAACCTTGCTCTCCGGAACCATGCGGATATGGTCGAGCAATTCCTGAGCAGCGTTCAGCTTGCCAACTTGCGCAAGCGCCATGACAAGACGCAACTGGAACGCAGAATCCCCTGGATACGCCTGAATGCCGCGCGAGAGCGCCTCGACCGCCAGCTCCGGTTGCAAGGTCTTTTGATACGCCGAAGCGAGATCGATCAACGCCTCCTTGTCGTTTGGAAACGACGTATACGTAGATTCCGCAAATACGCGCGCCTCCTGAAATCTTCCCGACTCGATCATCAACTCAAACAATTTCCTTCGGGCTTCCATCCCATCCGGATGAAGGGCGATCAGCTTTTCAAGACAGCGCATGGCGTACTCCGGCATGCCGGCGGCCTCGTATATATACGCAAGATTGCGAAACGGAACGCTGTTGTTCGGAAAATTAGCGAGACATTGCGAATAAACGGAAAAAGCCTGCATGCGCGCGCCGTACATGGCCAACGCCCATCCCTTGGCGTTCTCGCGCAACACCTTGCGCTCCAGATCGCTCTCTTTCCATTGATCGAACACGCCAATCAACGCCTTGAAATCCCTGCTCTCCAGCGCGTCGTAAAAGGCGTGAAACGGCGAATCGGCCGGAAGTCTTCCCGCCAGTTCCAACGCCAACGCCTTGTTGCCCGTAAACAACGCCGCCAACGAGATTGTCTCCAGAAGATTGGGCTCCGGCTTGGCCAAAAAACGATCGCGTTCGATCGCCAAACGCTCCAGATTCGCCATGCTCCACAGTTCCCGCCACGACCGCTGAAGGGCAAGGGCGGTGTTCGGAGGCAGAATCTCGGGCCGAGACGTCGTCGGCTCGGAGCCGGCCGGAACATTCGCAGAAGCTTTGTCGTGCGCGCGAAGCTGAGCGATCTTCTGCGCGACCGACGCCTGCTGGGGCAAAGCGTGCTCGGCCGTCTGCAAATACGGAAGCGCGTCGCCATACGAACCCGCCGCCAGCAAGCACGAACCCACAATGAAATTCGCCCACCCCGAATCGGGATGCGCCGCGAGAACAACCCGCGCCAAGGCCTCGCTCTCCGCAAACCGTCCACTGTCCAGCAGACTGCGCGCAAGAGTCAATTGCGTGTCGGAAAGAACCCTTTCAGCGGCTTCATCGCTGGGATTAGCCGCGACAGCCGCTTTCTGCTTCTCCACGACGGGTTCCAACTCTGCAATGATTTCCGGAAGCTTCCCCTGCGCCTGGTACGCGTCAACCAGCGTCATGCGCGCCGCCAAGGCATTCGCGTCAATTTTTTGAAGGGCCTCTTTGATTACCTCCTCGGTCCTGGCGGGCTGCCCGGCGGCCAAATAGGCCGCCCCAAGATTTACGGCCACCGACATGCTCTTCGGAAATTGCTCCTTCAGACGCTCCAACGTCTCGACTGCCTTCTCGGCATGCCCCGATTCCCGCTGAATATACGCCAACAAGACGCCGCCCTCTTCGAGACTGGCCGCGGAAAGCCGCTGCGCGAGCGCCTCGGCCTCCGGAACATTTCCGGCGCGCAAAAGAAAATAGGCCGGTTCCACATACGCCTGCGCCAAAACAGGCGAAATATCCGCCGCTTCCGCATACGCCTGCATGGCCTCTTCCACGCGTTTCGCGCGCAGCAATGTCCGGGCAAGCCCCAACCGCGCCATCGCATTCTTGGAGTCCGCCTCCAACGCGCGCCGATACTGACTTTCGGCCTCGGCCAGACGCTCAATCCGCAAATACGTGTCGCCCTGCTGCCGGTATTGCTCGCTGCGTCTTTCCGTGCACCCCCCCAGGCACGCTAGAAAAAACAGCGCAAAAAGAGCGCCTGACCCGGCAAAAAACAAATGACGGCCTGCTTTCATGGACAAGTCTCCAGATAGAAATTACGGAACGCGCTCCAACAAAATGGGAGCGAATTTCATCGAAAAGTCCTCCAACAGCTCGAAGGCCGCCTCTTCGCCGGCCGGACCAACCGGCGTCGCGACCTTGATCATCGCGGAGGTGGAGGAACCAAAGCTGGCTTGGTCTTTTACCCAATACCACGCGTTCAGAAAATAATTCCCCGTGAGCGTATCGCCCGTCTTGAACCAGTAAAGCACGGCCTCGCGGTGGTTGCCCTTGACGAGCACCAACCGACGCGCCGTGAACATGAGGCCGACATCCGTGCTGGTCTGCTCGCGTATTTCCCAACCGGCGCCCACGAGACAAACCTCGGGGAAATGCAGACTGCGGCGCGTGGTGCCGGCGTACACAATGGTCAACTGGACCATTCCCATGCGGGAACCGTAGTTGCGAATGAGAATGTCGCTGGTTTCGAGCAGATCGCGCACATGCTTCTCAATGGCCGCATCGGTTCCAAACTGTTCGTATCCCGCGATGCGACTGGGAATATCCAGCGCCTTCCGCGTCTTCATATCACGCACGGACTTCGCCTGCGCGTGGGCGATCGATTCGTTCGCGGCCGTCGTCGCAAGCAAAAGACCCAGAGCGACCGCGAAATGCCGCGCAACCGTCCCGGGGCGAGGCGGAGGAGACGCGGAGGCCGCATCCTCCGAAACAGAAGGGCGAACTGCGAAAAAACGACGGAATTGTGCGTCTATCGCAAAAAACATCAGAAAAGCGACCACGTAAATGAGCACGCCGGAAATGTCATGGAACCTTCCTCCCGCAACGGAACTCCCCCATACATACCCGACCAGACAAAGCAGAAAAATACGAAAAACGTTGGACAGAATGGCCACGGGAATGGAAAGCAACAGAAGCAGGACACGAGACCACGTTCGCGTCTGGCTAATGTAGGCCATGATCGCGCCAAGCGCGAGCAGGGCAATCATGGATCGCAATCCGCCGCACACCTCCCCCACCAACAACTTGTCCTGACCAAAGTGAATGTACGACCCCTCGCGCACCATCGGCAAAAACATCAAATTGGCCAACCAGACCGCGCACTGCGTCGCGATGATCTTGGTGTGCAACGAGATGCTTTGGGTGAGCGACGGCGGTATGGGAACCATGAACAACAAAAAAGCCAACGGAAACCAAATGGCCCGCGTGCGTTTCACGCCAAACAACGCGAGGGACACGCCCGTCAGCGTAACGGCGATTGAGAATTGACCCAACACCCGAAATCCCAAAAAAGAACCCACCAGCAACAACAAGGAAGCGGCGACGATCCAAACAAACCCCCATGCCGAAGGCGCCTGCGGGGCCTCGAAAAACGCCTTGCGATTGCGCCAAACAAAGTAAAGACTGACAAAAGGAACCAGAAAACCGTGGGTGTAGTACGAATCCACCAACGTCCAGACGTCTTCCAGTTGCTTGCCGGTCCTCCAGTACATGACGACCAGCACGGCCGTCAAGACCGCCAGCGCGCCCCACATCGCGGGAGACAAGCCGTGCCGTTCTTCGACCGCTGATCCAGGAGGCGTCTCCCCGGAAGTCTTGCCGGCATGAGGGAAGTCATCGCTCATTTCGCACCTCTTTTTCAAACGGTTTGCCCCATCCATCAAGAGATCGCGCACCGAGACGCGGGGGGCGGCGCAGCATTTCCGTCATTTCCCCAGCATGTTTCGGACGGCATTCAGCCGGGCGACGCTTACGCTGTCTCCATTCTGGGACTTTTCGGTCGCCGAATCCAACCACTTCCGGGCCGTCCGGGCATCCCCGGTCGCGGCATATGCCTCTGCAAGCGCCGCGTCCACCAAACCAGAAGCTTTACCGTCGCGCGCCGCCGGCTCCAGGTCTTGAATGCCCTGCGCATAATCACGCGACGCCACCCGCAGCAACCCACGCAACACCCCATATTCCGGCTTCGCGTCCAACTGAAGAGCGCGTTCTATCAACGACAGCGCCCTCGGCAATTCCTCGTTGCGCTGGCCCAAAAGCGAAGCTTTTCGAAACAACATCACCGGATCGTCGGGATGCAGCGCAAGGTAGCGATCGCACAACGTGTTCGCCGAAACCGTGTCGCCCCGGCGCATCTGCAGATCGACCATCTCGCGCAGGGCCTGCGCATCGTTGGGAGAGGCCAACAACGCCCGGGTCAATGCCGAAGAAGCCTTCCCCAGGTATTCCGGGGTGTTGCGCCGCGCATAGAACTGGGCCAATGTCGCCCACGCTTCCGGTTTTTCCTTATGGGCCTCGGCATAGTCGACCAGCATTTCCTCGGCCTCTTTCTTTTTCCCCAACTGCTCCAGCGTGAGGGCCAAGTCCCGCATCAAAACCAGATTGCCGGGATCCGCGGCCAGTCTCGCCCGGATCGCCTTTTCGGCTTCTTCGGGAGTCCCACGCGCCGCCAGAAGACGCGCCTCGATATGCTGCACGGCCGTATCATTTCTCGATCCCGACGGATTGGCCGTCTTCAGTTTTTCAAAAACGGATTGGGCGTCTTCGGGACGGTTCATCTCAAGATAGGCGTTGATCATCATCTCCATAACGAGCGGATTCTCGGGATCCGCAGTCAATGCCTGCTTCAGAAGACGTTCCGCTTCCTCATACTGGCGGAGCGACATGAGGGCGTCGGCCTGCTGAACGACGGCGCGAATCGATCGGGGCGAGGCGCTCAACGCCTTGCGCGACCAGTCCACCGCGCCCTGGAAATCGCGCTGCAACATGGCGGCGTGCGCCATGCCCAACAGCGCAGACTCGTTGGCGGCGTCCGTCGCCAAGACAGACGTGAATTCCTTGCGCGCGCCATCAAAATCCGGCGGCGTCTGCAGCAGCATGAGTTGGGCGTCAAGCGCTTGAGCTTGCAAGCTGGCGGGGTCCGACTGGCGCACGGCCTGCACCAGCGCCTTGGCCTTCGCGGCGAAATCCGGCAGGTTTCGTCGCACCATTTCCTGGGCGATAACCAGATTGCCCTCGTTCAGGCCCCCTATGCCAGATGCCTCCAACTCCTTAACCAGTTCCACGGCCTGTTCGGGGTCTTTGAGACGCGCCGTCATAAGCACACGTTCCAGAGCCAACACCCGTTTGTCCTCGCCTTGGCGCCGCGCCATCTCCCGCGCCAGAATCTCGAGAGCCGCCTCCGTTTGGCCTCGCGAGGCGAACAGACCGCCCCACCGGACGATCTCCTCCGCAGTAACATCAGGACGCGCCAGGTCCTTCTCACACAAAGAACGCGCCTCGGCTCCATTTTCCTGCGCCAGAGCCACGGCGGCGCGCGGCCACAGGATATCTTTCTCGGGCAAACCTGCCGCTGCCGCCTCCTCCAGAATCCGGTGGGCGGCTTCAAAATCCTTCATATCCACAAACACCTGACACAGCGCCCGGTAGGCCGGCGCGATCTTGGGATCGCGCCGAATGGCCGATTCGAGAAGATCGCGAATCTCGGTCAAACACTCGGAAACGCGCCCGAGCCGCTTGGCCGCTTCGTACGTTTGCATGGCCGCCGCGACCAGCAGCGTCGGGGTAGCAGCGTCGCTATCGCGCAGAGTTTTGGCGTCAGCCAGCAAGTCCTCCAAACTTTTCGGAGGACTCAGGATGCGGTCCAAAAGCGCCCGCGCCATCGGATCGTCCGGATTCGAACGCAAATACGATTCCAGAGACTGTCGCGCCTGTTCCGACTGACCCGCCTGCAAGTACGCCACCCCCAAATGGATATGCGCCGGACCAAACGTCGGCATCCGTACTACAACGGAGTCGAGAAGCGTTATGGCCTCCTTGACATTATTGTCCGCCAAGGCCAATCGGGCCTTGAGGTAATCCTGAATCGCCGAATTGTTCGGGTGCGTCTTGGCAAAAACCTCCGACACCTCCCGAGCCTCGCCGATGCGTCCCGCCGCGAGATGGAGATCGAACAGAATCACCATGTTTTCCGGATTGTCCGCATTGACATAGGGATCGAGTCCGTTGAGCAATTCGACCGCCTTGTCGCCGTGACCTTGCTGGGCGTAGACCCGGGCCAAAAGACCGGGCGCATCCTCTTCGCCGGGATATTCCGCGATCAATCGCGCGCCATACTGCGCGGCGGCGTCCCAATCTTTTTGGGTGATGGCGACGCGCATGGCGACGAGCAACACAGTGGGATCGTCCGGTGCCAACTTGAGGGCCTCGACGATTTCTGGCGACGCTTCCTCCACGCGGCGCGCGTGCAGATAGAACCGGGCGCGTTGCGCGCGCACGGCTCCATTGTCAGGGTGCTGCTCAAGAGCCTTCGCGAGAACGCCTTTTGCCTGATCGTCCAGCCGTCGCTCGGTCAGGAGAATGGCAAGGTCCGCATAGACCTGCGGCTCGGCGATCCCCTTGTCGATGAGTTCGCGGTACGCGTCAATGGCTTCGTCGCGCCGCGCGGCCTGATCGAGCGCCATGGCGCGCAGATTCAGCAGACGGGAATCGTCGGGACGCTTGCGCAAAAACAGGTCCGCATAATACTCGAGATCGCTGTAGGCGTGGGCCCGTTCCTGGATTTCAAGCACTTTGTCCTGAATCTCGACATTGTCCGGTTGTAGACGAGCAATGAGGATGAAGGCCTGCGCCGCCTGCCGAAGCGCAGCCTCGCGATTGTCCAAACGGCGCAATCCCACCTCGCCGTATTGCAGGAGAACGTTGACATCGTCCGGATGCTTGGTCAGGTAATACTCATAATATTTCTTCGCTTCCCGCCATTCTCCCCGTTCAAACGCCGCGTTCGCCGTGCCCAAATACTCCCGTTGACGGTGATGTTGAAACAGCGAATACGCCCCGAACCCTGATCCCGCCAAGACAACCACTACTACGACGCCGCCGATAAACGGCCTGACCCACTTCGCGCTGGCCATAACTCTTGTGCGCCTCCATCGTATTCCACGACAAACATAAAGACTATTGCGGCGCCAGCCCTTTCAGCGACCGCGTCCTTTGGCATGAAGGACTTCCGTCACGCTTGCTGACTCTCATCGCGCTCGGGCTGAGGCGGTCGAGGCGGCACAGGGGCCTCCATCGAGCGCGATTCACGAATGTGTCTGGGCGTGCGCACGCGATTCAGCACAATGCCCACAACATTAGCCCCCACCTCGTACAGTCCCTGGAGACAACGCCCCGCCATGCCCAAGGTCGTTTGATCGACGGCTACCACCATCAAGACGCCGTCCACCACGGGGGCCAACAACTTTGTCTCGGACATCAACAACGCCGGAGGCGGATCGAGCAGAATATGGTCATAATCCTGCTCCATTTGTTCGAACAGGCCCATCACCTCACGCGACGCGAGTTTGTTCACCAGGGCCGATCCGTGATGTCCTGGGCCGATCACCCAGACATTGCGGCATGGCGTGGCGCGCTGAAACGGATGGGGATCGGCCCCCTCGATGAGAATCTCCCCCAACCCTTCCGCGGGCTCCAGCCCAAACACCCGCTCGACGCGGGGCGCGCGGGAACACAAATCAACCACCAACACCCTGCGGTTCGCCTGGCCCAATGCAACCGCCAGACTGCACGCCACCGAGGTGCGCCCATCCTGACGTCCGGGACTGGCCACCAGGCACATGCGCAGTTCCCCCGCTCCCTCGGGAGGATAAACGATGCGCGTCATCACCCGGCGCACCTCGTCCGCCAGCATCGAATCAGGGCGATGGAGCAGCAACACGGGCGCGTCCTTCGGAATCGAAGCGTTTTCCTCGCACGCATCGGGAATCGAAGCCAACACCTGAAGAGGAGTCAACGCAGCGATATCCCGGGCGTCGCGCACCCGTTGATCCGCAATTTCTCGCCATACCCCCGCGCTCACGCCCGCCAGAAGAGACCCCAGCACGGCCAGAAGGATGTACTGAGTCCGCTTGCCGGTAAGCGGCTCGTCAGAAACAGTCGGACGCGACGCCACTTGAAAACTGGCCGGCGCGTTGCTTTCGACGTCGATGGCATAAATGCGCTCTTCGATCTGCTTCAACCTGGATTGCGTGTCCGTTAGGCGGGTCTGGATGTCTTCTATCTCGATTTGCTGCTTGCTGGCCCGAACCAACTGCTGGGTGCGCTCGCTGATATAGGTCTGAAATTCAGACTCGCGCTGCTTGGCGTCCTCAACCCGATTCCGGGCTTCATGCAAGCGAATGTCAGTCTTCTCGATGATCGATTGAAGCGCGCGCGCGCGCGCATTCTGCAACGTCTCCCGCAGACGGACGTTCAGCGAGTCATGCGCCTCCTGCTGCACCAACCGCTGCGGCGCCACGGCGTTATACAGACGTTCCAGCACGCCCGTGTTCTGTTCGGAAACCAGCAGCTGTCCCTGAAGCGCCAACACGGCAGGATCGGCGGCGGCCATCGCCTCGATGTCATAGGCATAGATAGGCTTGTCGGGCGCTTTCTGGAACCGGCCCACCCAGTCCCGCAGGTCCTGGGCCATATCTTCGAGCACGCGGACCTGCGCCTCGAAAGTGCTTCGATCCGCGGTGGCGCGCCCAAGGCTCTGATGCCAGACGACCATGTCGCTCACCTGGCCGCTCCCAAGTCCCTCGACGCCAACGCCCAAATCTTTGTACAGGGCCGTCAAACGATTCCGGTGACGATCCATCTCGTCCAGGGTTTCCTTGCTCATTTTCTGCAATTGCCCGAGACGTTCGCTGCCGGAAGTTTTGGCGTGACCAGTGGCCAGCAGAACGTATTGATCGATGATGGTGTCGAGAATGCGCTGGGCAACGGCGCGCTCCGGAGCGCTGAAGCGGACCATGACCAGCTCCGTGTTTCGTTGGTTGACCACATACAACTTCCGCCTCAGCGTGTCCAGCGGATCCTTTTGCTCGGCCAGCCAGGAAATCTTGCGTATTTCAGGCTGCTCGAGCGTCCGCTGCAGCACGGCAGGGCCGCCAATCAAGCCTACCTGCGTCGCAACGTACTTCTCGTAATTGGCCGACAAACGGCGCGGCGAATCGTCATACAGAATCTTGGGCGTCTTCGCGAGAAACTGAAGCGTGGCCGACGCCTGGTACTCGACCGGCATCAGAAAAAACAACAGCAACGCCCCAGGAATCGCGAGAACAAGGAATATCGTGACCATGAACGCCGTCCTAAGGCGCACCAAACGGGATACATTCAACCGCATCTGGGGAGATGCCGCATGCCGCACGAAGCGCCGAGGAGCAGTCAGGTCTGTCGAAAATTCCGTGGACATCACGCCTCCTGGCATGTCGGCACAAACGCGCCGCCACACCGAGTCCTCTTATTACAGTGAATTATATGTGTCATCCAATATTCCGTCAAGAAATAATGTCCGTTCTTTCACACGCTGTCCGGATACTCAGATGCCCATGCGGGGCAGCCCGTTCCCGCCGGAAAACCAGAATGCATCCGGCCCCAAAAGGGCTTGCACGCGGTCCCGCAACGCAGGAACGGGATTGACTCGGCAGACGGACGTCGCCAGCACAGTGACCACGTCCCCATTCTCTGCCGTGCAATGGAGATAAACGTCGCATTTTCCGGGTTCGGAACCGAACACTTCGGCCAACTGCACCAACGTCGCATCGTCGACCGTCCTGAGATCGATGAGCGCATGGGCGGCCTTGCTCAACGTGGACTCGGCCTCCTCCAAGGAAACGATATCGATGGCCAGCAACGATATCTCGCCGTTGCGCCGGGTAGCCTTTGACGGCGCCATCACGATGGCGTCCGGAACAAGCAGCCCGGCCCGTTGCTCGTAAATATCGTTGAAAACGGTGATTTCACACGATCCTTCGAGGGTTTCGAGCGTGACGAAGGCCATCTTTTTCCCGCGTTGGGTGGTGTAGTGCTTGACAGCGGCGATGATCCCTCCCAGCTGCACCTCCTGGTTTTCCCGCAAATCGGGCAGGTCGGCGATGCTGACGTTGGTGAAGCGCTGAAGAATCTTGGCGCATTTCGCCAGAGGATGACTGCTGACGTAGAGCCCGAGCATCTCCTTCTCGAAGGCCAGCAACTCGTTCTCGGGCCATTCGGGAAGGTCCGGTTTCTGATGCATCGTAACCGCCTCCGGAGCGTCACTCGCGACAAGATCGAAAAGCGAAGTCTGGCCAGCGTCACGCTCGCGCTGACTCAACTGTCCCTCGCTAAGCGCGGCATCGAGCGAGTCTTCCACCTGGCGCCGGTTCCAACCCGTGCTCGCGAAGGCGCCGGCCCGGTTCATGCTCTCGATCACGCGCCGGTTCACCTGGCGCGTATCCAGGCGGCTGCAGAAGTCGAAGATGTCCTTGAAAGGCCCGTTGTTCTGGCGTTCCGCGAGAATGGCCTTCACGGCGTTCTCGCCGGCGTTTTTGATGGCGCCCATTCCAAAACGGATGCGTCCGCCTTCAACGGTGAACCCCAGGGCGCTGGCGTTCACGTCGGGCGGCAACACCTCGATATTCAACCTCCGGCACTCCTCCACGTAGACGCCGATTTTGTCCAGGTTGCCGGATTCGCTGGTAAGCAGCGCCGCCATGAATTCGGCGGGATAGTTCGCCTTGAGGTACGCCGTCTGATAAGCCACAAAAGCATACGCCATGCTGTGGCTCTTATTGAAGCCGTATCCCGCAAACTGCTCAATCTTTTGAAACAAGAGGTCGGCCGTGGCCTCATCGATGCCGTTAGCCTTCGCGCCCGCCACAAACATGTCGCGCTGCTCGGCCATGAGATCGGCCTTTTTCTTGCCCATCGCGCGCCGCAACACATCGGCTTGGCCCAGCGTGAACCCGGCAACCGCCTGCACAATCTGCATCACTTGCTCTTGGTACAACGCGACGCCATAGGTTTCGCGCAGGATCGGCTCCAACAAGGGATGATCGAATTTCAGCTTGCCCGGATCGTGTTTGCATTCGATGTATTGGTCCTTGAGCGCCATCGGACCCGGCCGGTACAACGCGATCAGCGCGCACACCTCCTCGAGACTCTCGAGCCCGATGCGACGCGCCAGTTCGCGCATGCCGGAACTCTCCAACTGGAACACGCCCATGGTCTGGCCGGATCGCAGCAACGCGTACGTGTTCTTGTCATCGGGTTCGAGATTGTCGATGTCGATGTAAATGCCGCGGTTTTCCTTGACGAGCCGGGCGGCTTCGTGCACGACCGTCAGGGTGCGCAAGCCAAGAAAGTCCATTTTCAACAAACCGACTTCCTCGACCGCCTTCATCTCGCACTGCGTTGCGACGGTGTCGCTGCCCGAAGCCTGAAACAGCGCGACATGGCGGGTCAACGGCTCATCGCAGATAACGACCCCCGCCGCATGGGTGCCGCAATTGCCGATCGTTCCCTCGAGCTTGATCGCCAAGGCCCATAGCCGCGCGACGGCAGGATCCTCCTTGACGGCTCGCTGGATTTCCGGTTCCTTCTCGTACGCATCCTTGAGTTTTATCTTGGGTTCGTCCGGGACCAATTTCGCGATGCGGTCCACATCGCCGTAGCTCATGCCCAACACGCGGCCCACGTTGCGGATGGCCTGCTTGGCCAGCATCCGGCCAAAGGTGATGATCTGGCTGACATTGTCCGCGCCATACTTCCCGCGCACGTACTCGATGACCTCGGGGCGGCGGGTGTAGCAAAAATCGAGGTCGAAATCGGGCATGGAGACGCGGTCGGGGTTCAAGAACCGTTCAAACAGCAGCCCATATCGAATGGGATCGATATTGGTGATCTTGAGCGCATACGCGACCAGACTGCCCGCGCCCGAACCGCGGCCCGGCCCCACGGGAATGCCCTTCTGCCGGGCATGGTTGATGAGGTCCCACACCACCAGAAAGTAGTCGACAAACTCCATCCGCTCGATGATGTCCAACTCGAAATCGGCGCGTTCCAAATGGTCCGGCGATGGTTTTCCGCCGTAACGGTCCTCGAGCCCAAGCTGGACGAGGCTCCGGAGATACGCCTCCTTCGTGAATCCTTCCGGCGGGGTGTACTTCGGAATGAGGTGTTTCCCCAGCGGCAGCTCGACGTTGCAACGGGAGGCGACTTTCTCGGTATTGGCGATCGCCTCGGGCCATTCGGGGAATTTGCGCCGCATTTCGTCGGGGCTGGCGAAATAAAACTCATTGGATCCGAATTTGAAACGCTTCTCATCGTTTAGGTTCGCGTTCGTTTGAATGGCAAGCAGGGCCTCATGGGCTTCCGCATCGGCCTGGTCGGTGTAATGGCAATCGTTCGTCGCGATAACCATGATCCCGTGGCGTTTCGCCAAGTCCACAATCAAGGGGTTCACTTGCCGCTGCTCCGGCAGGCCATGGTCCATGATCTCAAGCAAAAAATTGTCGCGCCCGAAAATCCCGACAAATCGATCAACCGCTTCGTTCGCGCCTTTCATGTCGCCATGCAGCAGCCGCTGGGGAATTTCGCCGGCCAGGCACGCACTCGTGCCAATGAGGCCTTCGTGATGCTTCTCCAATAGATCAAGGTCGATACGCGGACGATAGTGAAAACCTTCGAGGTACCCCAACGAACTCAGCCGGCACAGGTTATGGTAGCCTTCCTCGTTCTCGCACAGGAGCAGGAAATGGTTGTGACCTGAACCGGTGGTCCGCGCCGATTTGTCGAAACGGCTTCCCTTGGCGACGTAAAGTTCCGCGCCGATGATAGGTTTGATGCCCGCCTTCTGGGCGCTCTGGTAAAAATCGATCGCGCCGAACAAGGCCCCATGGTCCGTAATGGCGCACGAGGTCATCCCAAATTCCCGGCAACGATCGAGCAGGTCGTGAATCTTTGTCGCGCCATCGAGCACGCTGTATTCCGTGTGAACGTGCAGGTGAACGAATCCGCCGCTCATGACAAAACTTCTTTCAACAAGACGAACGCCATGTCGGCGGTCTGATTCTTGATATCCTCGCGCGTGCCGCTAAACACATGACGCCGGACGACTGTCCCCTCCGAAGCGGCGACGGCGACGAACGCCAAACCGACGGGCTTCTCTGCCGTGCCGCCCGACGGACCGGCAATCCCCGTGACGCCCACGCCGTAATCCGCGGCAAACAATCGCCTCGCCCCTTCCGCCATCTGCCGCGCGACGGACTCACTCACGGCCCCGCAATCGCGTAGGACGGACGGATTCACCCCGAGCAGGGATTCCTTGATCTCATTGCTATACGCCACCACGCCGCCGCGGAAAACAGCCGATGCGCCCGGCACATTCGTCATTCGGTGGGCGATAAGCCCGCCCGAACACGACTCCGCCGTAGCCAGCGTGAACGAATGGGCGGAAAGCCAACGGCATATCGATGATTCAAGAGACCAATCATGCGTCATGTACAGGACCTCAACAAAGCGTACGGTACCATCTCGAGTTGATGGCAGGCAAGCCGCATCGTCACAACAAAATCCCGCCCCGAAACCTGTCCCAAACCGTGAAACCGTCCCACGACGCAAATTTCCCGTGCGCGCCCTCGAAAACGCGCACGGGAAACGAAAACACCGACCGCCACTCGGACCGCATCGCCCGCAACGAAGCGCACCGCGTCAGTTCTCGGGCGGAGGGGTTCCCGCGCGACGGCTGAGCAGCAACTCGTATTGACGCATGCGCATGTCGAAAAAACTCAACAATTTATTGTGAAGTTCGGCATTGGAGGCGGCAAGCATGGACTGATGGTTGGCGACGGAGCTGTCGAGAAGCAGAATATCATCAAAACCTTTTCCATAGGCGTCCGTGACGATGCACCCCGCTTCCTGGGCTATCAAGAGCGACGCCGCGATGTCGTACGGCGCGATGCCCAAGATAATGCCGCGTCCGGCGTTGATGAATTTGCCCTCGACGGCTGCCGGGATGTCGCGCAGATACCGGTTGGCAATATCGACGCAGGCGTCAAGCTGGTTGGTGAGCAAGCGCGTCAAGCTGAACGAGGTGCTGTTGCACGCGAAAAAACCGCCCTTGAGACTCGTCAAATCGATGAGCTTAGCGGCCGTCGGAAAGATGAGATCGGCGGGCCGCGCAGGAACCGTCATGGCCCAGGACATCGTTTCCAGGTTGGCGTTTTGGGAAAGAGTCGGCTTTTTCCAGGCATCGCCGGTGTAAATGCGCGTCCCCTTGCCGCGCTCGGCGTAAAACGTGCGATCGCCAATCACTTCCATGACGCATGCGCTTTCGATATCCCCCATTCGCGGACGTTCGATGACCCGTGTGCATCCGACGGACACCACGCAGCTCTCGAAACCGCATTTCGCGGCGCGGGTGCCGTCAATCGGATCGACGACCAGCAGGTGCTGCGGCTGACCACTTGAAAACGTCGTATACCCCGCATCTTCGGAGTAGTACGCCACCGGAGCCTTCACTTCCTTGAGGAAGTTCAACAGGGCTTTCTCCGCGATGCGGTCAATTTCGAAGGTGGCATCGCCGCTTGTGGCATGGCCAATCACCTCGCGCCCCTTCACGTTCCGCACGCAGGGAACCACCGCCTGCCGGATGGAATTCGCGAGTTCAAACAGAAATTCGCGCGATAGGGGCTTCACCGTTGACGCGCGTCCTGCCGGTTTGGAGACGACAGGGGCGGGAACAGGTTTGGGCGTCGCGACAACAGCGGTCTTGTTCCGCTTTTGAAGATCGCGCGCCGCATCCTTCGCCGTAGGACGGAGACCTGTCCTGGACGTAACCGCCGGTTTGGAGGGCATGCTTGCCGCCGAAACGTTTTTAGACGCGGCTTTTTCCTGTTTTTTAGGCGATCGGGGCTTGCTCGCAGGGGAAGTCTTGGGGGGAGTGGACGGCTTGGTCAATTTTTTAGCGGGGACGCTTTGCTTCGCGGACGTCGCCTTTTTTGCAGGCGTTGACTTGGCGCGCGCAATGGGCTTCTTCTTTGGCGGAGAGAGGGTTTTCTTAACTGGCTTTTTGTTTTTCTCTTTTTTTGCAGAGGTGGTTTTCTTCGCCATTTCTGCCCCCTCATTGGACCCCGAATGCTGTTACGGGGTGTGCCTCTGTAAACGCCCGCGCCTCTCTCGACAACACCTGGCATGGCAGGCGAAGGGAGCCGCAGACGACGCAAAACCATATTGAGTGTGGCGTATTACGATCTTGTGCGACGCGGTAAGCAGGGAGCAGGAAATTCTGTCGTAACACATTGAAACAAATACGCTTACCGGCTCCAAAATACACCCCTCCCCGAATGGGCATCCAAACTGGCGAGATAGTAGCACTTTGCGCAACATATGTCCAGAACTATTTCTGCTAGACCGGATTTTGGGGCAACAGTTGTCAAGCGAAATTATAATCTCATTTTTTTTAATTTTTATATAAAAATATGACATACTCAATGACATACTCACGGGCGGCGGGAATACAAAGATGCTCCCGTCACAATTTTTCACGATCACCGAAAAGTGGTGTAGACAGTCTGGAGTCACCTAATGAAGTAGGAAAGATTTACACTACACTGTTTTCAAGCGAATAATCTGAATAGTAGCGCCACCACGGACAACTACTGTGAAAATTGCCAAACGGGAAGGAAAGATGCTAGAATATGACATGGCGCATCGGCGCGGGGATAGTGAGTGCACATACAAGGACGTTTTGGGCTGATATGGACGCGCGGGAATATTGCGCGCGTTCTCCGGCTAACAGGCGAGGCGGAGCATGACCCAAGGTTTGAAAAAACGAATCAAACGATTCGCCCAACATGTGAAAGAGCATGCTTCCCGGGTGAAATCGGGGGATGAATCCTGGAGCGAGGCGCTGGAATCGACGTGGGACGACACCAAGCGCATCCTTTTGTCAAATAAGGGGAGGGTTTCGCTGCAAAGCCGCAAGGAAGCGATTCAGTTGTTGCGTCTTGGGCGTGATTTCTACAATTTTAAGAATTATGCCCAAGCTGAAGTGTGTTTTCGGCAAGCCATTACCACGGATCCGGACTGCGCCATGGGGTATACGTATTTGGGGTATGCCATTTACCGGCAAGGACGACGCCCCGAAGCGGTCTCCTATTGGCAGCGGGCCATTCAAGCGGCTCCCGAATCGGATGCCGCCAAGAAAGCGCGCCGGAAAATCCTGCATGTCGCTCGCCAGAAGGAAGGAGAAGCGAACATGTTCGACGAGTCCACGGGCTTCGATTGATCCATCCCGTTCGCCGCATTTCTCGCCCCATAGCGCGCGTCTTTCCGTGAGAGGATTTTTCACGCGCGCACGGTTCTGGTCGCGCATAACGCTGGACCATAAGTCTATCTAACCTATCTTTCCGTGCGGCGCATCGAAGAATCGCGATCAAGACATCCGCGTCATCCCACGGATTCGGCGCTGGATTGGGGGGCGGCATGTTCGATAGGCTGCGTCTCATCGGCCAAGGAAGGACTATGTGTCCGGCACATCCGCTCCAGTCTGCTCACGATATCCTCAAAGGGAGGCAGGGACGGAAAGTGCTCGTCGGCGCCGCTTGCTTTCGCGGTGGATTCGGTCATTTCCGGGCCGAACAAAAAGATGGGAAGGGTTTGGTAGGCCATGTCTGAGCGGATCATGGCACATATCTCTTTGCCGGGAATGGGGTTGATGTTCGTTTGTATCAGGAGAAGATCGGGCACTGAGGCGCGTAGGCGCCCCAATCCGTCGACAACGCTGTGTGCGAGGATTGCCGGATATCCGTTCTGATGGAGATTAGACGCCAAGGCTTTGTGCGAAGGATCGGAGTCCGCGATCAACAGGACGGTTTTCGAACGCGGCACGCCGACGCGTTGTCGGCCATAGGCGGTGGCGAGGTAGAACGCGAGTTCGCCGCGAAGGTACAGGTCTTCCTCCATGAACGCGATTCCGAGCATGCACTCCCGATGGGTGTGAGTGACGTTTTTGATTTTACCCGAGGCGAGCGAGATGGGCGTGCCGTCGCTTAAGGTGAAGGAAAGCCGCACGATGGCATTCATGGGATAGGCGTCGGGCGAAATGACGCGACAACCGGAAAGGCTGAGGTCGCAGAGATATCCGTCGGTCTCGCTATCTTCTCCGGAAAGACGACAGGGCTGGTTCATGGAGATGCGTTCGTGCTGACGGATTTGCACCGTTTCGAATCCATCGGGCCATTGCACGCGAAAGTAAGGTTTGTCGCCCCATCGCTGCGTTTCCAAGATGGCGCTGTGAAACCCGCAGACTCGGCCTTCCGACACGAATCGCGTGATGCATTGGGTGCCGCGCCGAATAAACTGGACGTTGCTATCAAGCGGCGATGATTCCAGCAAGAGATATTCACGCGGCTCCCACCCGATTACATGGGCCTTGCAGCGAATTCCCGTATCTTGCTTGCGCACAGGCTGAACCAGAACCATATCGCCCACGCGCAGCAACATTTCCAACGAAGGCATGCTCTCCTTGCTCATTATTCCTCCCTTTCTCGCGCATTCGGGCAAAGTATAGCACAATGATAGCGCGAAAGTACGAATAAAGTCTTCGTAGACAAAGGCGTCGTTTTGGATGATATGCCAGATCATTTGCATGCCACGCGCGAGTATGGTCTACTGCACGCATGGAAACGCTTTTGGATGAGGAAACGATGGAGCAGATCAAGCAGCGGATAGGTCCAACGCTCTATCGGCAACGGGTGTATTTCCAGCTCCATCGCGCCGCGAACATGTTTTCCGTGGGCACGACGTTGTTTCATATCGAGAACATGCCGTGGCTGCATAATTCGTTCTACCGTTTCCTTCGTTTTTCTGGGCTGATATTTCTGGGCAAGCGCAATTACCTGGATGTTCAGGTTCGGCGGAGCGTTCTTGCCTCGGAACGGCTTCCCGAGGCGTTCCACGGGTTTCGGGTGTTGCATTTGAGTGATCTGCATATTGATTTGGACCGAGATTTGGCGCTGACGGATAGGCTGATAGCGAAATTGCGTGGGCTGGAGTATGATTTGTGCGTGCTAACGGGGGATTACCGCGCCAGCACGATTGGGGAATTCGAGACGTCCGTGCGCGAGATGGAGAAGATCCGACGGCATCTCAAGGGGCCGGTATTGGCGGTGCTGGGGAATCACGATTTTATCGAGATGGCGCCGGCGTTGGAGCGGATGGGGTACCGCTTCTTATTGAACGAGAATGTCCCTATCGAGCGGGAAGGATCCACGGTCTACGTTGCGGGCGTGGACGATCCGCATATTTACCGGACGGATAATTTCGAGAAGGCCTGCGACGGCATTCCTCACGATGGGTTTTCGTTGCTGCTTTCGCATTCGCCGGAGACGTACAAGGTAGCCGCGGCCTGCGGGTTTGACATGATGTTGTGCGGGCACACGCACGGAGGTCAGGTTTGTTTTCCGGGGGGAGTGGCTATCATCCATAACAGCAAGAGCCCTCACCGGATGACGGCAGGAATTTGGTCCTATCACGACATGATTGGCTATACTTCGCGGGGAACGGGCGCGTGCGGGATTCCCGTGCGTTTTTTCTGTCCCCCTGAGATTGTTCTGCATGAATTGCGCCGGGAGCCATCGCCGCTTGTGCGGTCCCGCCGGCGCGTGCACGGTCGCTGATCGCGCGATCTCTGGCATGGGATAGAGAAATGGATTGCCCTACTTCCAGCGATTTTGCTGGCGCTTTCACGCGTATCGAGCGCAATGGCATGACGGCGCTGGTTCGTGTGCAAGACGCCGCCGTGATCGCCGACGCCCTCTTGGACGGTGCGGGGTGCATTCCCCTTTGTTCCGGCGGACGGGGAACCGTGTTCCGCTTTCCCCTTCCCGAGGGTTCGGGCATTGTGCGGCCGTACCGGCGCGGCGGGCTGATGCGGCATCTCATTTCGGAAGGGTATCTCCTGGAAAATCGGCCTTTGCGGGAACTGCGAACGCATTGGCGCTGTGTCGAGAAGGGACTGTCCGTTCCCGAGCCTCTTGGCGTTTGTTGGGGGCGCAGTGGTTTTTGGTTGCGGGGCGCGATTGCGACACGAGAAGCGTCTGGCGTGACGTTGCTCCAATATCTTCAGGAATCCAGGGGAAACGCGGTTCCGATGCTTGCGTTGGCGGGCGCGGCGGTTTTCGCCATGCACGAGGCGGGCGTATGGCACGCGGATTTGCAGGTCCGGAATTTTCTTGTTGCAACCGATCGAATTGTGCTGTTGGATTTCGACAAGGCGCGCATCGCGCACTCCTTGTCGGCGACCGCGCGCACGCGGAATCTGTTGCGGCTCCGGCGATCTTTTGACAAGAACGGGCTTTCTGGGGAGATGTTCGAGGTGTTGTATCGAGCCTATGGCCCTTTGCCGTTAGGTTCATGGAATGCGCTGTACCGGGCGAAGGGATGGTTGTCGGATGCCATTGCGTTGCGAGGCCGTCATGGAAAATGACGTGCGCCTCGAGGTGGTGCGCCAAGGGCTGCACACGATGCGAATAGAGCGCCGCGCGGAGATGCCGGTGAGGACGGTCTTGGACCTCCTGAAGACGAAAGGCGCGCTGCTGAAGCAGTCGAAAAAGGCCGAGACGACACTGGTGGGGCCGTTCGTGGTGAAACGTGGGCGTGGGCGCAATAGACGGGCCTGGGCCGCCTCTTGGCATCTCGAACGGGCGCAAATCCCAGTGGCCGCCGCCTATGCGTATGTCGAGCATGCCTGGCTTGGGTTCGTCACCGGCAATGCGTTCCTCTCCGCCGCCCTTGTCGCGTGTTGCACGGTTGAGGAGCATGCCGCGAAGTTGGTGCGCGGCAAAACTGATTCCAACGACGTGGCGGAGTATCTGGCGCGCATCGCGGCGTTGGTGAATCGGCTGACGGAGTCGGGGGCGCACCACGCCGACCTGAGCGGAAAAAACATTCTAACGCGCGACGGGCTCCAGTTCTGGCTTATCGACCTGGACAGCGTGGTCATGGGCAAACCCTATACGGACAGACTCCGCCTCAAAAACCACGTCCAGCTCTATGATTCGTTTTGCGATTTGTGGGGCGATGACGTCCTGGTTCCGTTTCTGCAGGCCATGCTTCCACCGGAAACGGATGTCGCGCGTTGGATGGAGCAGGTTCGAAAACGGCAGCTTCAGCGAAGATTGCGCACCGTTCGGGCATGGGCGATCGAGCGGGAACGTTCAGAACGGGGGCCGAACCGCCCTACCCCGGCATAGGAGCGCATTTGTGGCGGAACAGGAATTGCCGGACGAGATTGCCCGAACTATCCGGGAGCGCAAACGCTGGACGTGGTCCCAACAAGGCGCCGGCAAGGAATATCAATTTGAGGCGTTCAAGGCCGACCCGGTGATTCGGCTCAAGAATCTGACCGAGATGACGTTTGTGTTGGAGAGTCTTCGGGGGAACTGCATGCTCGATGCCGGATCGGGAACGGGGCGGTTCACGTTCCCGCTTGTTGCGAAGGGACATAATGTCGCTGGCGTGGATATTTCCGGGGAAATGCTTCGCGAGGGGAAGGAACAGGCCGGGCGGCTTGGCCTGGGGTATCCGTGTGTCCGAGGCGATATCGAGCGGCTTCCTTTCGGGAATGCTGCCTTCGACACGGTCGTATCGATCACGGTGTTGCGCCATTTCCCGCAATGGAGGCAGATGCTTGCCGAATATGCCCGGGTGCTTCGCGTGGGAGGCCGCATTCTTTTCGATATGGCGTCGGGAGAGCAACGGGCGTTTATGGCGCGGATGTTTCCCGAAGCCTCCTCCGTCCATGCGCCGATTTCGCCGATGACGTACGAGACGGCGGCGACGTTGGCCGAGGTGGAACGCGCTTCGGCTGATCTGGGTCTGACCGTGGTTGCGGCGATGCCCCATGACTTTTTTAACGGCAATGCGCTGCTGGAGCATGTGCTGGGATCGCGTTTCGCGCGATTCGATGCGGAGAATCGCCGCCATTTGGAAAACGAGGGCGCGTTGCGGCTTTGTCAAGCGATACAGCGGCGCGTTTTCCCCGTGCTGAGTCCCGCCGTGAGTTCGTCGTGGTGCATCGCACTGGAAAAACGGGGGGGCAATCAGGCATCCTATTCCCCGCCGTATCGGGACCGCTCCCTTCCGAATGAAGGCGGGGCGCAGGCGGAGACGATTGGGGCGACGGTCCAGGCGCTTCTCGGTTGGAAAAGGCGATCCTGCATGCAGGAGTTGCGGCAGGCGCTCCAAGAACCGGACGCGCAGGCTATCTGGCGTTTTTGGCGTGAAGAGGCGTTGCCCTATTTCCCGCCGGAGGCGTTGGTCTTTGAGGACCGATGAGTTTTTGCGCGATGGCGACGTTTTTTGAATGATACGGCGTTGTTTTTTTTGCAAAGCAGCCGTTTTCGAAAATCTTCATACGGGAAACCGGAAGTAAAGAAACATAACGCGCCCAAGGAGGAATACCGTGACGTCTTGGTTCCGGCGAACAAGAAATCCGATGGCTGCGCTGACCGTTGCCGCCCTCTTTTTCTGGATGACGCCCGTGGCGTCGGGAGAGACCGAGGAAACGGCGGACGGAAAAATAGAATTGCACGTATGGGGCCTGAACATGGGCTCGTTCGTCAAATTCGGATCGCTCGCCTTGGTGGATGCGTTCGAGAAAAAATACCCCAACGTGAAGGTGATCATAGGCCCGTCCGATCGCGGACAGGATTTGCAAAAGCTTTTGTGCGGCGTTATCGGAAACGTTCCGCCGGACGTGTTCAAGCGCGAAGTCAATCTTTTTGGCGATATTTCCGCGCGCGGCATTCTTCGTCCGCTGGACGATTTCATCGAGCAGGACCAATCGCGCCCCGATGGGTTGCATCGGGAGGATTATAACGCCGGCATTTGGGAATCGGGGCGCGCCCCCGACGGCAAGATATACGGCATCGTGGAAGCCACCAACAGCCTGTTCCTTGCATATAACAAGGCGATTTTTCGCGAGGTAGGTCTTGATCCCGAGAATCCGCCGCGCACGTGGGACGAGTGGATCGATGCCTCCGCCAAACTGGTCAAGAAGGACGAAGGCGGCAACGTGACCCGCTGGGCGTCGTGCGTGGTGGCGCCGTACAAAGAAGACGACTTGGTGTTCTACATCGCCCAAACGGGGGCGAAAATACTTTCGGAAGACGGACGCACCTGCTTGCTGGACAGTCCAGAGGCTTTGCAGGCCATGACGTTCCTGCAAAAGATGTACGAGGTGCAGGGCGGACGCCGGCAATACGATCGCTTCGCCCAGATGCAGGAGACGTTTGGTTCTTCGGTGTCGCCGTTTGGCGCGGGCAGAGTGGTTATGGGCGTCGAGGGCGACACCGTGATTTCGGAGGCGATGCGCACCGCTCCGGACATGGAACTGGGCATTGCGCCGGTGCCCATGCCCCGCGCGGACTTGCCGCCGATCACTACGTCCGCCAAACATGCGCTGTATCTAATTCCCTACAACGCCAAACACTCCAAAGAGGCTTGGGATTTCATCCGTTTCGCCAACAGCCCCGAAGGCATGTTGGCTTTCATGGACGGCTCGGCGAAAGGGAAAGCCGAGATTTACAAGAAGTTCGTGGAAGAATATTGCGGGTTTCGTGCAAACAAAAAGACCTTCGACGCGTTGGCCGCCAAGTACGCTCCGACCCGGCCCAATTTGAAAGCGGCTTTTGACACGTGCAAAAACTTGATGGACACCCTCCGTTTTGAGCCGGTTCCCAACAGCCCGATCTATGCCATCATCCGCGACGAGTGCCAGAGCGCCGTGGATCACGTGTTATACAACGGTCAGGACCCCAAGGTGGCGCTCGCCAACGCCGATCGGCGCGTGCAGGAGCAACTCGATATCTATTACGCCCGCATGGACAGTCCGCCGTTCAGATGGATGCCGGTGTGGATCATCACGGGCGTCTTGTGTTTGGGGGCCTTGGGGTATGTGCTCCACAAATCGCGCGAGGAGCGCGCCGCCACCGCGTTGCAGCGACACGAAAACCGGATGGGGCCCATCTTCATCAGTCCGTGGCTGATTGGATTTGTGGTGTTCACGGCGGGCCCGATGGTCTTTTCGCTGGCGATGAGTTTTTGCGACTACGACGTCATCCATAAGGCCCGGTGGGTCGGGCTGCAGAACTACAATTTTCTCATGTTCCACGATCCCCTGTTCATCAAGTCTCTCAACAATACGCTGTACATGGTCGGCTTTATCTTCGTGCACATGGCGATCGCGCTGGGCATCGCCCTGCTGTTGAATACGAAGGTCAAGGGCATGCCCATCTACCGCACCGTCTTTTATCTGCCGGCCATCACGCCGGCTGTGGCGGCCTCCGTGCTGTGGTATGCGCTGCTCAATCCGGACGGCTTGATCAACGACGGGCTGCGGTGGCTGGGGATGGCCAATCCGCCGCTGTGGCTGGGGTCGCCCGTGTGGAGCAAGCCCGCCATCGTGCTGATGGGCATCTGGAGCGCGGGCGGCGGCATGATCATGTGGTTGGCGGGCCTTCAGGGCATTCCGACGCATCTGTACGAAGCCGCGTCCATCGACGGCGCGAGCAAGTGGCGTCAATTCTGGTCGGTGACGTTGCCGATGCTGACCCCGTACATGTTTTTCTCGTTCGTGACGGGCATTATCGGCGTGTTCCAAATCTTTGCCCAAGCCTTGATCTTGACGAAGGGCGGCCCGGCGGATTCGACGATGTTCTATGTGTACTACCTGTTCAATAACGCCTTCCGTTACTTCAAGATGGGATATGCGTCGGCCATGGCGTGGATACTGTTCGCGATTGTTTTGGCGCTGACGCTGTTGCAGACGAAACTGGCCAAGAAGTGGGTGCATTACGAATAGGCGGGCAACCCGGCGCGCGAGCCTGCGGAACGATGGCCGCGGCAAGGCATTCAAGGGGAGAACATCGTTGTGAAATTGGCGACCAGGCGATTGTTGCGAAAGATCACGAGCCACGGCATCATGCACATCGTGCTGATTGTGGGCGGCGTCGTCTTCTCGATGCCGTTCATGTGGCTATTGGTCACGTGTTTCAAGGGGCCTCAGGAAATCTTTCATTCCTCCGTCTTTGACGTGCCCGAATGCTTCAAGAAGTGGCCCTTGGATTGGAACGAGGTTTTCGGCAATTTCATTCGCGCGCAGCGTTTCATTCCGTTCTGGCAATGGATTTGGAACACCTCTTACGTCGCCTTTCTCAACGTCGTCCTCAACGTCATATCCAGTGCGTTCGTGGCCTTCGGGTTTTCGAGAATCCGTTGGCGCGGGCGCGATATCGTCTTCATCATGGTGTTGGCCACGATGATGCTGCCGGCGCAGGTGACGATGATCCCGGGCTTCCTGATTTTCAATTGGATGGGCTGGTACAATACCTTGAATCCGCTGTGGTTCGGCGCGTTTTTTGGCGGCGCGTTCCATATTTTCTTGCTGCGGCAGTTCATGATGACGTTGCCGATCGACCTGGACGACGCCGCCAAAATCGACGGTTGCGGGTATTTCCGCATTTTTTCGACCATCACCCTGCCGTTGATCAAGCCCGCGTTGGCGGTGGTCGCGGTGCAGACCTTCCAGGGGGCGTGGAACAATTTTTTGGGCCCGTACATCTTCATCATCACGAAGGACAAAATGACGATTTCGCTGGGATTGCAGTGGTTTAAGGGCGACTTCGCCAGCATGTACGGCGAGCTTATGGCCACTACGCTTCTGATGACGCTGCCCGTCATATTCCTGTTCTTTTTCTGTCAGCGCTATATGATACAGGGCATTTCCTTGACGGGGCTGAAAAACTAGACGAGCAGGCGCGGAGAGTTTTCTTTGGGAGAGGGGCTTTCCGCACTCCTTCCGGGAGCTTTGGGGGGAAGGGGCATGCGCCATGATCCGGTTCCGCGCAACGTTCCGTGCGGCGCTCTGTTGACGGCGACGCACTACTCCGTTCTTATCGCCATCCTTATCGGCGCGGCGGTTCTTCGTTTCTGGGATATCCGGCATGCCGGCATTTTCGGCATGGATGAGGCGCGATATTTGCTCGATTCCTACGGGAAGAGCGTTGAATTGCGCGGCATCTTTGGGCTTTTTGCGGGGAAATGGGCCGAGATGCGCGGCGGTCCCTCCTTCGAACTCGCTCCGTATCTGACGAGGTTCCATGCCGAGATGACGGATGCGGGGGTGTTTTTCCCGAAAACGCTGTTCTACTACTTCGTTGGCGCTACGATGCTTGCGACGGGTTTCGTCACGTGGGCGGGCGCTTTTGTCGAAAGCCTGTTCGGAGTGTTGGGGGTTGCGGCTGCGTATGTGTTTGCGCGGCGGGCGGCGGGACGCAACGCGGCGCTCATGGCGGCGTTTTTGATCGCCTTC
>ERZ795030.500-NODE-500-length-59785-cov-13.202695_pt1 | contig 59785 bp, 43 predicted proteins | sample MGYA00375122_ERZ795030 | MGnify/ENA primary metagenome ERZ795030 (study PRJEB30165, sample SAMN05720146) | activated sludge metagenome | isolation source: anaerobic digester from wastewater treatment plant | place: Japan | collected 2015-04-20 ... | reverse complement strand
CCTGTGAATTCTTTTTACAACATTTAGAAATCAGAAATTAAATGTAGAATGTAGTTTTTGAACAAATGATTGTCATGCAAAATCGGTAGATGAATATGATAGTCAGGATGTAGCAAATTTTGGGACAAAGAAAAAAGAAGAAACTATATGATGGACAACTTGTATTTTTCGACAAATAAAATACTTCGAGGCTTGCTCTAGATGATTCATTACATTGATTCTTAATTTTATTTACATAAACACTTGATACAGGATACTTTAAGGATAATCGTTATTTTGAAAAAAGTCAAGGTTAAACCGCAATTTTTTCAAAAATATGAAATTTTTTAGCTGAGAAACTTTGAGAATAAATAGAAAAGTACTATCTTTGCATTCTCAAAAATAAAAATGGTACCATAGCTCAGTTGGTAGAGCAAAGGACTGAAAATCCTTGTGTCCCCGGTTCGATTCCTGGTGGTACCACAAAAAAGCACTTTAAATTGTCAGATTTAAGTGCTTTTTTTGGTTCGCTATTTAAAATTAGGTGTTTTAAAAAAATTGGTCAATTTAATTAGAAAGAATTTGATATCGAATATTCTTATTTCATCCTCTAAATGACTTCATCATAGATTCGACCGATAAACGCCAAACACAAATAACCTGAAATTAAAAAAGTCTTTTTCTTCAGAAATTACAGATGCTCTACTTCGCCAAATAAAGTTGCCGACGAAGCCGAGTTAATTTTCACTTTCACCGTTTCGCCTATTCGCCTTCCCTGACGCGGAAAAATCACCACTTTATTTTGTGAAGTTCGTCCGAAAAATTGCTCTTTGGAACGTTTGGAATAGCCTTCCACCAGTACTTGAAAAGTTTTTCCTACGTCCCGCAGGTTGCTTTCGAGCGAAAGTTCATTCTGCAAAGCGATAATCTCATTCAAACGACGCAATTTCACTTCTTCGCTCACGTTATCGGGCAAATGACGAGCAGCATAAGTTCCCGGGCGTTCGGAATATTTAAAAGTAAAAGCCATATCGAAGGCTACTTCCCGCATCAACGAAAGTGTTTGCTTGTGATCTTCTTCCGTTTCATCATGAAACCCGCAAAAAATATCTGTTCCAATAGCAGCATCCGGTAAAATTCTTCGGATAGCGGCAATGCGTTCCAAATACCATTCCCTGGTATATTTTCGGTTCATCAGCCGTAAAATTTTGTTGCTTCCGGATTGCACGGGGAGATGAATAAACCGGCATAAATTTGGGTATCGAGCAATGGTTTCAAGTGTGCGGTCGCTCATGTCTTTGGGATGAGAAGTGGTAAAACGAAAACGCATTTCGGGTGCAGCCTGAGCTACAATTTCCAACAATTCAGGAAATCCGATTATTTTTCCATCCTGTTCCACACGGTAGGAATTAACGTTTTGTCCCAAAAGTGTAACTTCTTTAAAATTTTTCTGCTGCAAATCTTTCAATTCGTTAAGAATACTTTCCACATCACGACTTCTCTCTCTACCTCGCGTATAAGGCACAATGCAATAGGAACAAAAATTATCGCATCCACGCGTAATGGAAATAAAACCTGAGATTTGGCCCCCCAGTCGGGCAGGAATCACTTCCTGATAGGTTTCCGTACGCGAAAGTTGGATATTAATGGCTTTCTCACCTTTTTCGACGGCTCCCATCAAGTTGGGTAAATCGAGATAAGCATCAGGCCCTGCCACCAAGTCAACGCCCTGTTTTTCTATCAACTCTTCTTTCATCCGCTCGGCCATACAGCCAATCACACCCAAAATCAACTGTTTGTTTTTTCGTTTCAACGAATGAAAATATTTAAGTCGTTCGAACACTCGTTGTTCAGCATTGTCGCGAATGGAGCAGGTATTGATCAATACGGCATCGGCTTCTGAAAAATCTTCTGTCAGTACAAAGCCATCCATTTGCATGATGGAAGCCACCACTTCACTGTCAGCCACATTCATTTGACAACCGTAAGTTTCGATATAAAGTTTTTTATGTGGATTTTCCGTAACGGAAGTATGAGTATTTTCTTTTAATCCCATGATTCAAGCTTTAAAAAAATGCTTACAAAGGTACAACATTAAAGGAAATTTTATGGTTAAAAATGTTTTAGCTTTATTTAACTACATGTTAAATAGTTCATTATTTAATTGATTTCTTTTAATTTACATCAACAGATAAAAAAAGAATCGAGAAAAAAAGAATTTTTTTTTGCAATCGTTTGCAAAATTCAAAATTAAGTTTCATCTTTGCAACCGTAAACAAACAGATAAATTTTTCATAGTTAAGGTTTAGGTTAAAAGGTACAATGGGTGGCTGGGAAGTTACCCATTGTTATTTTGAGCCCCCCATCAATCAAGGCTTATCTAAATAAAAATTTTTGCGTTTATATTTTGAACCTTACTTCTTCCCATTATCTATTTTCCTATAATTTTTTGTTTTTAGTCATAATATTCGTTATTCATACTCAATTTTTAAGAAAAAACAGCTAAACCCCACCAAAATATGAAGATAATCTGTATTTTTGCTTAAAATTAATTTTAAGTTGAAAAATTTTATGGTTAAATGGATTCGGGGTTTCTTTCTGCTTGGCCTATTCATCCCTTTTTCCCTTCAAAGTCAAGTGTTAAAAGGCGAATTGGGATTAAACTATTTTTTTGACAACACCGAATTTTCTTCTTCTACCCTTACCATCGATCAGACCATGAAAGGCGTTCATTTAATTCCAGGAGTGGCTGTGGAATGGGACAAAAATAATTCCTTACACGGAGGCACTGATTTATTGAACATTTCCGGTTCTCAAAAAACCATAGAAAAAATTGATTTGGTGGCTTATTATCAATTCCAATCACGAAAAACTCTTTTCCGTGCCGGTTCTTTTCCGCGTCAAAACATACTTTCCAACTATTCCGATTTCTTTTTTAAAGATTCCATACGATATTTCCGTCCCAATTTACAGGGACTTTTCTGGCAAGTTAGCAATCCGACTTCATTTTTTAACCTTTGGCTCGATTGGACAGGACATCAAACAGCCACCCAACGGGAATCTTTTTTTATTGGAGCGTCTGCCAACAAACGACAACATCTGTTTTTTGCCGATTTTCAATCTTATATGTTTCATTATGCCAACACGGCACCACGTAATCCTGAATATCATGTTTGCGACAATTTGCTGGCCCATCTTTCCGCAGGAGTCGATCTGACCTCTCTTACACAATTGGACACGCTTATGTTTGCGGTCGGAATTTTAGAGGGTTTTGAGCGCGAACGTGGGATGGACAATATGACTTTTACGCCTTCCGGTTTAGTTGTTCGAAATGAAATTGAATATGGCAAAGTTGGCGTTTCCAATACGCTTTATTGGGGCGATGCGAGAATGAAATTGTACGAAAAACATGGCTGGAATCTTTACTGGAGCAATCCATTTTTTCGATCCGGCAGTTACTTTGAAAGCAAATGGTATTGGAACATGCTGAAAAGCAGGCAAGTGAACGGAAAATTGGCTATGGAATTCCATGTATCGGAAGGAAAAGTATTTTTTGAACAGTTGTTCACCCTTTCGGCTTCGGTGGATAAGCTGTTAAAAAAATAAGCTATACTGCAGAAATAAAATTAATTATCTGAATTACACCTAAAAATATTCCTCATGCTGGTAAAAACTTTTGGAGCTGCTGTTCAAGGCATTAATGCCACCATTATTACCATTGAAGTTAATGTAAATCAGGGAATTCGTTTCTTTCTGGTAGGACTTCCCGACAATGCGGTAAAGGAAAGTCACGAACGCATTGCTTCCGCATTGGATTATATAGGCTATAAAATGCCTCACAAACAAGTGGTTATCAACATGGCCCCGGCCGATATTCGTAAAGAAGGTTCAGCTTACGACTTACCGCTGGCTATCGGCATTTTGGCTGCCGATGGGAAAATTAATCCCGATGTGCTTCAAAATTACGTCATTATGGGCGAATTGTCGCTTGATGGAAGTTTGCAACCGATAAAAGGTGTTCTGCCTATTTCCATCAAGGCACGCGAAGAAAAATTCAAGGGATTTATCCTGCCCAAGCAAAATGCTCGCGAAGCTGCCGTAGTAAATAATTTGGAAGTTTACGGAGTTGAAAACTTAAAGGAAGTAATCGATTTTCTGAATGGCAAAAATCAACTCGAACCAACAGTAGTAAATACGAGAGAAGAATTTTTCAACAGCCTGAACCAGTCCGAAGTAGATTTTGCCGAAGTGAAAGGGCAGGAAAATGTTAAAAGAGCGCTCGAAGTGGCTGCTGCTGGCGGACACAATATAATCATGATAGGTCCGCCGGGCGCAGGAAAATCGATGCTGGCCAAAAGAATCCCCACTATTCTTCCACCTCTGACTCTTCATGAAGCATTGGAAACAACCAAAATTCATTCCGTTGCCGGCAATATCGACAGCAACACTTCGCTCATTGCTGAACGCCCGTTCCGAAGTCCACATCATACCATTTCGGATGTAGCACTGGTGGGCGGAGGTACATTTCCTCAACCCGGAGAAATTTCGCTTGCCCACAACGGTGTTCTTTTTCTGGACGAATTGCCTGAATTTAAAAGAACAGTGCTCGAAGTGTTGCGCCAACCATTGGAAGACAGGAAAATATGTATTTCGAGAGCCAAATTTACCATAGAATATCCCGCCAGCTTTATGCTGGTAGCAGCCATGAATCCCTGTCCTTGCGGCTATTACAACCATCCGGAAAAAGAATGTGTTTGCGCTCCGGGTGTGGTACAAAAATATCTGAATCGCATTTCAGGGCCTCTGCTCGACAGAATAGACATTCATATCGAAATTGTTCCTGTGCCATTTGAAAAACTTTCCGAAAAAAGAGATGCCGAAAGTAGCGCCCAAATCAGAGAACGAGTGATTAAGGCTCGTCAAATTCAGGAACTGCGGTTCAGGGATATTGATGGCGTTTATTGCAATGCCCAAATGACCACAAAATTGCAACGCATGTTTGCCGTTCCCGATAAGGAAGGGCTGGAATTATTGAAAAATGCCATGCAACGACTCAATCTATCGGCACGCGCTTACGACAGAATTCTAAAAGTTTCGCGAACAATTGCCGACTTGGACGATTCGGAGAAAATTCTACCGTATCACATTGCCGAAGCCATTAATTACAGAAACCTCGACCGGGAAGGCTGGGCAGGATAAAAACTGCGCAAACAAAAAAACCACCTTTGCGGTGGTTTTGCTCTTCCTCTTGGACTTGAACCAAGGACCCTCTGATTAACAGTCAGATGCTCTAACCGACTGAGCTAAGGAAGAATTTGATATTGCTTTCAAAAAGCGAAGGCAAAAGTAATATTCTTTTTTGATATACACAAAAATTTCCGATTGAAATTTGATTTAAAATTCTTTGTCGATAGAAAAAATAAAAACAAAAATTAAAATAACAAGCTGATTCTTAAATATATGTCAAGGTTCAAATCATTGAGTTTATATGCTTCCATTGTTGCTGCCATGCTTATCTGGGCTTTCTCGTTTATCTGGACAAAAGAAGCGTTGACTTCATTTCGACCCATGTTGCTGATAACCTGTCGATTAATCATAGCTTCTGTACTAATGCTCATCGTTTCGATACTTTCAGGTCGCTTTCAGAAAATTCAGAAACAAGATTTGAAATGGTTTTTGCTGCTGGCTCTGTTTGAACCATACCTCTATTACATTGGCGAAACTTTCGGTTTGACAATGGTTTCTTCTACACTGGCATCGGTTATTATTTCAACTATTCCGGTATTTTCGCCGCTACTGGCTTTTTTGTTTTTGAAAGAACGCATCGGCTGGTTCAATGTAGCAGGAATAATTTTGTCGCTTACCGGTGTTTTTCTTGTCATTTTTGAACCAAGCGGCAATTTCCACGTCCAGCCACTCGGCATTGTTTTACTCTTTTTTGCCGTTTTTTCGGCCGTTTGTTATGCCGTAGTTTTGCAAAAAATTTCCATTCATTATTACACGCTGAACATTATTCTTTATCAAAGCCTTTTCGGATTGATGTTTTTTATTCCCACTACATTGCTGGCTGATTATCCCTATTTCTCAACTTTGCATTTTACCCTATCTTCCATCGAAGCATTGCTTATGTTGTCCATTTTTGCTTCGGTAATAGCTTATGTTCTCTTTGCAAGGGTAGTGAGAAGAATCGGAGTAGCTCGCAGCAATGTTTTTACCAATTTGATACCGGTTTTTACGGCTATTTTCTCCTGGCTATTATTAAACGAACAATTAACCATACTTAAGTGGATAGGAATTGCTACTGTTGTTGGTGGACTGTTTGTTAGTCAGGCGCGTAAAATCAAGTTCAAATAAACAATCAACCGTACTTGTTTGTTTAATCTAAAAGCTTTTTGAAATAAACGGGAAACATATATCTTTGCACCGAAAAATTTTCTTTTCTTGCTATTGATTTAATCTCGAAAAATTTTAAAAAAGTTTTATTATAAAATTCTTTGATTGATTTTTTTCTATTCCAAATAATTTCAAATCCATGAAAATCAATAATTTTTTATTCTCTGTATATCAATGGATTATATGTGTTCCCATTGTAATTGTTTTAACTTTGCTGACATCTATTTTTACCATAATTTTATCTCCAATTTTCCCGAACAGCAATATATCTTATTTGCCGGCACGATGGTGGTCGAAAGCAACCTGCGGATTATTCTTCATCAAAGTGAAAGTCAAGGGACTGGAAAAAATTGAAAGAGGAAAATCCTATGTTTTTGCTGCCAATCATCAAAGCATGTTCGATATTTTTGTAATTTATGGCTGGCTTCCCGTACGGTTCAAATGGATCATGAAAAAAGAACTGAGAAAAGTTCCTTTTGTAGGATTGGCCAGCGAAATGGCCGGACATATTTTCGTAGACCGTTCGAATGCACAAGCCGCAAAACTCAGCATCGAAAAAGCCGAAAAACAATTGAAAAAAGGAAACTCCATCGTTATTTTTCCTGAAGGGACGCGTTCAACAAACGGACAAATGAGAAAATTCAAAAAAGGCGCTTTCCAAATTGCTGCCGACCTGGCACTCCCTATTGTTCCGGTTACCATCAAAGGAAGCTTTGAAAGATTATCAAAAACGAGTTTCAAAGTCAAACCAGGCGTTATAGAAATGATTATTCATCAGCCAATTGATGTAACACCTTATCTGCCCGACCGCATTCCCGAACTGATGAAAACTTCTTGGGAAATGATTCATTCTGTTTTATAATTTTATTAAAATTTTTTACTCTTGGCTTATTGAGAAGAATATTTTTCGAAAAAACAAAATATTCAATTTTTGCATTGCTTTGAGTTATTCCAATATTTGAAACTACCTTCATTTTTTGTACCTTTGCAGGTTCAATTTAAAGGAGGCTGACTTTGTCAAACAACAACAATATAAATAACACGAATACAGATACTTCAGAAAAAATTGAAGTCATTGGAGCACGTGTCAACAACTTAAAAAATATCGATGTTTCCATTCCCCGCGATGCCCTCACCGTCATCACCGGATTGAGTGGAAGCGGAAAATCATCCCTCGCTTTCGATACCATTTATGCTGAAGGACAGCGACGCTATATCGAAACTTTTTCGGCGTATGCCAGAAATTTTTTAGGTAATCTGCAACGTCCTGATGTTGATAAAATTACAGGTCTAAGTCCTGTCATTTCGATTGAGCAAAAAACGGTCAACAAAAATCCACGTTCTACCGTTGGCACCACTACCGAAATTTACGACTTTCTCCGACTACTTTTTGCCCGTGCCGGTGAAGCTTTTTCCTATGTTACGGGAGAAAAAATGGTAAAATATTCGGAAGATCAGATTGTAGAACTGATTTTGAAACAGTACGAAGGCAAGCGCACTTACTTGCTGGCACCATTGGTGCGTGGGCGCAAGGGACATTATAAGGAATTGTTTGAACAAATCCGAAAAAAAGGATTTCTTCATGTACGTATCGACGGAGAAATGAAGGAATTGGTTCCCGGACTTCGCGTTGACCGATACAAAAACCACAATATAGAAGTTGTTATCGACCGACTGGTGGTCGCCGAAAAAGATCGTCGCCGACTCAAGGATTCCATGCAAAAAGCCATGCAGCAAGGCAATGGAATTGTGATGCTTTTGGAAAAAGAGACCGACAAGGTACGTTATTTCAGCAAAAAATTAATGTGTCCAACCAGCGGAATTTCTTACGATGACCCCGATCCGCATCATTTCTCTTTCAATTCGCCTCACGGTGCCTGTCCCACTTGCAAAGGATTGGGATTTGTCAATCAGGTTGACATGGACAAAATTATTCCCGATAAATCGGTTTCCATTTACAACGGCGGTATAGCTCCATTGGGAAAATACAGAAATACCGTGATTTTTTGGCAAATAGAAGCAATTTTGGAGAAATACGGCTGCCAACTGAAAACTCCTGTCAAAGATATTCCCGAAGAGGCTATCGACGAAATCATGAATGGCTCGGAAGAACCTTTAATGATTAAAAACCACAGTCTGGGTATCACCAATTATTCCTTGAATTATGACGGTATTTTAAAATATATCGAAATGCAGCAGGATGACAGAGCTTCTGCCACCGAACAGAAATGGGCAAATCAATATTCCAAATCGGTGAAATGTCCGGAATGCAATGGAGCCAGACTGCGAAAAGAATCCCTCCACTTCCTTATTCACGAGAAGAACATTGCCGACCTTGCCGCAATGGATATTGTCGAATTGTTGAATTGGTTAGGGAACGTTGAAAATTATCTTACCGAAAAACAAAAAGCCATAGCCACCGAAATTTTAAAGGAAATTCGTACCCGTTTGCAGTTCATGGTCGATGTAGGGTTACACTATCTTTCTCTGGGTCGAAGCTCCGAATCGCTTTCAGGTGGAGAAAGTCAGCGAATCAGGCTTGCAACGCAAATTGGTTCACAACTGGTAAATGTGTTGTATATTCTGGACGAACCCAGCATCGGACTGCATCAACGCGATAATTTTCGGCTGATCAATTCATTGAAACAACTGCGCGATTCCGGAAATTCGGTTATTGTAGTGGAACACGACAAAAGTATGATGTTGGCTGCCGATTATATAGTCGATATGGGGCCACGAGCCGGTCGCTTGGGTGGAGAAGTAGTTTTTGCCGGTAAACCGGAAGAAATGTTGAAAGCCAAAACATTGACTTCTGCCTATCTGAATGGAGAAAAACGTATAGAAATTCCTGCTCGTGTGCGCAAAGGAAACGGGAAATTTCTGACCATTATCGGGGCCAAAGGAAATAACTTGAAAAATATCGATGTGTCGTTCCCTTTGGGCGTCATGATTTGTATTACCGGAGTTTCAGGTAGCGGAAAATCTTCATTAATCACGGAAACCCTTCAACCCATATTGAGCCAGCATTTTTACCGTTCGTTACAGGATCCGCTTCCTTACGACCGGATGGAAGGATTGGAAAATATCGACAAAGTCGTGGAAGTTGATCAATCTCCTATTGGACGCACGCCCAGATCCAATCCGGCAACCTATACAAACGTTTTTTCGGATATTCGAAATTTATTTGCAACTTTGCCTGAAGCTAAAATTCGCGGCTACAAACCCGGTCGATTTTCATTCAACACTGCCGGCGGTCGTTGCGAAACATGCTCCGGAAACGGTTACAAAACTATTGAAATGAATTTTCTTCCCGATGTTTACGTGGTTTGTGAAACCTGTAACGGCAAACGCTACAACAGAGAAACACTGGAAGTCCGATTTAAGGGAAAATCCATTGCCGATGTGTTGGACATGACCATTAATCAGGCGGTAGAATTTTTTGAAAATCAGCCATCCATTCTCAATAAAATAAAAACACTTCAGGATGTAGGACTTGGCTATATTAAACTCGGACAATCCAGCACCACCCTTTCAGGAGGAGAAAGTCAACGCGTGAAGCTGGCAACCGAGCTGTCCAAACGCGATACGGGAAAAACACTTTATATTTTGGACGAACCGACCACCGGCTTGCACTTTGAAGATATACGCGCTTTGCTCGATGTTTTGAATCGGCTGGTTGATAAAGGAAATACGGTGATTATAATCGAACACAACATGGACGTTATCAAAAGTGCCGATTATATCATCGACTTGGGCCCTGAAGGCGGAAATGCCGGCGGAAAAGTTATTTGCACCGGAACTCCGGCCGAAATAACTCGCCATCCCGAAAGCGAAACGGGGAAATATCTTAAAATGGAACTGGACGAAAATTTTATGGAAGATTTGATCGATTGAAAAATTAAACTCATAAATTATGAACAAACCAACACTGAAATCGCTGTTGAAAACGCTTCTTTACGGACTTGGAGTATTTGGAGTATATATTGTAATTATTGTTTTACTCCGACTTTTCAGTGGTCGCGTTCCGGATGAAGCTGTGATATTCAACTTTTTTACCAAAAACGATTTGTTGATTGGTCTTTTATTGGCCTGTATCCTGACTTTCACCCATCAAAGAAACAAGAAAATATAATTTTTTGACATGAGTTGAAGTTCTTATTTCTTGCGAAAATTAAACCGATGATTTGCAAATAAAATATTAAAAATCCATTTAAAACTGTTATGAAAAACCAACGTTACGATTTACGCGGAGTTTCAGCATCAAAAGAAGATGTCCACAATGCGATCCGGAATTTGGATAAGGGAATTTTTCCAAAGGCTTTTTGCAAAATCATTCCCGATATTCTGGGAAACAATCCCGATTATTGCAACATCATGCATGCTGACGGAGCAGGCACAAAATCTTCGTTGGCTTATGCCTACTGGAAAGAAACAGGCGATTTGTCGGTATGGAAAGGTATCGCTCAGGATGCGCTAATCATGAATACCGACGATTTGTTGTGTATAGGAGCAGTGGATAACATTTTGGTTTCCTCCACCATTGGAAGAAACAAAAACCTGATTCCCGGCGAAGTTGTTTCGGCTATCATCAACGGAACGGACGAACTGATTCAACAACTTGGCGAAATGGGCGTAAAACTGTATTTCACAGGAGGAGAAACTGCCGATGTGGGCGACTTGGTTCGAACCATTATTGTGGACAGCACTGTAACTTGCCGAATGAAAAGAGCCGATGTAATAGACAATGCCAATATTCGTCCCGGCGATGTAATTGTGGGGCTTTCCTCAAGTGGTCAGGCCAGTTACGAAAAGGAGTACAACGGCGGCATGGGCAGCAATGGTTTGACATCCGCCCGACATGACGTTTTTGCACATTATTTGGCCGAAAAATATCCCGAATGCTACGATGACAAAATTCCTTCCGAACTGGTTTTTTCAGGTTCTTACCATTTAACCGACAAAATTGAAAACCTCGGTATCGATGTCGGAAAACTGGTGCTTTCACCTACCCGAACGTATGCTCCGATTGTAAAAAAAATGCTGGAAAAACTTCGTCCGCAAATTCATGGAATGGTTCATTGTACGGGAGGAGGTCAGACAAAAATTTTACATTTTATTGAAAATCTCAGGGTAATTAAAAATAACCTTTTCCCCTTGCCGCCGCTTTTTCAAATCATACAGCAAGAATCCCAAACCGATTGGAAAGAAATGTATAAGGTTTTCAATATGGGACATCGCATGGAAATTTATCTGCCCGAAGCTTATGCAGAAGAAGTCATTGACATTTCCCGCTCATTCAATGTCGAAGCAAAAATTATCGGGTATTGCGAACCATCCGACAAAAAAGAATTAATCATAGAAAGCGAATTCGGGAAATTTGAATATTGATAGCAGCAAGATAATTTCTGCCAATATATTTTATTCCAAAAAATGCCGAAAAAACGCGCCAACTACAGCAAAAATCTAATGTTGGTAGTAAATAGTTTTACTGAAACGGCGAGCAAAATAATGCCGAAAAATTTCCTTAAAATATAAATTCCTCCTTTCCCCATCCATTTTTCTATTTTGGATGTGAACCGTAACACGAAGAAAACAAAACAAATGTTCAGCACGAGCGCTATTATAATGTTTTCGATGGCATATTCTGCGCGTAAGGAAAGTAATGTGGTAAACGAACCTGGCCCCGCTATCAATGGAAAAGCGATCGGCACTACCGAAGAAGCTCCTTCCGGCCCTTTGTTCCTGAAAATTTCCACATCGAGAATCATTTCCAGCGAAAAAATAAAAATCACGAAAGAACCCGCAACAGCAAAAGATTCAATATCGACATTGAAAAGTTGAAGAATCCAGTCACCGGCAAATAAAAAAACCACCAGAATGACCAAAGCCACCAAGCTGGTTTTTCCGGCATGAACATTTTCACCTTTACTTTTGATAGCCAAAATAATAGGCACCGAGCCCAAAATATCAATAATGGCAAACAGTACCATAAAGGCACTGGCAATTTGTATTAAACTGAAGTCCATAGTTTTAATTGTTTGTTGAGTTCTATTTCTTAAAGAAACAGTTTCAATTTAAAGTCGAATGAATTTTTCCCCTATTTGAATAAAAAGTCCATGTTAAATCTTCTGTCCCGCTCATCGGGTGCAAGTTCTACTTTTACAGGTAGTATATTTTGAAGTTGTCCATAAATCGTTTAACTTTGGGTTACATAACCATCATAAATTCTGTCAATTACCTGTTGCATCATGTAATCGATGGAATCCTGTTCGGTTATTTAGGCAACTTCTGCATGGATCACTTCAGTTATCTAAATAAAAGCTTTTTCCCAAGTTCAATAATATATTCTTTTGACCCGAGATTATCGAAATAATATTCACGCCATTCTTCCAAATTTTTTTGGTGTACATTTTCGAATCGACTCGGATGAGCTCCAACATTTTTTAAGAAATTTAATTGGAATCGATTCATTGCGCTATTGAATATGCTTTCTTTATCATTTATAGATCCGAAATACAGCACTATAAGTTAATGAACTTTTTCAATCAAGTTCGTTCTCTTTATTCGCAATTCATCTGCGAATATAACACAGAATTCTCAATTTAGAAATTTATTGCATAAAAAATTCCTGAATTCCAATCCAGACCACTACAAAAGTCAACAATGCTGCAAATATTTATTGCAACATTGTTGACCAGTATTTGAGGTGATTTTACTTATTGAGTTCTTTACTCCAGCTATCCTTGAGAGAGACAGTACGATTGAATATCAACTTGTCCGGAGTTGAGTCCAAATCGACTGTAAAATATCCAATGCGTTGAAACTGGAAATGTTCGAGAGGCTTGGCATCTTTAAGTGAATTTTCCAGTTTGCAACCGGTAAGTATTTGTAAGGAATCGGGATTGAGTAATTCGCGAAAATCGCGTTCGTCGGCAGAAGGGTTTTCAACGTTAAATAAGCGGTCGTAGAGGCGTACTTCAGCTTCCACACAATGAGCAGCCGAAACCCAGTGAAGCGTTCCCTTCACCTTGCGATTGCTTTCAGGCATGCCGCTTTTTGTCATGGGGTCATATTCGCAATAAACTTCGGTAACAACACCATTTTCATCTTTTTTGCAACCCGTACATTTAACAATATAAGCACTTTTCAGCCGAACTTCCTGACCGGGCATCAGGCGAAAATAATTTTTTGGAGGATTTTCCATAAAATCGTCTCTTTCAATAAAAAGCTCTCTCGAAAAGACAACTTCTCTGGTTCCAGCTTCAGGGTCTTCAGGATTATTTTGCGTTGTCATCATTTCTACTTTTCCTTCAGGATAATTGGTAACAATCAGCTTGACGGGATGAAGTACGGCATTAACACGCATTGCCGTTTTGTTGAGACTTTCGCGGGCCGCATGTTCAAGCAATCCAATATCGTTCAGCGCTTCAAATTTTGTATAGCCTATTTTATCAATAAAATTATGTATGGATTCAGGTGTAAAACCACGTCGACGCAAACCACAAAGTGTCGGCATGCGGGGATCGTCCCAGCCACTGACAAACTTTTCCTGAACAAGTTGCAAAAGTTTACGCTTGCTCATGACGGTATAAGTAAGATTGAGACGATTGAATTCTATTTGTCGCGGTCGGTAATCGGTATCCTGATACTGATCGATAAACCAGTCGTAAAGTGGCCGATGAACTTCAAACTCAAGCGTACACAAAGAATGAGTAACTCCTTCAAAATAATCGCACTGACCATGAGCAAAATCATACATCGGATAAACTTTCCATTGCCAACCCGTACGATGATGCGGATGGGAAGTAATAATCCTGTACATGATGGGATCGCGAAAGTGCATATTGGGAGAAGCCATATCGATTTTTGCCCTCAACACCATGCCGCCTTCGGGAATTTCACCATTCGTCATTTTTTGAAAAAGCGCAAGATTTTCTTCTATCGGACGATTCCGATAAGGACTTTCTATTCCGGGAACAGTAGGTGTACCTTTTTGTTTGGCTATGGTTTCGGCACTTTGTTCGTCTACATAAGCCAACCCTTTTTTGATAAACTGAACTGCTAAATCCCAAAGTTTCTGAAAATAATCGGAAGCGTAGTAAACATTTTTCCACTGATAACCCAACCATTGAATGTCTTCCATTATGGAATCAACGTATTCAACATCTTCTTTTACCGGATTGGTATCATCAAAACGAAGATTACAAATTCCTCCGTATCTTTTTGCAATATCGAAATTCAGACAAATAGCCTTAGCATGTCCGATATGCAAATAACCGTTCGGTTCGGGAGGAAACCTTGTCTGAACACGTCCGCCATTTTTCCCTTCCTTAACGTCCTGATCAACAATAGCTTCAATGAAATTCAGATTTTTTTTTGGAGTTTCTTCTTCGTTAATTTTCATAGCTTCTGAATGATATAAAAAATTTTTTCTCAAAAACAGAGAAATGAAATCAAGTTTATTCCAGAAAACTTTTGATAATCCCTCTTTGCGAATTTTTTATGAAAAGAAGAATGTCATCACGTTCTTTGGTAGCGGGCAATTCGGCTTCGATACGATCTATGGCATTGCTCACATTCATTTTCGACAAAAAGATATAGCGATAAATTTCCTGAATAAAACCAATTTGTTCATTGGTAAATCCGCGTCGCCGCAAACCCACCGAATTGATTCCTTCAAATGACAGCGGCTCACGCCCTGCTTTCACGTAAGGTGGTACATCCTTATTCACTTTTGTTCCACCCTGAATAATTACATGCGACCCAATATGGGTAAATTGATGCACCAAGACGCCTCCACTGATCACCGCGTAATCATCAATGAATACTTCGCCGGCAAGCTGCGTGGCATTGGACATAATGACATTGCTGCCAACAAAGCAATCATGTGCAATGTGGCAATAAGCCATGATCAGGCAATTGTCGCCAATTTGGGTTTTTCCTTTTGAAGCTGTGCCTCTGTTTACGGTAACACATTCGCGAATGGTGGTATTATCGCCAATAATGGCCAAAGTATCTTCACCTTTGAATTTCAAATCCTGTGGAATAGCTGCAATTACGGCACCGGGAAAAATAGTACAGTTTTTCCCGATTCGGGCTCCTTCCAAAATGGTAACATTCGGACCGATACGCGTTCCTTCGCCTATCTCCACATTTTTATCTATGGTAACAAATGGTTCAATGACTACCGACGGTGCAATTTTTGCATCCGGATGAATATATGCCAGCGGTTGTTTCATTGTATGGGTGTAAATCTTTTAGTTTTATTTGTTTTTGATGATTTGTGCCATAAACTGGGCTTCAGCAACAATTTTTCCGCCTACAAAAGCGTAACCTTTCATATCGGTGCATCCATGACGAATTTCATCCATCATTTCTAATCGAAAAATAACTGTATCGCCCGGTACAACTTTCTGACGGAATTTTACATTGTCTATTTTCATAAAATAAGTAGAATATTTTTCGGGTTCCTCCACTTTGTTCAACACCAAAATTCCGGCAGTCTGCGCCATAGCTTCTACCAGAAGAACTCCGGGCATAACAGGTTCGTTGGGAAAATGTCCCATAAAAAACGTTTCGTTGCCGGATACATTTTTCACACCCACAATCACTCTTTCGTTGATATCGATAATTTTATCGACCAGCAGAAAAGGCCAGCGATGCGGCAAAAGTTTTCTAATAGCATTAATGTCCAATACGGGCGGAACCGAATCGTCGTACACAGGAGCCGAAACTTCCTGCTTTTTTATTTCCTTGCGAATGATTTTGGCCAGATTGGTATTTATTTTATGACCGGGATACTGCACAATAACTTTTGCTTTCAGTGGTTTCCCAATCAGGGAAAGGTCTCCGATAACATCCAGTAATTTATGTCGAGCAGGCTCATTGGGATAATTCAGTTCACCGTTGATATATCCAAGTTTGGTTGCATCAATACGTGGCTGATGAAGTTTGTCGGTGAGTCTGTCCATCGTATCCTGCGACAATTCCTTATCGTAAATGACAAGTGCATTTTTCAAATCGCCACCTTTGATGAGATTCATGCTCAAGAGCGGTTCAATTTCGTGAACAAACACAAAAGTACGAGCAGAAGCAATTTCATCGGCAAATTTATCGAGTGAATCCAAACTTGCATACTGATTGGCAAGTACGGCAGAATCGAATCCTATGTGAACATCTACACTGAAAACATCATCGGGCAACAAAGTGATTTTGGAGTTGGAATCGGGAAGTGAATATTCAATTTTTTTTCTTACCACATAAAAATCTTTTTCCGCTTTCTGTTCAATAATTCCGACCTCTTTAATTTTTTCTGCATAAAAGCGGGCACTTCCATCCAAAATGGGGAATTCAGGTGCATTGACTTCTATCAGGCAATTGTCGATACCAAAAGCATAAAGCGCAGCCAACGCATGTTCTACCGTGCTTACTTGAACGTCGCCTTTTTGTAGAACAGTTCCACGTACCGTGTGGGTAACATTTTCTGCCAATGCTTCAATGATAACGGGTTCTTCCAGATCAATACGTTTTAACTTTATTCCATGATTTTCTGGAGCCGGCAAAAAGGTAATCACAATATCCAAACCTGTGTGTAAGCCTTTTCCTTCTAATGTAAAAGATTCCTTTAATGTTCTTTGTCTCGTCATTTGTTTTTGATTAACAATTTTTATGCATTTGAGGCAGTCAAAAAAAAATTTCAGAAAAAATTATTTTTCTGAAGTTTTAGTTTTTTCCAGCTCTTCTACCTTATTTTGTAATTCTATCACCATTTTTTGTAAATCGGAGAGATTTTTAAATACAATGGAAGAACGGCGAAAATTCTGAATGGGAATAGCAGGAGAACCGATAATAATCTGACCGGGAGTTTTTACCGAATTGGCAACACCCGACTGTGCCCCGATTTGGGTATTGTCAGCAATCTGCAAATGTCCAACTATACCGACCTGTCCGCCTATCACACAATTTTTCCCTATTTTGGTTGAACCGGCAATGCCTGTTTGCGCTACAATTACTGTGTTTTCACCAATTTCGTCGTTATGGGCTATTTGCACCAGATTATCAATTTTCACACCTTTGTGAACAATGGTGCTTCCCAACGTAGCGCGATCAATGGTGGTGTTGGCTCCAACTTCTATATCGTCTTCCAACACGACATTCCCTATTTGGGTAATTTTTTTGTAAGTACCATCTTCCGACTGGGCAAAACCAAAACCATCGGCACCAATTACCACACCGGAATGCAGAATGCAATTGTTGCCAATGCTACAATCGGGATAAACATGTACACCTGAAAACAATATGGTATTTTCGCCTACCGAAGAATTGTCTTCGATATTGCTATGAGAATGAATTTGCGTGTTTTTTCCTATTTTTACATTTTCACCCACATAAACAAAGGGAGCAATGTAAACATCTTCACCAATTTGGGCAGTAGAAGCTATGAAAGCCAATGGAGAAATGCCCTTTTTTTTGGGTTTGCTCTGTTCGACCAGCGAAAAAAGCTGCGCCAAACATTCATACGCATTGTTGACACGAATAAGCGTCGCTGGAATTTCTTTCTCAGGCTTGAAATCCTTGTTTACCAATACAATGCTTGCATTACAATCGTAAATATAATGACTGTATTTTGGATTGGACAAAAATGTTATGGTTCCTGGTTTTCCTTCCTCTATTTTAGAAAAATTACTTACCTTTACTGATGGGTCTCCTTCCACCTGGCCACCTAAAAAATCTGCAATTTGCTGAGCTGTAAACTCCATAGTTTTTAAAAATTTTGGGTACAAAAGTACGAAAGAATTTTTAATTATTCACTTTGTAACACTTGTTATTTTTATTCTACAATTTTATTTTACAGAAAAATATCTTGCTGTCGGCTAAATTCGGCAATAACAGAAATAATTCTTGTAAACTTTCTTGGTCAAAACATTTATATTAAGCATATCGGACGCGTCGGCAATATCTTTCACCGTTCCATCTTTGTATAGAATGTTAATTTTCTCATCAACAGGGTCATACGTATCTGTGCTGACGATTTCCTCTCCCATGAAATATTCGGCTTCCTGCTGCGAAACATCAAAATACCGGCTGTATTTTTTCAATAATTCCTCTTTTTTTGTTTCGTCCAAAGGCTCCTGCAGCATTTCTACCTTAAACAATTTTCTGTTGATAAAAGCATTGCAAAGAAAAGAAAGAACTTTATCGGGATGGTGAGCCCAAACTTTGATGGCACAAATCACATCCGAATCATCAAGCTGAACAAAATAATCCAATGCTTCGGTTGAACGAACAAAATTCTGCTTGTCCAGATGATGATAGAGAAAATAATGCAAAGCAGGAGAAGCAAATAATGTTTCACCAACGGAAGCAAGTTCCTTGGCACGCTTGAGAATATTTGTCAACATTTTTTCGGTAGCAACCAGCGTTTTGTGCAAATACACCTGCCAGTACATCAAACGACGTGCCACCAGAAATTTTTCAATGGAATAAATTCCTTTCAACTCAACGACCAATTCTCCGTGAAAAACATTCAACATTTTGATAATACGCGCCGAACCAATGATACCTTCACTGACTCCGCAAAAAAAGCTGTCTCTGCTCAAGTAATCCATTCGATCCATGTCGAGTTGTCCCGAAACCAACTGATGAAGAAATTTTTTAGGATAATGGCCACTAAATATTTCCAGCGCCAAAGCCAAATTATTATTCATTTCTTTATTCAATTGCTGCATGAGCATTATTGAAATTTCTTCATGGTGAATTCCTTTTACCAAGCTGTTTTCCAAAGCATGAGAAAACGGGCCGTGTCCAATGTCGTGCAGCAACATGCACGCCCGGGCAGCCTGCTCTTCTTCGCCGGAAATCACATGACCTTTCTGACGCAACTCTTCAATGGCTTCACCCATTAAGTGCATGGCCCCCAACGAATGTTGCAAACGGGTATGTTGCGCTCCCGGATAAACATAGAACGAAACACCCAATTGCTTGATGCGGTTTAATCTTTGAAAATAAGGATGCTGAATAATTTCATATAAAAAATCATCCGGTATGTTGATAAAACCAAAAACCGGATCATTGATAATTTTGAGTTTGTTGGGTTGTATCCGACTTTCTCCGAGCGAGTTGTTTCCCGAGATATTTGTCATTTCAGCTTTTTTCGAGAATTTTAAGCAACCATTGCCAACATTTCCGGGTAGAAGAGATACTTAACCGCTCATTGGGAGAATGAACTCCATACATTTGCGGTCCAATGGAAATCATGTCGAGATAAGGATATTTTTTCAGAAAAAGTCCGCATTCCAGTCCGGCATGAATAGCCCGAACTTTCGGTTCTTCACACGTGATATTTTTGTAACAAACTTTGGCTTTCTGCAATATTTCGGAATTCAAATTGGGTTTCCAGCCCGGATATCCTTCACCATGCGTTGCTTGAGCTTGTGCAAGTGTAAAGACAGATTCAACCTGATGGGCAATGTCGAACTTGGCCGATTCAACGGAACTGCGCTGGCTGGTTATGATAAGAAAAGAATTATTTTCCTGCATTCGGACAGAAGCCAGATTGGTGGAAGTTTCCACCAGATTGGGCATATCTCTGCTAAAAGCCTTTACTCCATGTGGACAGGCATAAAGTGCATTTAAAAGCTTATCGGAAGATTTCTTGTCGAGTACCTGATCGGGAATTTCTTCTGAAGAAATAAGGATTTGCAAAGCCGGTTCATCTTCTTTGAGTTCACCCTCTATTTCCGCAATAAATTCGTTGAGTAACACACGAAGTTTTTCCTTATCCTCAAAAGGTACGGAAGCTACGACTTCGGCTTCGCGTGGAATGGCATTGTGCAAATTTCCTCCCCGAAAAGTATGGATTCTCAAATCAAGTTTTTTGTTTACATTCCACAGAAAACGATTCAGAATTTTTATGGCATTTCCGTGTCTTTTGTCAATGTCGTCGCCGGAATGTCCACCTTTCAATCCTTTCACGGTCAGCGAGAAGGAAAAGTAATTATTCGGAGATTTTTCAGCTATAAAAGGAAAATTTATTGTCGTATCGATACCTCCGGCACAACCGATAAAAATAACACCATCATCTTCCGAATCCAGATTGATAAGAATTTGTCCGCTGAGGAAATGATCTTCAATAGCCGAAGCTCCGGTCAGTCCTGTTTCTTCATCAACAGTAAAAAGGCACTCGAGCGCCGGATGTGAAATGTTGTCGGAAGTAAGCACAGCAAGCATCATAGCCATGCCTATGCCGTTGTCGGCTCCTAAAGTTGTACCTTCCGCCTTTATCCAATCACCATCAATAAACGTTTGAATGGGGTCGGAGTCAAAATTGTGCTGCACATCGCCATCTTTTTCACAAACCATATCCATGTGCGACTGAAGAATGATTTTTTTGTGATTTTCGTAACCGAATGTTGCCGGTTTACAAATCAGCACATTCCCTGCCTGGTCTGTTTTTGCCTCAAGTCGGTATTGTTGGGCAACATCCAGCAAATATTCCCTTATTTTTTCTTCTTTTTTTGAAGGTCGGGGAATTTGGGTGATTTCCCCGAAAAATTTCCAAACAACTGAAGGCTCGAGATTTTCCATAAATTGATTGTTGTACGTTGAGGAAAATTAAACTCACAAAGATATTTAAAATTTTTGTAACAACAGAAAGACCGACAGTAATTTTGAATTTTTATGCAGGTTTCCAAAGCTTATGGAAGAAGGGTCTGATTATTTCAACTCAGCTGCTCCGCGAATTTCGGCCGAAACTTCGTTCACCCAGCCGGCACGCTGAAAAACAGCCGTTTGAATTTTGATAAAGCGAATTTTTTCCAGATAAACAGCCTTACCTGAAGAATCGACGGCATTGGAAATGTCCAGTTTATTGGAATGATGATGGGTATCATAATCGGTTCCAAAATTATTTTCGGCATAACCCCATATAAAACGATCAGTTGGAACAATCCAACTTTGTGCACTTTCAGAAGATTTGTTGTTATAAGCATCCGGCAAACGTGAACCTTCAAAAGTAATACTGTCTTCCATACAGGTTGCCCACCACCAGGAGGAAGTGTTGGGAGCTCCAAATCCCGAAATCAATTCTCCGTTCTCTCCTTCACTGTCTTTCCACTGAATGTTGTCATTGGATGTCGCTGGCTTGTAGTAACGAACCCAATAATTTCTTTTTTCATTTTCAAACTGATTTCCCTTTAACTCATACCAGGTATCGTTGGGCTTACCATCACCATTGTCGTCGGGCATTACATAAACAATTGCCGGTTCCGGCGAAGCTCCGGGCAAAGCAAATATTTCCAAATCGTATCCATCTTTGTTTTGAATATCGTGGTCGAACCCGGCAATTACATATCCGCCAAAACCGCCCAAATACAAAAATCCCTTTTCATCCGAAGGCTCACCAATAAAATGCTCGATATCGGCAGGTTTTGCCAGTTGGGCATGTTGGCCGGGTGCATAAACATATTCAAAAACCTGCGTAACATAAATAGAATTGGTAATATCCGGCTCATTTTCTTCCTTTTCGCCACACGAGAAAAACGACACTGATAAAATAAGACTGAAAACAAAAAGAAAATACCGTTTAATAAAAAATTTGTCTATCATGCTAAATTTGTTTAAGTAAATATTTTTTAATGAAATGAAGATTTGAATTTGGAGTTAGGAGTTTTTAGTAAAGAGTTAGGAGTAAAGAGTTAGGAGTTAAGTGTTTTATTAATAAATTGATTATAAGTCTGTTAAACTTTATTGTTTTGAAAACAGACAGAAAATCTGTTATTTAAAAAAATCAATGGTTTTGAGAAGAAAGTTGAAACCTGATAATGATTGGACAGATCGAAATTTTAAATATTCCGATAACCTAAAACAAAAGTATCGAATGATTAACGGATAGTAACCATTGTGGCTCCAAAGCCATATTGTTGAAAGGAAGCATCTTGAAAATAATAACTTTTATACTTGGTACGAAGCAATTTTTCAATTTCCTTTCGCAGCACTCCTTCTCCTTTTCCGTGTATGAAGACAATTTTTTGTCCTTTTCGATTTTTGTAATCATTCAAAACGGATTCAAATTTTTCCAGTTGGAGTTCCAGCATATCGGCATTATTCATACCGACCGTAGTATCCACAAGCTGATTGATATGCAGATCGACTTCAACAATTTCCGGATTTTTTGCAGGTTTGCTGATGCGTGGTCGCCGTTCGGGCTTTTCCTTTTGGGAAATGGCTTGTTTAATTTCTTCCGCTGAAATGTCGTGCAATTGATGCGTTTCAATTTCTTCCAAAGGATTCAACATCATGGCAGGCACATCGAAATACTCATTTTCACCGAAACTGTGAAGCTTGTAAAACTTCATCAGGTTCAATTTGAGATCGATATCAATAACCGGTTGCGGCCGATAAGTTTTATGTTTTTTAAAGGGTATGATTTGAACTCGAATCTTTTCCCAAGCATTCAGCTCTTCTTTTTTAATCTCTGCCATCCATTCCTGCATATTGGGTTCAATCAACCCGTTGGCCACACTTTTGCAGCATTCGTTTTCAAACAATGCAAGGTTGTAAAACAGAAAATAATTGCTGTCGTTCACCAAATAAAAGTCGTTCGAGGTGGTCTGCAACTGCTTGATATCTTCAGGCACAAAAGCCAGAAAAACTCTCAGGTTTTCTCCTTCAGGCGTTTCAAAGATTTCTTCCTCTATAATTTCAGGTTTTGGTGGTAAGTTGATGGACTTAGCGGCCGGCGATTCGTTCTCATTCATAAAAGCTGCTGAAGCCGATTTAAAATCCTTTTTGGGAAAATTGGTATTTTCATTCACTTCCGGAATGACCACACATTCACGTTCCAGCATTGGAATTTCAAATCCGTCAGCATCGGAAACGTACACGATTTTTTCCCTTTCATCTATTCTGGTAACAATTCCCCCACCAGTAGAATTGAGAAAACGTACTTTATCTCCTACTTTTATCATGTTGTTCGGTTTTTCAAAAAAACATTCTTACATCTTTATCTTCCAAACTGCTTTTGTGCAGTGAGATACGAACGGATCGGAAATTTTTTCGATTTTTCGTATCTTTGCACAAAATTACAACAATATTTTTGTATCTCCCGTGAACGAATTAAAAGAAAAAACGAACTTTTCCATTGATGATTTCGATTACGTCTTACCCGAAGAACGCATTGCCAAGTATCCGTTAAAAAAGCGCGATGCTTCGAAGTTGCTGATTTACAGAGATGGAACAATCACCGAAAATGTTTTTAGCAATATTGCTTCTTTTTTGCCCGAGAAGGCATTGCTGGTTTACAACAATACAAAAGTTATCCAAGCCCGTATTCATTTCAGGAAAGAAACTGGCGCGTTGATAGAAGTCTTTTGCCTGGAGCCAGCTCAGCCGGCCGATTACGCATTATCTCTCTCGGCAACCAAAGAATGTGTTTGGAAATGTTTTGTCGGAAATCAAAAAAAATGGAAAAACGGCACTTTGTCCAAAGAACTCGACATAAACGGAACGCAATTTGAGTTCTCCGCCGAATTGCTCGAAAGAAAGGGGAATGTAAATTTTGTTCGTTTTAGCTGGAACAATGAAAATATTCACTTTGCCGAAATCCTGGAAAAGGCAGGCGAATTGCCTATTCCTCCCTACTTGCACAGGCCTACGGAAGAAAGCGATTTGATAACCTATCAAACGGTTTATGCAAAAATCAAAGGTTCGGTGGCTGCTCCTACGGCAGGATTGCATTTTACCCCGGAAGTTTTTGAAAGTTTGAAATCCCGCAATATAGAGACTGCCGAATTGACTTTACATGTTGGCGCCGGAACTTTTCAACCGGTAAAAACAAAACAAATTTCCGATCACCAAATGCACACGGAAGTCATTGAAATTCAAAAAAAAACAATAGAAAAGCTGTTAAAAAATATCGGAAAAATCATTGCCGTGGGAACCACTTCCGTACGAACACTGGAAAGTTTGTACCACATTGGTTTACTTATCGAGAAGCAACAATTTCCCGACGAAAAGCATCCTTACTTTTTTATCCCGCAATGGATGCCTTACCAGACTGAATGTGTTCTGACTCCGGAAGCATCATTGCAATTAATATTGAACGAAATGGAGAAAAGAAATCTCTCCGTACTTCATGCTCAAACGCAACTGATTATTCAACCCGGTTACACATTCCGACTGACCAACGGAATGATTACCAACTTTCACCAACCAAAAAGTACTTTGCTACTGCTGGTTTCTGCCTTTGTTGATGGCAACTGGCGAAAAATTTACGATTATGCCCTTTCTCACGATTTTCGTTTTCTGAGCTACGGAGACAGTTCTCTGTTAATGAAATAGTTTTTTGTAATTTTCAATAGCAATAATCATTTTACTTAGAGAATATTAAACCCACATGTTTTACATACACAAGCACGAATGAATATAATATTCAGACATGTGGGTTCCATCAGACCATTAAAAAATAAATTATATTCTGATGAAATTTTAAAAAAATTTTTAGGGTGACGCATTGTCGAAGTCAGGAGGAAAATTTCTTATCAACCAAAAAAAATTAGATTGAAGTGCTTTTAACCTTTATAAATCAGGAAAATACATGGTTTCTTATCAATATCCGGAGTGATTGTTTTCCACTCTGCAACACTTCGAGTAACGATGGATTCATCCGGCAAAGTAACATTGGCTGCAATACAAAGCAAAGTGGAAGGACGGCAATTTTGCAAAATTTGTTCAAAAAGTTTTAAATTACGATAGGGTGTCTCAATAAAAATCTGCGTTTGATTTTCGGAATAGGCTCTTGATTCAAGTTTTCGAATCGCTTTTATTCTTTCTGCAGGCGATACGGGCAAATATCCGACAAAAGCAAAATTCTGCCCGTTGAAACCGGAAGCCATTAGCGCCAGCAAAATTGAAGAAGGCCCAACTAAAGGCACAACGCGAAAAGCATTTTTCTGGGCGATAGCTACCATATCGGCGCCGGGATCGGCTACAGCAGGGCATCCGGCTTCGGAGAGAAGTCCCATGTCTTCGCCTTCCCGTAAAGGCTGTAAAAATCCGTCAACTTCAGTGGGAGAAGTATGTTCATTCAGCGTATAAAAAAATAATTTATCAATATCAATTTCGACGTCGACCTGTTTTAAAAACCTACGAGCAGTACGAATATCCTCAACAATAAAATAACGTAAATTTCTTATAATTTCCAGATTGACAGGAGGAAAAATTCTATCGAAAGAAGTATTGCCAAGTGGAGTGGGAATTAAATACAACGTTTTCATAAAAATCGGCTTTAATACATTGATTGAAATTTAAAAACGAATTACCGACAATGGAACGAAAAGAGATTTATTGTCCTTGCCATTCTTTTCTAATTTTTTCCAACTCTTCACTCAAAATTTCCCACTCATACATTTTCCTTTCCAACTCGGCACGCTTTTTCTGAAGAGTTGAAACAAATTCGGGATCAGAAGCCTTTTCGGGAATTTGCAAATCCGTGTTCATTTGTTGAATTTCATTGTCCAAATCTGTTATCAGGCCTTCGGTTGCTTCCACATCTTTTTCCAATTTTCTAATTTTTCGATTCAGCTCTTTGCGACTTTCATAATTCAATTTGTTTTCACTTTCCGGTTTTGCTTCACCTTCATTTTTCACTTCAGAAGATACATTTCTTTCAAGTTCATGTAAACTTTCCATTTTTTTTGCCTGAAGGAAATCGTAAATACCACCCAAATGTTCCTTCACTTTTTTATTGCCGAACTCATACACTTTTGTTACCAAACCATCCAGAAATTCACGGTCGTGCGAAACAATAATTGCCGTACCGTCAAATGCCTTTATGGCTTCTTTAAGAACTTCTTTCGATGGAATATCCAGATGATTCGTTGGCTCGTCCAAAATCAAAAAATTCACAGGTTCGAGTAAAAGCTTTATCATGGCTAATCTGCTGCGTTCACCACCGGAAAGTACCTTGACTTTTTTTTCGGAATTTTCGCCACCAAACATAAAAGCGCCCAAAATATCCCGGATTTTTGTACGAATTTCTCCAACGGCTACGCGGTCGATGGTTTCAAAAACCGTCAAATTTTCGTCCAGCAAAGAAGCCTGATTTTGAGCAAAATAGCCGATTTTTACATTGTATCCCAATTTTAAAGTTCCCGAATATTCTATCTCATTCATGATACACTTTACCAATGTACTTTTCCCTTCTCCGTTTTTTCCGACAAATGCTACTTTCTCTCCTCGATGCATCATCAAATTTACATCGTCCAGCACCAAATGTTCCCTGTAAGCTTTGGAAAGGTGTTCTATTTCGAGAGGAATTTTTCCGGAATGTATTGCCGGCGGAAATTTCAAGTGCATATTGGCATTGTCCTCCAAATCCACTTCGATACGCTGCAATTTTTCGAGTTGCTTGATACGCGATTGTACCTGAACAGCTTTGGTAGCTTTGTATCGGAAACGTTCAATAAAATCTTCCGTATCCTGAATTAATTTCTGTTGGTTTTCGTAAGCTCTTAATTGTTGTTCGTGTCGCTCTTTGCGCAACTGAATATATTTTGAATAATTCACATCGTAATCATACAGTTTTCCCAACGAAATTTCCAAAGTACGTGTAGTAACCGCATCTATAAAAGCTTTATCGTGAGAAACAAGTAAAAGAGAGCTGCCCGAAGTGAACAAAAAATTTTCGAGCCATTGAATGGATTCAATATCCAAATGATTGGTAGGTTCATCGAGTAATAACACATCGGGATGGGAAAGCAAAATTTTGGCAAGTTCAATTCTCATGCGCCAACCTCCACTGAATTCTGAACACTGTCGGTAAAAATCGGAACGCAGAAAACCAAGTCCCAACAAAGTTTTTTCCATTTCGGCCTGATAATTGCCATTTCCGGAAATTTGAAGATATTCGGTCAGCTGAGAGAGTTTATCCAACAAGGAATGATATGCTGAACTTTCATAATCTGTACGTTCAACCAATTGCTGCTGAATGTCTTCCAATTGCTGTCGAAGTTGCACAATGTTCCCAAAAGCCTTTTCCGTCTCCTGCCAGAGGGTTGTTCCCTCACTATGAATCATGTGTTGAGGTAGATAGCCAATGGTAATGTCTTTTTGATAAGATATGTTTCCGCGTGTGGGTTGCTGTTTGCCTGCCAATATACGCAACAAAGTAGTTTTACCAGCACCATTTTTCCCTACCAACGCAATTTTTTCTTTGGGATGAATCAGAAAAGTAATGTTATCAAAAAGTGTGGTTCCGCCAAATTCGACACAAAGTTGCTCAACTGAAATCATAAATATTCAAAAAGTAAAAAATAGAAAATGTAAGAATAAACTTGCAAGCAGTTATTTTCTTTGCATTTTTCTGTTTATAACTCGCCATAACCAAAAAATCATACCCGTAGCCAACAAAAAGGCAATAAACGCCAACACCAAGTTTGACCATTGACGAGCTAACAGTGCGAAAGCCGTAAAAAAGGCGGTAATAGCTAATAAAACGAATGTAACCTGTCGGTGAGAAAATCCAATTTTCAGCAATAAATGATGTATATGATTTTTATCGGCCTTAAATGGAGAAACCCCTTTCTTTAAACGAGTAATAACAACCCGCAAAGTGTCATATAACGGAACAATCAGCACACAAATAGCTACAGCCGGAGCAGCAGCCATATACATACTTTGAGGAACACTCTGATAAGCATTCATTTCACAGAATTCAAAGAGATAGAAAGTCAGCATAAATCCCAAAAACAGGGAACCGGTATCTCCCATAAAAATTTTGTTTTTCTTGCTGAATACGTTGTAAATAAAAAATACGGCCAACGAACCCGTAAGCGTATAAGCAATCATGGCCAGTGACAAATTGCCGGTCAGATGAAAATAAATGCCGAAAAAAAGATTGTAAAAAATTCCGAGTCCGGAAGCCAAACCATCTACCCCATCAATTAAATTAATGGAATTGATAATCAGTAAAAAAACCAAAAAAGAAAAAATATAACTAATCGACAAAGGAAGTTCATGAATACCGAAAACACCAAAAAAATTAGTTATTCTGATGTCGGAAAACACAATAAGAAAAACTCCTGCAACAAATTCTCCCAATAATTTGGATGTGGGTTTAATATTCAGCAAGTCATCAATAAAACCGGTCATCAAAATAATGAAAATACCAATGGGGATATATTGTAATTTCTCCATCAAAGGGAAACAAAAAATTAAAATTGTAAAGATAAAAGAAATAAAAATATCAAAACCGCCCGTATAGGGTATCAAACCTTTATGAGTTGTTCGTTTGTTGGGTTTTACCACAAAATTATGTTTCTTGGCAATTCTAACAACGGAAGGCATGAAAGCTTTTCCCAAAAGAAAAGAAAAAAGAATCAGCAAATAAGGATTTTGTTGAATAAAATTATATAAATAATTCATTTTGTGTTGTTAAGTATATTTATTTCTCTGTTTCTGCGAAAAAAAAAAATCAATAAAAAATCGTCTGAAAATAATGAAAAAAGAAATTAATTATTTTCAAACGCTTACAACCAAAAGATCTGCTTAAACTTGTGTCTTAATTACTGATATCCAATAATTCGTATTGAGAATTATTACTTTTGAACTCCGGGACAATCTGCTTCATCATGGATACAACCAGAAAATCCTTGCAGAGATAGCTGTATTTAATCAAGTTATCTATATCAACGGAGATTTTATCAAAATCGTATTCTGCAACCGAAGCAACCATAATTTTTGGATGTTGGGTAGATCTCACTTTTTCTTTATGACTTAAAAGTTCTTCGTATAATTTTTCACCCGGACGCAGGCCGGTGTAAGCTATCTGAATATCCACACCGGGAATTAATCCGGCCATTTGAATCATTTTCTTTGCCAGATGACTGATATTTACCGGATTTCCCATATCAAATACATAAATTTCTCCGCCTTCGCCCATTACACCCGCTTCCAACACCAAGCTGCTTGCTTCGGGAACAGTCATGAAATAACGAATAATATCAGGATGTGTTACTGTAACGGGTCCTCCTTTTTCGATTTGTTTTTGAAAAAACGGAACCACTGACCCATTCGATCCCAATACGTTTCCAAAACGCGTAGTAATAAATTTTGTGGTTTCAGTTCCGGTTTTCTGCATTTTTCTGGCCAATGATTGCACGTAAATTTCGGCGATACGTTTGGAAGCTCCCATCACATTGGTCGGATTCACTGCTTTATCGGTAGAAACCATGACAAACCGTGAAACTCTATACTTCAATGCCAAATCGGCCATAATTTTGGTGCCCAGCACATTCACCTGAACACTTTCACAGGGAAAATCTTCCATCATTGGAACATGTTTGTAGGCTGCAGCATGAAATACAAAATCGGGACGATATAAATCCATAATATACTCCATCCGCTCTTTATTCCGAACATCACCCAATACAAAATTAAAATGTTGAGATGTAGAAAAGGCTTGCAATTCGATTTTCAGGTTATGAATGGCCGTTTCTCCATTATCTACCAACACAATTAACTTTGGAGTAAAATTACACAACTGACGGACAATTTCACTGCCAATGGAACCTGCTGCTCCGGTAACCATCACAGTTTTCGATTTCAATTCGGCAGCAATATTGTCAAAAGAAATCTGAATCGGTTCTCTCTCCAATAAATCTTCTATTTTCAACGGTTTGATTTGTCTCACGGAAGGCATTTCTCCTTCCCAAATATCCATCGGCTGAGATGTTAGCAATGAAATATGATGCTGAATAAATATATCCAAATCCACATCCGGATTAATTTCCTTCATTTTTATGGGAGAAACAATAACGGTATTTACTTTATTGGCAACTTTAGTTTTAATAGTATGATCATCATGTTTATACACTCTCAATCCCATTACCATTTTGTTGACAATATTTTCATTGCCATCAATGAAACCAACCAATTTATATTGTTTTTTAGAATTCACACTGGAAAGAATCATTCTGGCTATACCCAGACCCGCCTCATCGATGCCATAAATCATCACCGGAATGATCTGAGCCGAGGTTTCAACAAAATAATTGAAAATATTTCTTACGGTGAGCCTGAGACCGAATAACAGAATAAAACTAATAACACCATAAATCAGAATGGATGCATAATAAAAAAGTGGTGCAGGAAAATAAAGAGAACAAACAAAGTTCAACGCTGAGAGGAAAATACAATTACCAAATATTGCCAAAAAAAGTTTGGCAGCATCTGTCATTGTAGAATATCTGAGGATACCGGAATAAGTATGAAAAAGCCAGAAAAAAACACTTTGTGTAAAAAGCAATAAAATCAAACGTGGAAAAAGAGGTAAAAGAAGTTGGTCAGGCAAGTGTTTTATGAAAGATGAAGCAACGAGATAAGCTGCTAAAAAAGATATGGCAGATATTGTAATATCTATAAATAAAACGACCCAGCGAGGTAAATATTTTAAAGAAGCCAGGTGAGAGAACGTATCCGTATTGTTTAAAAATTTGAATATCTCTTTCATAAAAAACCAAAAGGATAAATTTTTGTAAGGTTATTTCCTGTGCACAGTCAAAAGCAATGCAAAGATAAGTTTAAAAATTTAAAAATATAAAGTTCTTGTCAATAAATTTCGAAAAAAAAATCGAAGGGAGTGAATTAAAGCTGAATTATAAACAGTATACAGTTAAAATTGTTTCAATTTTAAAAAACTAATTCCATAGATTGGCAAAAAGGCTTGATATAAAATTTTTTTACGATAAGTTCAGACAAAATACAGAAAGTGGGTTAAGAAAATTTATTTTTCCTTAAAAGGAAGCAGTTCTTTTCGGAAAATATAGAAAGAGTTAAGTTTATAATTGCACATCGTCATAAAAAGATGTAATTTTACGACAATTTTTAAAACAAACCCATTAATATTTTTTAATTTCTAATTGATTCAAAAAACTATATGACCAAATTAACCAAAGAAGATGCGCTCCTTTATCATTCGCAAGGAAAACCGGGAAAAATCGAAGTTGTTCCTACCAAGCCTCACAGTTCTCAAAGAGATTTATCGCTTGCCTATTCGCCGGGCGTAGCGGAGCCTTGTTTGGAAATAGAAAAAGATCCCGCTACTGTTTACGATTACACAAACAAAGGTAATTTGGTAGCAGTAATTTCCAACGGTACAGCCGTATTGGGGCTGGGCGATATTGGCGCGATGGCAGGGAAACCGGTTATGGAAGGAAAAGCTTTGCTGTTTAAAATTTTCGCCGGTATTGATGTTTTCGACATTGAAGTAAACGAAAAAGATCCCGAAAAATTTATTCAGGCAGTAAAAGCTATCTCACCTACTTTTGGCGGTATCAACCTGGAAGATATTAAAGCTCCGGAATGTTTCATGATAGAAGAACGATTAAAAGCAGAACTGGATATTCCCATTATGCACGACGATCAGCACGGAACAGCCATTATTTCGGGCGCCGGACTGATTAATGCACTTGAAATTGCCGGCAAAAGAATGGAAGACGTTAAAATCGTCGTTAATGGAGCCGGAGCCGCAGCTGTTTCCTGCACAAAATTATATATCAGATTGGGCGCTAAACCTGAAAATATTGTCATGCTCGACTCAAAAGGAGTAATTAACAAACAACGCACCGACCTGAATGAAACGAAAAAAGCCTTTGCTACCGACAGAGAAATTAATACACTGGAAGAAGCTGTAAAGGGAGCAGATGTATTTTTAGGTTTATCGGTTGCCGGCGTTCTGTCTATTGAAATGGTAAGATCAATGAATGAAAATCCCATTGTTTTTGCCTTAGCCAATCCAAATCCTGAAATATCTTATGAAGATGCTATCTCGGCACGCGAAGATATTATTTTTGCAACCGGTCGTTCCGATCATCCCAATCAAATAAACAACGTACTCGGATTTCCTTATATTTTCCGTGGGGCACTTGATGTGAGGGCAACCTGCATCAATGAGGAGATGAAATTGGCTGCCGTTTATGCACTTGCTGAATTGGCAAAAAAACCAGTTCCTGACGTGGTGAATGCTGCCTACAACTTGAAAAGATTAAGTTTTGGACGCGATTATATTATTCCCAAACCTCTCGATCCCCGCTTACTTACCATTGTGGCTCCGGCTGTAGCTCGAGCAGCGATGGAATCGGGGGTTGCACGCAAACACATTACCGACTGGGCCGGCTATAATGCAAAACTCCGTGAAACGATGGGTTATGACGATAAAATGCTGCGAAGCTTTTACGAAACAGCACGTCAAAATCCAAAACGGGTCGTATTTTCCGAAGCAAACCATCTGAATATGCTTAAAGCTGCCGAAATGGCTTACAACGAAGGTGTTTGTTTCCCTGTTCTGTTGGGTAATGAAGAAAAAATCAACAGCATAGCCCGCGAATACAACATCGACTTGTCAGGAATCGAGATAATTAATCTCCGCCACGACAGAGAAGAAGCAAGACGTATTGCCTATGCCGAAAAACTTGCAAAAAAACTGGGACGCGAAGGAATGACTTACGATGAAGCTTATGAAAAAATGTATGAACGCAATTATTTCGGCATGATGATGGTTGAAACCGGAGAAGCGGATGCCCTTATCACTGGAGTTTATACAAAATATGCCGATGCCATTCAGGCAGCAAAGGACGTTATCGGCATCAGGCCTGGGTCCAAACATATTGCAGCCATGCACATTATGAATACAAAAAAAGGAACTTTTTTCATGGCCGACACATTGTTTAACCGTCATCCTTCTACCGAAACTTTAATCGATATTGCCAAATTAACTTACCGTACGGTAAAATTCTTTGCACACGAACCGGTGATGGCCATGCTTTCCTACTCCAATTTTGGTTCCGACAAACAGGGAAGTCCAGCCAGCGTTCACGAAGTAGTTGAAACATTGCACCGCGAAGTACCTGAAATGATAGTTGACGGTGAAATGCAAGTGAATTTTGCACTGAACAAAGAATTGCGCGACCGCAAGTATCCTTTTACCAGATTAGCAGGGAAAGATGTCAATACATTGATTTTCCCCAATTTAAGTTCTGCAAATTCTGCTTACAAGCTATTGCTCGAAATGGGAATCTCGGAAGCTGTTGGGCCAATTCAAATGGGACTGAATAAGCCCGTACATATTTTGGATGTGGAAAGCTCCGTCCGCGATATTGTCAATATGACTGCTATCGCTGTTCTTGATGCCATTGTAGAAGAAAAAATTACAACCGAAAATCTCGAACGTATTTAATAATTTTTTCTTTCTAAACAATTGCTCGATCATAGGAAAAATGGTCGAGCATTTTTAATTATTTTCAATCGTTTTGCCGCTCATCATTCATAATTTCCATTTCCAAACAGGCTTGCAGAATTTTTAGATTTAAATTATACACAAACCAATAATTTCTGCAGCCTCCTTATTCTCTGATGGTATCCTTTCTATTTCGTTCGGTTTGGTCTAACCAATTACCTGTTTGCGAATCAAAAGTTTTTTATGCGATAAATACTTTTGGCCTCCGGATGCGTTTTGAAATGATTCATAATAAACATTGATGCAAAATTGCTTTTTACCAAAAAGGGATAGCATGGTTTTGATGAATATGGGACAGCTCTTCTGAGCTTGACTTTCCTTTTTTAAATTGTCAAAGCTTAATCCTGGTTTAATCCCCTGAATTTCGAAATTTCATGCTAAAGAAGCCGACGTCAGCGTTATTCATGTATTTTTGTTTTTTACCGTGTGAAATTCAAAAATTATCCCGTAAATTTGTGAACACAAAGTTTTGATTTAGCATTCATGTACATCGAATCGATTAACATTGTCAATTATAAAAACATCCGTCAGGCTGAATTGAGCTTTTCCCCGAAAATCAATTGCTTTATTGGCAACAACGGGATGGGGAAAACCAATTTGCTGGATGCCGTATATTTTTTGTCTTTTTGTAAAAGTCATTCCAACTTTATTGATTCACAAAATATTTTTCATGAGGCCGATTTTGCCGTATTGCAGGCAAAATATCGTATGGGCGAAGCAACAGAGGAGATTTATTGTGGAATGAAACGCAATCAGAAAAAGCAATTTAAACGCAACAAAAAGGACTACGAACGTCTATCCGACCACATTGGATTGTTACCGCTGGTATTGATTTCGCCCGAAGATTCGGTCCTTATTTCCGAAGGCAGCGACGAGAGAAGAAAGTTTGTTGATGGCGTGATTTCGCAATACGACAAAAAATATCTGCATAATTTATTGCTTTACAACAATGCGCTGAAGCAGCGAAATGCCTTGTTGAAGGTCGAAACGCCCGTCGACGAATCTTTGTTTGAAATTCTCGAAGAACAAATGGCCGACTATGGTTCTTACATTTTTGAACAACGAACCCGTTTTATCGATCAGTTGATTCCTGTGTTTCAACAGTACTATCGCTATATTTCTTCCCATGAAAATGAGGAGATTGACATCACTTATTTGTCGCATTTTCAGCAAAACGATATAAAAAAACAAATGAAGTCAACCCGTGAACGGGATAAAATGCTTGGTTTTTCCACACGAGGCATTCATAAGGATGAGTTGGAAATGTTGTTGAATGGTTATCCGATTAAGCGTGTGGGTTCACAAGGACAAAATAAAACTTTTTTGGTTTCGTTGAAATTGGCTCAATTCAAATTTCTTAAACAAACCCATCATCAACCACCGATACTTTTATTGGATGATATTTTTGACAAACTCGATGCCGATCGTGTTAGAAAAATTGTTGAACTTGTTTCACAGGAAACTTTCGGTCAGATTTTTATTACCGACACCAATCGCGAACATTTGGATCAAATTCTTTACCAACTCGATCAGGAAGCCAAAATTTTTAAGGTAGAGAATGGAATAATTTTGTAAGTTTTATTAATCTCATCTATCTTTTTTCTATTTATATTATTAGGTTATAGATTTCCTTTATTGAAAATTAATTATATGCAAAAGTTTTCAAATAAGGAAATTTTTTATTTAATATAAAAAGTTAAATTATTAATAATCAATAATATAATTTTTGAAATAGAAAATTTTTACCGAAAAGGAAAAATAATTATTGAAATTATTGGATAATCATTTTTTTATTTATAAACTTGCAGTTGTAAAAAATGCGTCGCTAATTTTTCTTAAACCTTTATTTATTAACCCAATTAAAAATTTTTGTTGTGAAACCAAAAACTTATACTGCCGAAGAAGTAAAAAAAGCCAGTTTTGAATATTTTCAGGGAGATGAATTGGCTGCCACTGTTTGGTCAACAAAATATGCGTTAAAAGATTCTTACGGGAATTTTTACGAGTTGACGCCGGATGACATGCACAAAAGATTGGCTCGTGAAATTGCCAGAATCGAGAAACAATATCCCAATCCGCTGACAGAAGATGAACTTTTTGAACTTTTCCGGCATTTCAAGTATATCGTTCCGCAAGGAAGCCCCATGACCGGAATTGGAAACGATTTTCAAATAGCTTCACTTTCCAATTGTTTTGTCATTGGTTTTGACCATGATGCCGATTCTTATGGCGGTATCATTAAAATTGATGAAGAACAGGTTCAATTGATGAAGCGTCGGGGTGGAGTGGGGCATGATCTTTCTCACATTCGCCCCAAAGGTTCGCCGGTGAAAAATTCCGCGCTTACTTCTACGGGAATTGTACCTTTTATGGAGCGTTATTCCAATTCTACTCGTGAAGTTGCACAGGATGGTCGTCGTGGTGCTTTGATGTTGACGGTTTCCATTAAACATCCCGATTCGGAATCGTTTATCGATGCAAAATTGGAAGCAGGGAAAATTACGGGTGCCAATATTTCGGTGAAAATTCACGATGATTTTATGCAGGCTGCTTTAGCGCAGGAAACTTATACTCAGCAATTTCCCATAGATGATGACCATCCGTGGTTCAAAAAAGAAATAGATGCCCATTCCCTGTGGAAAAAAATTATCCACAATGCTTGGCAATCAGCCGAACCGGGTGTACTTTTCTGGGATACCATTACCCGCGAATCTGTTCCCGACTGTTATACCGATTTGGGTTTCAAAACTATTTCTACCAATCCTTGTGGCGAAATTCCACTGTGCGGATACGATAGCTGCCGACTGCTGGCTATTAATCTGTATTCGTATGTCAATCATCCATTTACGCCGGAAGCTTCATTCGATTTCGATTTGTTTAAGAAGCATGTCGCAGTAGCTCAGCGAATTATGGACGATATTATTGATCTGGAAATGGAGAAAATCGATAAAATTATGGCCAAAATAAATGCCGATCCCGAAGATGAAGAAATCAAACGCACGGAGCTCAAACTTTGGGAAAAAATTAAAAATAAAACTTCTATGGGTCGGCGTACCGGTGTGGGTACCACAGCTGAAGGAGACATGTTGGCTGCGTTGGGTTTACGTTATGGAACCAATTCTGCCATAGATTTTTCTGAACAGGTACACAAAATTCTTGCTTTGGCGGCTTATCGTTCTTCTGTGACTCTTGCCAAGGAACGCGGTGCTTTCAGCATTTATGATGCAAAACGCGAAGAAAAAAATCCCTATATTCTCCGTTTACGTGAAGCCGATCCTGAACTGTACGATGAAATGGTAAAACATGGAAGAAGAAACATTGCCTGCCTTACCATTGCTCCAACCGGAACAACCAGCATCATGACACAGACAACTTCAGGTATCGAACCGGTTTTTATGCCGGTTTATACCCGTCGTCGAAAAGTGAATCCCAATGATAAAAATGTTCGCGTAGATTTTGTGGACGAAAATGGCGATTCATGGGAAGAATATGTGGTTTTTCATCATAAGTTTGTTACATGGATGGAAGCCAATCATTATTCCACTACCCAGAAGTATACCAAAGCAGAACTTGACGAATTGGTGGAAAAATCTCCCTATTACAAAGCAACAGCCAACGATATTGACTGGTTGAAAAAAGTTCAGATGCAGGGACGAATTCAAAAATGGGTGGACCATTCCATTAGCGTAACCATCAATTTACCTGCCGATACAACCGAAGAGCTGGTTGGTCAACTTTATGAAGAAGCATGGCGTTGCGGATGTAAGGGAGTAACCGTTTATCGTGAAGGTTCACGAGCCGGTGTTTTGCTGTCGGTAGAAGAAAAAAAATCCGAGAAATCAGGCGAGAGAAAAATTTGCTTTCCTCAGTCGGAAGAGCATTTAATTCGTCCGAAAGAATTGGATTGCGATGTGGTCAGATTTCAGAATGCCAAAGATAAATGGATTGCTTTTGTAGGGCTGAAAGATGGGCGTCCTTATGAAATTTTTACCGGATTGGCTGATGACGAAGAAGGAATTGCATTGCCTAAAACTGTTACTCAGGGAAAAATAATTAAAACGGTGGACGAAAACGGCAACAAAAGATACGATTTTCAGTTTACCAACAAAAGAGGGTATAAAACAACCATTGAGGGCTTGTCCCATAAGTTTGACAAGGAATTTTGGAATTATGCCAAATTAATTTCTGGCGTGCTGCGTTACGGAATGCCGATTGACCAGGTAATAAAATTGGTTTCGGGACTGCAGTTGGACAGCGAATCAATCAACACTTGGAAAGTTGGAGTAGAACGTGCCCTGAAAAAATATATTCCGGATGGAACAGAAGCTAATGGTAAAAATTGTCCTTCCTGTGGACAAAAAACACTGATCTATCAAGAAGGTTGTTTAACCTGCAAAAACTGTGGATATTCGCATTGCGGATAAATATAATTTGAGTCCGCTCCGAAAAGTTTTATTTTTGAAAATTCGCTTCGCCCAAACGATAAAGAAAACTCATTTTTCAGCAACCTACATTTAAATTAAGGGCAAAAAGTTGCTGAATTTAGCTTTTTTGACTTTTCGGAGCGGACTCTAATTTGATTTGTCTTTGGGAAAAAGGAACATTTAAAAAGATTGTTTAAACTTTTGTCTTGTTTTTAAAAAACTTACAAAAAGACTTTTAAATATAGCTTTTAATTGTATGTTGCTGCGTGTAGGGGAAAGTTGATGTTTTATGATTTCGGGCTATCGGTTAATCAAATTCATAAATTCCTCACGTGTGCGCGCTTCCTGAAAAACGCCTGTAAAATCGGAAGTGGTTGTAATAGAATTTTGTTTTTGTATTCCTCTCATCTGCATGCACAGATGCTGCGCTTCGATAATAACCATTACCCCCATAGGATCGAGCGTGTTTTGAATACATTGTTTTATTTGTGTGGTCATACGTTCCTGTACTTGCAATCGACGGGCATAAATTTCTACTACGCGTGCTATTTTGCTCAAACCGGTAATTTTTTTGTTGGGGATATAGGCAACATGCGCTTTTCCGAAAAAAGGAAGCAAATGATGTTCGCAAAGCGAATAAAAATCTATATCCTTAACAATAACCATCTGACGGTAGTTTTCTGTGAAAGTGGCCGTGCGTATAATTTCTTCAGCGTCCTGTTCGTAACCTTGTAGGAAAAACTGCATGGCGCGTGCCACTCTCTGAGGCGTTTGCAGCAAACCCTGACGGTCGGGGTTTTCGCCCAGCAGACGGATAATTTCCTGATAATGTTGTGCAATTTCTCCTGTCTTTTTTTCGTCAAAAGGACGGGAACTGGTAATGTCGAAATCCATGAAACTGATTTTTTTTCAAAAAGCTATTTTACAATCTGATCTCTCACCACATAAGTCTGACTTCGCAGGTCGGGAAAGACTTCCAGCAGCTTGTTGCGAAAGGCTTGCGCTTCATCTACCGAACTGAAGTCGCCTACGCGAACTTTCCAGAAAGGCGAGTTGTAGTTGACATAAACGCCGGTATTGGGGAAAGCCTCACGTATTTCTTTTTCTATTTTGAAAGCTTCAACTTTTCCGGTGCGCTGTTCGTTGCTCGAAAAAACCTGCACGCGGTAACCATTCCCCAACGTCGCTTCACGACCCGTTTTGGCGGTTTGCTTTTGATTGATAAGATTTTCTATGCGCTTGTCTTGATGAATGATAACTTTGCCTGCTCCATCCGATGCTTGAAGAACTTCAAAAATATTCTGTCGAACAGATGTGCTTTCATCCTGAGCCTGAAGCCCGCCAGACACTGCGAGAAAAATTGTGAAAAGTAAAAATTTAAAATTTTTCATCATTTCATTCATGATTGGAGTGCAAAGTTATAAAATATCGGGTAAATCCGATAGCTTTTCGACGAAATTATGAAATAATGGAAAGATTGAACTAAATTTGGTCATCATTTTTTGAAGTTTAATGTTTATCTTTGTTCGTAACTATTTTTCCCAATTTATGGAACTTACAAAAATTGTGCTTATTGTTGCCGGCGGAAAAGGTGAACGCATGCAGTCCGACATTCCAAAACAGTTTATTGAAATAGCGGGAAAACCCATATTGATGCACACCATTGAAGCTTTTGCACGTTACGATTTCGATTTACCTGTATTTGTGGTTTTGCCTGTAACTCAAATTGAATTTTGGAAAAATCTTTGTTCGAAATATTCTTTCAAATTTTCTCACCAAGTGGTTATTGGTGGCGAAACGCGTTTTCATTCCGTAAAAAACGGGTTGGAAGCTGTTGCTGCTTTTTTAGCGTCGCTTTATCCGGATAAATCTGAGGAAGAGAATAATTCAGCATTGGTTGCTGTGCACGATGGTGTTCGGCCTTTGGTAAGTGTGGAGACCATTCGGCGTTGTTTTGACGAAGCCGAAAAATTTGGTTCGGCCATACCGAGTATGGATTTGGTTGATAGCCTTCGCACAATTCATACCAAGTACAGCCAATCGTTGGACAGAAGTGCCTACAAACTGGTGCAAACGCCGCAGGTTTTTGATTTTAACATTTTGAAAAAGGCTTATGAGCAGGAGTTTTCTCCACTTTTCACCGACGATGCTTCTGTGGTTGAAGCTATCGGTGTAAATGTTCATCTCACCGAAGGAAATCGGGAAAATATTAAACTGACTACAGCTTTTGATTTGGAATTGGCATCTTTTCTGTTGGCGAAAAGAGAAAACAGCAGTTATTGATTTGGAAAATTTTTTGAAGATTTTTTACATAAGTGGATTTTTTTACCCAAGACATACAATTTATTCCGGGCGTTGGCCCCAAGCGGGCCGAGCTTTTCAAAAAGGAATTGAACATCCGAACGGCTGAGGATTTGCTGAGACATTATCCTTATAAATACGTTGACCGAAGTCGTTTTTACATGATCAGCGAAATTTCCGAAAATATGCCTTTCATCCAACTGAAAGGGAAAATTCTGAAGTTTGAGAAGGTTGGTGAAGGATGCAGTCAGCGTTTGATTGGGGTATTTACCGATGGAAGGCAATATATCGAGCTGGTGTGGTTTAAAGGTTTGAAATTTGTAGCAGAACGTTATAAAACCAATATCGAATATGTTGTTTTCGGAAAACCTACGCTTTTCAACGGAAAGTACAATATAGTTCATCCCGACATCGAAATTCTTTCACAACTTCCCCCGGTTGAGCAAATGGGCTTACAGCCTTTCTACAATACTTCCGAAAAAATGAAGACTCATTTTCTGAATTCCAAAGCCATTCAGAAAATTATTTATTCACTGTTGCCGACTTTGCAAAATGGAATTCCTGAAACCTTGCCGGCATACATTCTGAATCGTTATGGATTGCTTAACCTGAAAGATGCCTTAGTCAACATACATTTTCCAAAAAACAGTCATTTGTTGAATCGCGCACGACAGCGACTGAAATTTGAAGAACTTTTTTACATTCAGTTGGATATTGTGAAACAAACTGCATGGCGAAATCAGCGGTTTAAAGGGTTTGTTTTCAAACATGTTGGCTATTATTTCAATACTTTCTATCGCGATTATTTGCCTTTTGAGTTGACCAATGCCCAAAAAAAAGTCATTCGAGAAATTCGCTCCGATGTTGCTTCCGGCAAACAAATGAACAGATTGCTTCAAGGAGATGTGGGAAGCGGGAAAACGCTGGTAGCACTTTTTGCCATGCTGATGGCGGTTGATAATGGTTTTCAGGCTTGTATGATGGCTCCCACCGAAATTCTTGCCCATCAACATTTTGAAAGTTTGAAGCAGTTTTTGGGAAATATTGGTATCCAAATTGCTTTGCTCACGGGTTCGACGCGACCAAAGGAACGAGCGGCGATTCACGAAAAGCTGCTGAGCGGTGAATTGAATATTCTGCTGGGTACACATGCCTTGATAGAAGAAACGGTTCAGTTCAAAAATCTGGGGTTGGTTGTGATTGACGAACAGCATCGTTTTGGCGTGGCTCAGCGTGCAAGACTTTGGAGTAAAAATGTTCAACCTCCGCATATTCTGGTAATGACAGCCACACCAATTCCCCGTACCCTGGCCATGACCATTTACGGCGACCTTACTGTTTCCGTTATCGATGAATTGCCGCCCGGCAGAAAACCTGTTCAGACTTTTCATTTCTACGACAACAAAAGGCAGGCGCTTTATAAATTTATGGTGAAACAAATTGAAGCCGGAAGACAGATTTATGTTGTTTATCCGTTGATTCAGGAATCTGAAACTATGGATTTAAAAAATCTGGAGGAAGGTTACCAACATTTGAGCGAAATTTTTCCGCAATACCAAATCAGTATGGTACACGGTAAAATGAAACCTGCCGAAAAGGAAGCCGAAATGCAGAAATTTGTTGCCGGAAAAACCCAAATAATGGTTGCTACTACAGTGATTGAAGTTGGGGTGAATGTTCCCAATGCTTCGGTAATGATTATTGAAAATGCCGAGCGCTTTGGTTTGGCTCAGTTGCATCAACTCAGAGGCAGAGTGGGAAGAGGAGCTGACCAGTCGTACTGCATTTTGCTGACGGGATACAAATTGAGCAATTTGACCCGCAAAAGAATTGAAACTATGGTGAACACCAATGATGGTTTTCAGATAGCAGAAACCGATTTGCAATTACGGGGACCGGGCGATTTGGACGGGACACAGCAAAGCGGATTACCTTTCGAGTTGAAAATTGCCAATCTTGCACAGGATGGAAAAATGCTCGAAATGGCACGAAAAGTAGCTATGGATATTATAGAAGAAGACCCGCAGTTGCAGAAAAAAGAAAATTTAATACTCTCTGAACAATTAAAAAAAATGAAAACCTCATCCTTAAATTGGAGCGTTATTAGTTAAAAAAAACTAATAAGGTTTTGTTTTTGATTCATTTTTTTTTATTTTTGGGAAACCAAAAATCTCCTGTATATAAAACTTCCTTTCATTACAATTTAAATTAATGGAAAAAACGCTTGTTATTATTAAGCCCGGTGCCATTCAGCGCGAACTGATCGGTGAAATCATTACCCGATTTGAAAGGAAAGGATTGCATTTGTGCGGAATAAAAATGTATCAGTTTACCGACAAAGTGGTTTCTGAACATTATGCTCATTTGGCCGATCGGCCTTTTTTTAAGCGTATCAAGGATTCAATGATGGTTACGCCCGTGATTGTTTGTTGTTGGGAAGGACTGGACGCCGTTAGAATTGTGCGTTCCATGTCAGGTGTAACCAATGGACGTGAAGCAGCTCCCGGAACAATAAGGGGCGATTTCAGCATGAGCGTGCAGGAGAATATTGTTCATGCTTCCGATACGGTAGAAAATGCCAAGGTAGAAATTGACCGTTTTTTCAAACCTGAAGAAATTTTTGAGTTTAAGCCCAATAATTTTCCTTTTGTTTATGCTAATGATGAAGTTTAATTTTTTTATTAAAAGAAAAGTTTTGATGATGGAGTATATTTCGAAGTGTTTAAAATTCTTTTTTTTATTGCTTGGTTTTTTGTTGTTTTGCAATGCAATAAACGCAGAAAAAGTTAATATTCCCAACTCGACAACTTCAAATTTAAAAGATACTCTTAATATTTACCACCAAATGTTGAATGACACATCTGATGATTTGATGGAAAATCACCCGGCAGACGATATTTACAACAACATTTGGACTTCCGAAAGGTTAAATCCCTATCATTTTCCGGTAGATAGTCTGCCTGATTCCGTAAGAATTGACTGTTCCAATTTCATTCTACCTATTTACGGAAAAGTAACGTCTAAATTTGGCCGCCGTCGATATCGTTATCATTACGGAATCGACTTAAAACTAAATGTAGGCGATTCAGTTCGTTGTGCCTTTGAAGGAAAGGTACGCATTATTGATTATGAACATGGTGGTTATGGTCATTATGTAGTAGTTAGACACAATAACGGACTGGAAACGGTTTATGCTCATCTTTCAAAAGTTCTCGTAGAACTGAATCAAATAATTGGAGCTGGAGAGGTAATAGCTTTAGGAGGAAATACCGGTCGTTCCACAGGACCACATTTACATTTTGAAATGCGTTATTTGGGGAACGCCATTGATCCTGATAATTTGGTTGACTTTGAAAAAGGTTCCATAAGACAATTTTCTTACCTGATTACCAAGAAAAATACTTTCAAATATCAAAAAGATTTGAAAAGTCTTCAAATGGCACGCTACCATGTTGTTCATAAGGGTGATACACTTAGTCTTATAGCTTCACGCTATGGCACAACGGTAAAACAACTTTGCAATTTAAATCAGATATCATCTAAAAAGTTATTAAAACCCGGTCAAAAAATCAGAGTTCGATAGGAGAGGGGAACTATGAAATGCTCTCCTTTTTAGGTAATGAAAAATTTTTTGCTTATTTCACAGGTTAGAATAATAGTTTTAGGCTCTTCATGTAAAAGAGAGGCATAAAGTAGATTAAATCCTCGCAACAATTATTTTTCCTTTTTTATAATTCGCAATTACTTCCTTTACATCATTTTGCATGCAAACCATATCTATGCCTGTTAGCCATTGTTTAGTTTTGGTTTGACCTGCAAGCATCATTTTCGATTCGATTGATGAAAAGGATAATCAAAACCTCAAAAAGTATAACTTACTTTTCCTAAATCAAACCAAAACCACATGAAAATTCTTTTTGCTGTGCTTTAAAGTATTTCTGTATTATATATGTTCAAAAAAAAAATCCCTGTTTCTAATTTTAAGAAACAAGGGATGTTGTAAGAATAAAATTTAGGAAAAATTACTTTTCGATCGCAAGTAATTCAACTTCAAAAATCAGCATGGAAAAAGGTTTTATGGCACCTTGATTGGCACTTCCGTAAGCCAATTGGTAAGGAACATAAATTTTAAATTTGGAACCTACCGGCATCAATTTCAATGCTTCAGTCCAACCTTTAATCACCTGATTGACATAAAATTCGGCAGGTTGATTTCTTTCAACAGAGCTGTCGAAAACAGTTCCATCAATCAACGTCCCATGATAATGAACTTTGACTTTGCTGCTGTCGGTTGGGATAGGACCTTTGCCTTTTTTGATGATTTCGTATTGTAAACCACTTTCTGTAGTTATTACTCCCGATTTTTTTGCATTTTCAAGCAAAAACTTTTCACCGGCTTCCTTGTTGGCACTATATTGTTTTTCTATTTTCTTTTCCTGAAGACTTTGCATGGTAGATTGCAAATATTCGCTGGCTTCCTGAGGAGTCATTTGGATGTTCGAGCCTTTCATGCCATTGATTAAACCTTGTTTAACCAAATTGATATTGACAGATAAAGAAGAGTCGCCCATTAAACCACTTTTGCTCTGTTCTTTAAGAGAGTATCCAATTTGAGAACCAATACTGGCAAGTTCCATGTTTTCTTTGTCCACTTTGGATTTTAAACCATCGTTGATTCCTTTTAACAAAGAATTTAAAGCTTTGCCGGTAGAATCGCCCTGTAAATAATAATTTTTGATTCCATCACCATTGGCAACGCCAAAAGCATAATTCAAACTGTCGATTTGCGATTTAAGAGTCGGCTTGCCGGGTTTATCGCTGTTACATGAAGAAAAAGTGAAAGTAGCTGAAATGGCTACCAGAAGAAATAAATTTAATTTTTTCATCTTACAAAAATTATATGAGATTTTATTGTAATGTCTTAATTCATTTGAATTACTGCACACTGTCAGTTTTTTGACTTTCTGGAGCCGGTTGAGGCTGATTAGCAGGTGCTTGTTGAGCCGATTTTTTTGCTTGTAACTCGGTCATTGTTTTTTGTAAATACTCCTGAGCTTGTTGAGGTGTCATTCCACCATCGAAACCGTGAAGTCCGTTGACAAGACCGAGTTTAAACAACTTGGTATTGAAAACCAACGTGGAATCACCCATCAACCCATTTTCTTTCTGATACTTCAGAGAAGTTCCAATCTGATAACCCAACTGATACATCTGATCATCTACTTCTTTACTGGAATAAGCTTTGTCCAAAGCATTTATCAAAGCTTTAATGGGAGCATCCGATGAGTCGTTTTGTAAATAGTAATTCTTAATTCCTTCTCCATTGGCAAGACCCAACGTGTAATTGAGACTGTCATTTTGAGTTTTTAATTGGACTTTTTTTGCTTCGTATTTTTTACTACAAGAAGCCAACAAAAAAACGGCAAGAACTGTTGCCAACATAAAACCGATTTGTTTTTTCATTTTGACTGACTTATTTTTTTATGATACAAAAATTTTTAGTTTATTTTTTAGCTGGATTTATTTGCAATAATTCCACTTCGAAAATCAGTGGAGAATAAGGAGGAATAACGCCTCCGGCACCCTGCTCGCCGTAAGCAAGCTCATATGGAATATAAAATTTATATTTGGAACCGACGGTCATCAGTTGCAGGCCTTCACTCCATCCCGGAATTACCTGATTGAGAGCAAAAACTGCAGGTTCTCCTCGATCAAAAGTACTGTCGAACTTGGTACTATCGGGAAGGAAACCTTGATAATTAACCTCAACCGTATCATTGATAGATGGTTTTGGACCATTGGCACATGCAAGGATTTCGTACTGCAAACCACTTTCAGTTGTTATTACACTTTCTCTGGTTTTGTTTTTTTCCATAAAAGCATCAGCAACTTCTTTTTTCTTTGCCGACTCTAAGGATTGAGCTTTAGTAATGTATTCACGAAAATAATTGTTGGCAAAAGCAGTGGTCATTACAGTAGAATCTTTTTTCATACCGCCGGTAAATCCCTGTATCAACCAATCAATATTAAATTGACCACCCGGAATGGTTTTCAAATTTTTAATAAAATCAGATCCAATGCTCAAACCCAAAGCATAACTCATGGAATCGATAGTGTTGGTGAGTTTCTGAACCGGAGGTTCTTCTTGAATTTTTTTGGGCTTTTTGGCCTCTGCCGAAGTTATCAAGAAAATTGCCAATAAAGATAAAACAAATATTTTTCTCATTTTTATAGTGAATAATTGATTTTTAGAATATTAAAACTTTAAAAATTTCAGCAAAGATAACTGATTTATTGCATTCCAACATGTTAATTTTTCAAAATTATCGTGCAGAGACCACAATTGGAATTTTCATCTGCTTTTTTTGGCCGGTTTTTGGTTGAATCATCTCAAAATAGAGTACATAAATTCCTGCATTAGCAATTTTCCCGCTATCGGTGCGGCCATCCCAAGAAAAGAAACCTTCTGAGGATAGCAACGCATTGCTAACCAACTGAAAAACTTTTGTCCCGGTCGCATTAATAATTTGAGCGTTAGCCACAAAACCTTCTGTCGGAGTACGATATTTTATGAAACAGACATCATCCGTACCATCGTTATCGGGAGAAAAAGCTTCGGGTTCAACCCAAACGAATTGTTTGTTTGAAAAAGTGTTTTCGATTTCACGATATTGTGAATTTTTATAGCCGGGTGTTCCGTATTTAACTTCAGAGGCTGCCGAGTGCCAACTTTCCGCCGATTGTGTGGGCAGAGCCGGATTAATTCGCTCCAATGCCACACCCTGCCGGTTTTTTATCATTAGGTGATGCCATTTTTCATTGTACGTCAATTCATCATATACAGTATCGGCTTTGGAATTGGCAAGCACAATGGTACTTTGCTGATTGTTGAGTGCCGTCCACGAAATGGAAACGATACTGCCATCGTTTGGCAGGCCAAAATAATTCATTACCGAATCGGCATGCTGACATACAGCCAAATAGCCTCCGGCTGCCAACAATTTACCGTCAGGAATATGGCGCAAAGTATTCAATGAACCATCCGATTTGCGTGTAGTTATGACTATTCCCGAAACATCCAGCGTTTTGGCTGAAGCATTGTAGATTTCGATGTATTCAGTAGCAGTAGGAGGTGCATTAAACATTACTTCGTTCAGCAATAAATCTCCCTGCGCTAAAGGTTCAATAATACCGGTTTTTTTGATATTGTCAAGTAACGTATTTCCTGCCAAATCGGTTACTTGCAAAAGTTCAAGCGTATAAATTTTTCCCTTATCAAAATTTTCGTTCAGCGCAACATTCATCAAAAAAGGTTTGGTTGATAAAATATCGATTTTTGTAGGAGTAATTTCATTTTCGTTCAAAATGAAAATTGAATTGGACAAGTCAACCGGTTCAGAAAATTGCAACTGCAAGGTATCAGGTTCAATTATGGCAAGTTTTTCCCAAACAGGTGGTTTTTTATCCACAGCTTTTTTCCCGTTAGCAGCAATATCATCGAAAAAATAAGCTGAGGTTGTAGTCGTTGTATTGGAATAAAGCAAACCAATATATGAGCTGCTTTCGATAGTTGTATCGCGAACCGTTCCTTCCAGCACAAAATCACTTTCGGAAGGGAGTTTACTGTAAAGAGAAAAGTAACCCAGTGAATCGCGGGTAACTTTTACCCGAATTTCAACCTGTGTACCATCTGTGCGCTTATCTGTGCCATCAATGATTTTGATTTTTGACGTTCCTTGCTGTCTCCACAACGAAACATCGTCCTGCGTATCACCAATTTTTACAAAATAAGCATTTCCTAAATTATCGGGAGAACTCGAAATAATGTAAAAAGCGGAATAATTGGAAGAAGAAGTGGAATAATTAATTTTAAACCATGCTTGCCATTCGGCATCGTAAAAAACTTCCGATGGCGTAAACAAATAGGAAACGGAAGTTGTTGGAGCATTGGATTGCAACTGAAAATATTCGTTTATCTTAAAATTTCCTGTCGTTCCGCTCCATGATGGATTTTCAGTAAAATTCCCATCAGAAAAGTCGTCAAGTACTTGTCCGAAAGAAAAGACAGGCAGTAAATACATAAAAATAAGACAGGTTTTCTTCATTTTTTATGAAAATTCTATGATTTAGATTAATTTTGTACCGAAAAAAGAAGAAGAATCAATTTTTTAAGACAATATACTGCAAAAATAAAAATTTCTTAACAAAGAAAATTATTTGCGTGCATATTTCTTTTTACCAAACATACAAATAACCAAAATTTTACAACAATGAGAGTAGCAATTGTAGGCGCCAGCGGAGCTGTTGGCCAGGAATTTTTGCGCGTTTTAGCCGAACGCAATTTCCCATTGACTTCCTTGAGCCTGTTTGGCTCTTCCCGTAGTGCGGGCAGCGTATATGATTTTAAAGGAGAAAAACTTACCGTAAAGGAATTAAAACATAACGACGATTTTAAAGACATAGACTTGGCATTTACCTCTGCAGGAGCCGGAATATCCAAAGAATTTGCCGAAGATATCACCAAATACGGGGCATTGATGATCGACAATTCATCTGCTTTTCGGATGGAAAATGACGTGCCGTTGGTAGTTCCTGAAGTAAATGCTTCCGATGCAAAAAATCGTCCCCGCGGCATCATTGCCAATCCCAACTGCACTACCATTCAAATGGTTGTAGCTTTAAAAGCCATTGAAAACGTTTCACACATCAAACGCGTTCATGTTGCCACGTATCAGGCTGCAAGTGGTGCAGGTGCCGCTGCAATGGCCGAATTGGAACTGCAGTACCGTCAGGTATTGGCTGGTGAAACACCGACAGTGAATAAATTTCCTTATCAGCTGGCTTTCAATGTAATTCCTCAAATTGATGTGTTTACTGAAAACGGCTATACAAAAGAAGAAATGAAAATGTTCAACGAAACCAGAAAAATCATGCATTCCGACGTAGTGGTGAGTGCTACCTGTGTGCGCGTGCCTTCATTGCGTGCGCATTCCGAAAGCATCTGGGCCGAAACTGAGCGTCCTCTGAGCTTGGAAGAAGTGAAAGCTGCTTTCGAAAATGCCGAAGGTGTGGTGGTGATGGATAATCCGGCTGAAAAATTATATCCCATGCCACTTTTCCTGTCGGGTAAAGATCCTGTATATGTAGGACGTATCCGCAAGGATTTGGCAAATCCCAACGGAATAACATTCTGGTGCGTTTCGGATCAGATAAAAAAAGGAGCAGCACTGAATGCAGTTCAAATAGCTGAATATCTGATCAAGGAAAAAGAGTTTTGATGAAGGAGAACTTTTTTCTTCTACAATTTTAACAAAAACCGTCATAACATGTTGGTATGGCGGTTTTTGTTTTCAACTTATTTTGTTTTTGAGATTAAAAATCAAAGTTTTTCATGAAGTTGCGATAAAAGGGAGGTCAATTAATTCTACAAAAAAGAAATTTACCAAAACAAAATCTGAGTTTTAAATGTTATCAAAAATACAATGAAATTTTAGAATTTCTGATACAATTTCTAAAATTTACAAGCAACTTTTTTGACAAGTAAAAAATTTTTCAATTTATGTCAGAAGATATAATAAATCAAGTTACACAGGGAGAATACAAGTACGGTTTCACTACCGACATCGATACAGAAGTTTTTCCGATGGGACTTAACGAAGAAATTATTCGACTTATTTCGGTAAAGAAAAACGAACCGGAATGGTTGCTCGATTTTCGTATCAAATCCTATCGCCATTGGCTGACAATGAAAATGCCGACTTGGGCTCATTTGGAAATTCCGCCCATTGATTTTCAGAAAATATCCTATTTTGCGGCGCCACGAAAAAAATCGCCAAAAAGTATGGACGAAGTTGATCCTGAGATTTTGAAAACTTTCGACAAGCTGGGAATTCCGCTCGAAGAACAGAAAACGCTGACGGGAATGGCCGTTGATGCCGTGATGGACAGTATTTCGGTAAAAACAACGTTCAAGGAAAATCTGGCAGAATTGGGTATTATTTTCTGTTCATTCAGCGAAGCCGTGCAACATCATCCCGATTTGGTTCAAAAATATCTGGGTTCAGTTGTTCCTTATTCCGACAATTTTTTTGCAACGCTCAATAGTGCCGTTTTCAGCGATGGTTCTTTTGTGTACATTCCCAAAGGTGTTCGCTGTCCAATGGAACTTTCCACCTACTTTCGCATCAACGCTTCCAATACCGGTCAGTTTGAAAGAACACTGATCGTTGCCGACGAGGACAGTTATGTTTCATATCTTGAAGGTTGTACGGCTCCAATGCGCGACGAAAATCAGCTTCATGCTGCCATTGTGGAAATCGTAGCACTCAAAAATGCCGAAGTAAAATATTCTACCGTACAAAACTGGTATCCGGGAGACAAAGAAGGGAAAGGCGGAATTTACAATTTTGTAACCAAACGCGGCATTTGCAAGGGAGAAAATTCCAAAATTTCGTGGACACAAGTTGAAACCGGCTCGGCCATTACTTGGAAATATCCCAGTTGCATTTTACAGGGCGACAATTCGTCGGCCGAATTTTATTCGGTAGCGGTTACCAATCATTTTCAGCAAGCCGATACCGGCACCAAAATGATTCATTTGGGAAAAAACACCCGCAGCCACATTCTCTCAAAAGGAATATCTGCAGGTTTCGGCCAGAACAGCTATCGCGGGTTGGTGCGAGTTTCAAAAAACGCCGACAATGCTCGAAATTTTTCGCAATGCGACAGCCTCCTGCTGGGCGATAAATGTGGTGCTCATACTTTTCCATACATGGACGTCAACAACGATACAGCCATAGTGGAACACGAAGCCACCACTTCCAAAATCAGTGAAGACCAGATTTTTTACTGCAACCAAAGAGGAATTTCCACTGAAGATGCTGTTGGCTTGATTGTAAATGGTTACGCAAGGGAGGTTATCAATAAATTGCCTATGGAATTTGCCGTAGAAGCACAAAAATTATTACAGATAACGTTGGAAGGTTCTGTGGGATAAAACCTGTTAACCTTTTGAAAGAAATTTTTATTACAGATTATTAGAAAAATACATTATGTTGGAAATAAAAGATTTACATGCATCCATCAACGGAAAAGAAATTTTAAAGGGAGTAAACTTAACAATTCGTGCCGGTGAAATACATGCCATTATGGGTCCGAATGGGGCTGGAAAATCCACTTTGGCGTGGGTTTTGTGCGGCAATCCGGCTGTGGAGGTAACACACGGCGAAATTATTTTTAACGGCAAAAATTTGCTCGAAATGTCGCCGGAAGATCGTTCGCGCGAAGGAATTTTCCTGAGTTTTCAATATCCGGTCGAAATTCCAGGTGTCAGCATGGTCAACTTCATGCGTACCGCCGTCAATGAACAACGTAAATACAAAAATCTCGAACCTCTTTCGGCTGCCGATTTTCTGCGCTTGATGCGCGAAAAGAAAGAATTGGTCGAAATGGACAATAAACTGACCAGCCGTTCCGTGAATGAAGGTTTTTCCGGCGGAGAAAAGAAACGAAACGAAATATTTCAAATGGCAATGCTGGAACCCAAATTGGCAATTCTTGACGAAACAGATTCCGGACTCGATATTGATGCGCTGCGGATTGTTGCCAACGGAGTGAACAAACTCAAGCGGCCTGACAATGCCACACTTGTGATAACCCATTATCAGCGCTTGCTCGACTATATTATTCCCGATTTTGTACATGTGTTTTACGACGGACGAATCGTAAAAACAGGCGATAAAAACTTGGCACTTGAGCTGGAAGAAAAAGGTTACGATTGGATAAAAAAGGAAGTTGAAACTCCTGTAGAGCAGTAAAAATTCTTCTTAACTATCCGAAATTTGAAAAATCATGGAACAACAATATATCGATTTTTATAAAGAATATCATACCCTGATAAAGCAACATTCGGCTGCTTTGATGAATAATTTTCGCGATGTTGCCTTTGAGAAATTTGAACGGCTCGGTTTTCCCACTTCAAAGCTCGAAAACTACAAATATACCGATATGTCGGCACCTTTGTCGATAGAATATGGACTGAACATCAACCGATTGCAATTTCAAATCAATCCTTACGATGTTTTTAAGTGTGATGTGCCGGCTATTCATTCCTACTTGTTTTTTGTGTTAAATGATACTTTTTACCCCGTCAACAGCACTGCCAAACAGCATTTGCCAGAAGGCGTAATTATTGAAAGTCTGCGAACAGCTGCAGAAAATTATCCACAACTGGTAGAAAAATATCTTGGAAAATTAAGCAATGAAAAAAATGACGGTTGGATTGCTTTCAATGAAACTTTCGCTCAAGATGGATTTTTTATGTACGTTCCCAAAAACGTGAAACTTTCCAAGCCTGTACAATTGATAAACATAATGCGCTCCGACGTGGATTTCATGGCCAACAGCCACAATTTAATCATTCTGGAAGAAGGAGCCAAAGCTCAGTTGCTGGTTTGCGACCACACTATGGACAATGTGCACTTCTTTTCCAATCGTCTCACCGAAGTTTTTGCAGGAAAAAATGCTGTTTACGAACATTATAAACTCGAAAACACCAATATCCTCAACACCAATGTTTCAAACTTACTGATTCATCAGGAAGATTCGTCGAATGTACTGACAAACGTCATTACTCTTCATAATGGCATGACACGCAACGGCATCGAAATGATAATTGATGGAGAAAATTGTGAAAGTTTGCTTTGTGGCATGGTGATTGGCGATAAAAATCAGGATGTGGATAATTTCACTGAAATTGTTCACAAAAAACCAAATTCTCAAAGTCGCGAATTGTTTAAATATGTTTTGGATGATTCTTCCAAAGGAGCATTTGCAGGAAAAATACAGGTTGCAAAAAACGCCCAAAAAACTTCATCCTTTCAAACCAACAAAAATATTCTCCTCAGCAAAACTGCCAAAATGCGAACCAAACCGCAACTCGAAATCTATGCCGACGATGTGAAATGTTCGCATGGCGCTACCATCGGACAATTGGACGAAGCAGCCAAGTTTTACATGCAATCGCGTGGTATTTCGGAGAGCGAAGCACGTTTGCTGCTAATGTTTGCCTTTACTGCGGATGTGATGGACAATATCCGTATCAATGCTTTGAGAGACAGAATGAAATTATTGGTAGAAAAACGCCTTCGCGGTGAACTTTCCCGATGTGAAGGCTGCATGATTTGTTGACTTTTTCGGTGAAATTATTGTAATTCTCTGTTTTTTGTAAAATATTTTTGTCGATTTTCTCCGGTATTTTTTTGTGTTGATTAATAAATTTGGGTCAATTTTTTTATGGGGAACAATTTATGTTTTCTGATAACACATCGATTTACAACTTTTCATTTATTAAAAAAGGCTGCCGGTTTTGTTCCAACAGCCATAAGGAATTAAGAAATAAAAATCAAATGTTGGAAAGGGCTTGCTCAATATCGGCTTTGATATCGTCAATATTTTCGATTCCCACTGAAAAACGCAGTAATCCCGGAAAAACTCCCGCTGCAATCTTGTCTTCGGGCGAAAGTTGCTCGTGAGTTGTGGTAGCCGGATGAATAATAAGAGATTTTGCATCGCCCACATTGGCCAAATGGCTTATCAGCTTTAAGTTGTTGATGAATTTGTCTGCCATTGAAGCATCGCCTTTCAATTTGAAAGCCAATACGCCGCCAAAACCTTTTTTCAGGTATTTTTTTGCCATTTCGTGATAAGGATTATTTTCCAGACCGGGATAATTAACATATTCCACAGCCGACAATGTTTGTAACCAGCGAGCAAGTTCCAACGCATTTTGGACATGTCGTTCCATTCTCAAAGACAAAGTCTCCAAACCCTGCAGCAACAAAAACGAATTAAAAGGACTGATAACGCATCCCCAATCGCGAAGACCTTCTACACGTGCTCTTATATTGAAAGCAATATTCCCAAATGGGCTATCTGCTCCGAAAGCATCCCAAAAAACCAATCCATGATAACTTTCAGAAGGTTCGGTAAAAGCCGGGAATTTGCCATTTCCCCAATTAAACTTACCACTGTCCACAATTACACCTCCCAGCGAAGTACCATGTCCTCCAATCCATTTGGTAGCGCTTTCTACCACAATGGAAGCTCCATGTTCTATGGGACGGAAAAGATAGCCGCCTGCGCCAAAAGTATTGTCCACTATCAGCGGAATATCATATTTATCGGCTACAGCAGCAATTGCTTCAAAATCGGGGATATTCAAATCGGGATTGCCAATGGTTTCGATATAAATGGCTTTTGTTTTGTCGTCAATCAATTTTTCAAAAGTTTCCGGTTCGTCATTTGCCGTAAACTTAACGTCCACACCCAGACGTTTAAATTGATTTTTAAACTGATTGTAAGTTCCGCCGTAAAGATGAGAAGTTGCTACAAAATTATCTCCAGCCTGTACAATATTGTTTAGAGCAAGAAATTCTGCAGCCTGTCCCGATGAAGTTGCCAATGCGCTGATGCCTCCCTCGAGGGCAGCCATACGTTTTTCAAACACGTCGGTAGTAGGATTTTGCAGACGGGTATAAATATTTCCAAATTTTCTCAAAGCAAAAAGGTCGGCTCCATCGGCTGCGTCGTCGAAAACGTAGGAAGAAGTCTGATAAATGGGTACTGCTCGCGATTTGGTAGTTTTGTCCACTTCCTGACCGGCATGAACCTGCAAGGTTTCAAATTTTAAATTGTTGATATTCATATTGCTAATTATTTAGATTTCGATTCTTGAAATTTATAAAGGATATTCGTCAAAAGCATAAAGTGCAGTGGAAAGGTATCTTTCGCCCGTATCGGGCAACAGAACGACAATGTTTTTTCCTTTGTTTTCGGGTCGTTGAGACAACAAAGAAGCGGCAAAAGCTGCCGCACCCGACGAAATTCCCACCAGCAAGCCTTCCTGTTGAGCCAATTGGCGTGAAGTACGAATAGCGTCATCATTGCCAACCTGAATAATTTCATCTACCACCGTCGGATCAAAATTTTTGGGTACGAACCCGGCTCCTATTCCCTGAATTTGATGGGGTCCGGGTTTCCCTCCCGAAAGTACGGGAGAACTTGCAGGTTCGACCGCAACAATTTTTATTGCAGGATTATGTTTTTTCAACGCAGCTCCTACTCCACTTATCGTTCCTCCGGTTCCCACACCGGCAACAAAAATATCGACTTTCCCTTCCGTATCACGCCAAATTTCCTCGCCTGTGGTATGAAAATGTTTCAATGGATTGGCAGGATTTTCAAACTGCTGCGGCATAAACGAAGATGGATTCTGATCATGTAATTCATGCGCTTTGGCAATAGCACCTTTCATTCCTTCAGCTCCGGGCGTTAAAACAATATTGGCACCCAAAGCCTTCAGTAAATTTCTTCGTTCAACACTCATGGTTTCGGGCATGGTAAGGGTAAGTTTGTAACCTTTCACCGTAGCAATCATAGCCAAACCAATACCTGTATTTCCGCTGGTAGGTTCGATAATTTCAGAACCTTGTTTTAAAAGTCCTTTTTCCTCTGCGTCTTCAATCATGGCTAAGGCAATTCTGTCCTTTACGCTTCCTGCCGGATTAAATGACTCCAGCTTGGCAATAATATTGGCTTGCAATCCTTTATTTGAAACAAAATGTGTTAATTGCAACAAAGGTGTATTGCCAATAAGTTCAGTAAGATTTTTAGCAATTTTCGACATAAACTTTTGATTTTTAATTAATTTACAAAATCTTTTTTACCGAAAAAAATATCTGACTAAAGATTTTGTTTTTCTTTTGGCAAAGGTACAAAACAACTAAAAACAAGTCAATCACAAGAATGGGTTAATTTAATCTACCACGATGATGGTATAGTCAAAATTTCAAATAACAATAATGGAGAAAATTAGGATTCAAATTTATATAATAATTTGTAAATCAAGAATATAATTAATTTGAGAAACAAACGAAAAGAATTTCCATTTTGCTTATTATGAAACCCATATGTATTGCATACACAAACACGAATGAATATAATATTCAGACATGTGGGTTCCATCAGACCTTTAAAAAATAAATTATATTCTGATGAAATTTCTCTGTAAATCTTTTGACAAGTTTTAAAGAGAAATTTATCAATTCGGTTTTTGTGCTATTTATCGAAATTATCAATAGCAATCACCTTTAAAAATTATTTTTCTCTCAAATGAAATGTCGGATTATTCTCGAAATCGTCATACATTGCCTGAAGAGTTTTTAAATTGTCAGCTTTTGGAGCAGCCACCGTAATCGCAACAATTTTTATATTTCTGTTGTTTGGTAAAGTCAAATTCTTGGCTCCGGCAACAATTGGAATTTCGTATTTATACAAATAGCTGTACTGATAAGCTTCGTTTTTCATCGGATATTTGTTGTGGCAATGCGAAGCGAACCATGCGATATTATCCGTTTTTGTAAAAGGCTCATTCATTTTCAGCACTTTATTCTGATCCAAACTCAGAATACGATTGTAGAATTGACCGACAAAACCTGTCCATTTTTGAATCGACAAATTGATTGGGTTACCATCCACATAAAAATCGGCTTTCACATCATTTGCAGCAGCAGCCAAAAGATAAAGTTTGGTAAAATTTCCGGCAGGCAAAGCAATGGTTTGAGCGTTGCAAGCAACAGCATTATTTTGTTCGTCCTGTTTATTACCAATTTTGAAACGAATGCCTTCGCTTTCGACATATTCCGGCAAAAGTTCGGCAGGAAACGACTGACCATCGAACATGACTCCGTCGTCGCGATTTTCGTCGTAACTCATTATATCCGCATTGTAAGGAATAGTTACCGGTTGCTGTGGCAATACAGCTTCATTTGCTTTCTTAAGTTTGACGGCAAAACTTTTTATCGTATAATGACTTAAATCGAATTGAATGCTGTTTTTTGTAAAATTTACATCGCCTATTCGTTTTTCCTGTCCGTTCACTTCATAAGCTTGCAGTATTTCGCCCGGCAATGTGATTTTCGCATTTTTTATATCTTTTCCCGACAATTCATTCACACGAATAACGTATCCTTCGCTCGATTCCATTTTCTTAAAGGCCATTAAACCTACTTCGGGACGACTGATCGAAATCATCGAGAAACTGTTGCCCAATGTTCCATCGTGTTTGGTGGATTCAAAAGCCATTAAAGGCTGATTGAAAAATTGAGCTTGCCATGCTGATTCTCCTTTTCTCCAATCACCTTGGTGTCCATAAACGGCGTATTTCACATCATGAATACCCCAATCCTGAGTACTTTGATACATTGTCCTCTGCCACTGGGGTAAATGAATACCGGGCGTGTAAAGTAAAGTCAGACGCAAGGTATTGTCATCCGGTTTGTCGGAACCATATTTGCAATCTTCCAAAATCGTTACGCCATATTTTCCTGATTGGTCAGTCAAGTCGAACCATTGTTTAGAAGGAACTTCAAATTTTTTCTCCTCATTATTTCCTCGAGAAATGGTACCAACACCTAAATTGTAGGTTGCATTTTTATTGGAAACGGATAGAGGAAAAGTTGCTTTCAAACTGACAGCACGTGATTGCCAGTCAATCTTGTTGCTCACTTCCAAACGTTTACCTGCTTCACCGGCAGCCAAACTGTAGAATTGCGTGATGGTCGAATTTTGTCCTGCTCTTTCCACTTTCAAAGTTACCCTTACCGGCCCTTGTTCGACAACGGATATTTTTGCATTTTTATCCATAAAGTCAATAGCCGGTTTTTGTCGATCTTTCCAGTCCATGTTCCATGCCGGCCATTCGTCGGGTGTTTCTGCCAAAAATTCAAGACGAGCCGGTTTTGCCAACAATTCTTTCGTATTTTTTTTATCATAAATACTGAGAATATCGCCATTGGGAGCTACTTTCACTTTGTAGTACTCGTTTTCAAGTGAATTTTCGGAAATAGAAAGTGCAGTTTGTTTTACTGCATTTGAAATTTCACGTACATCATACACTTTTATGCTTGCAGAAGGCATGTCGGCCAAAAACAAAATTTTAATACCATTTCCATTTCTTTCAATAATTTGCGAAGGAACTTCCTTTCCATTTTTATCGAAAACACCGACGGTTTGTGGTAGCGATTTGTATTCCAATTGAGCGGTAACAACATCTTGTCTTGCCCGACTTACCGGATTGTAAACTACAATGGCTTTTCCTTCAGTTTGTGTATTCATTTTACCGGCAATGGAACTCAGGCTGTTTTTGAGCGCTTCAGCAAAACAATTGGCAGCGATAAATTCATCATTCCATGCATATTCATAGGCTTTTGGAATAGACGTTCCCGGCAAAATGTCATGAAATTGGCTTCCCAGCACCAAATCCCAACCATTGTTTAGTTTACCGAACGGATAAGCTGCTGTTCCCATCCAATCGGCAGCGACACTTGCAAGTTCTGCCGACGAAGCCAAAAGTTCGTTTTTACGGTTCATTCTTTTCATAAAAGCTTGAGAAGTCAATGAACCCGAACTGTGCTCTATCAAAAGTAAATCGCCCGAATATACCGGAAGTTTTGCCTTAATTTCAGGCGTAATATCTTTGTACATTTGATCGGAAGAAGTCAACAAAACCTTAAAATTACTGTCGTCATTGTGCAAACTGTTGACAGCCCTTTTCACATCGTTTATACGCGGTGCTCCACCTTTATCGCCAACGCCATAATAGCGATAATCGAACGCATAACCCGTTTTTTCCTTGTCCTGATTCAGACGTTCCACCCATTGAGGATTTTTATCGAGACGCTCTTCAACTTTGGAAGTATATCTGGTCGCATTTAATGCAGCAACAATACCTTTGTCGTCAGGGCCTTTCCAAACGCCTACGTTGAATGGAACGCCAGCAGCAGAACGCCAAGTCAGTTTCTGAGTTGAAAACCCGATCAATCCGCAATGATTCAGAACGGAAGGCAAATTCCATAAAAATCCGAAACAGTCCGGCAACATGAAATCTACGCTTTCTTTCCCAAACTCATTTTTAAAAAATTCATTTCCATAGAGCACTTGTCGAACAAGTGATTCTGAAGAAGAAATATTGACTTCACCTTCGTCAACCGAAGAGCCGGATACTTTCCAACGTCCTTGTTCAACATAATTTTTTACCTGATTATACAATTGAGGATAATACTCTTTCATCATTTTATACCGCCTTGATCCGGTAAAATTGAATACATAATCGGGATATTTTTCGAAGAGAGCAAAATTTTCGACCATTGTATATAAAATATACTCATTAATGGTTGTTGGATAATCCCAATTCCACTCGGTATCCAAATGAGCATAACCCACCGTGTACAAAAGTCTGTCTTTTGTTATGTCATAATCATTTGGTTTTAACGTTGGCTGAGCCTTTAGCAATGGAATTATTGCCAAACAAATCAAAATTGTAAATAATTGTTTTTTC
>ERZ795030.473-NODE-473-length-61975-cov-19.271302_pt1 | contig 61975 bp, 52 predicted proteins | sample MGYA00375122_ERZ795030 | MGnify/ENA primary metagenome ERZ795030 (study PRJEB30165, sample SAMN05720146) | activated sludge metagenome | isolation source: anaerobic digester from wastewater treatment plant | place: Japan | collected 2015-04-20 ... | reverse complement strand
AAGTCAGAAGACAGAAGTCAGAAGACAGAGAGTTGGAAAAAGCAGAGGGCAGAAGACAGGAAGGTTGGCTAAACATCAGAAAAGAAAGGGTTCGAGGATTCAAGGATTCAAGGGTTCAAGTGGTTCTCTTGGAATATTTTTCAAAAAATAAAAGCGAAGGGGCTAAGGATTTCACAACCAGAGAAACCAGAGAAACTAAAGAAACCATGTCTTATATTGTGACAACGGTTGGCAGGATAAAGTTATAGAATAAAGTATAATAAAGATAAGGAGGCGCTAAAAAAGAGCGATACCATGAATCTAACTTTAAAAAAGAGGTTTTACAGACGGACAGAATATTTACCTATTGGTTCTTCCGAACATGAACAATTAATTAGAAGGATTCATGATTATAGTAGTTTATTTGCTAAATTGATAGCACATTGCGCAGTAGAGGTATTTAACGAAACAAAAATCGTATTTACATTTGAAACATACTCCATTTATTTCATCTATTGCTGTCGGCACCGTAAAGAGATTGAAAATATATTGAGAGATATCACACAGATAAGGATGTCTCTTTGGATTCGCCATAAGATAAAAAGGGTTGCACAGAAATGATACTGCCATTATCTCTATTATAAAGATCGTCAAGGACTCTATTCTGCATTTGGTTTGTATGTTTGAGCAATCGTTGTTGCAAAAGTACGAAATCGCTGCTTAAAGCGTGAGCATCTTTTGCCGTCGGTTAATGTAAAAAAAGAGTGGTTAGAAGCACATTTCTAACCACTCAATATAGCTTGTGTTTTAAAGCGCGCCTGCCGCGACTCGAACGCGGAACCTACGGATTAGAAGTCCGTTGCTCTATCCATTTGAGCTACAGGCGCACAAGATGTGTAATTATATTTATTTTGCTTAAGCTTTTCAAGATAATCGTTGCTTTGAAGCGACAAAAAATAGTTATATCAACCATAAACAAAAAAATCAGAACCAAATATACCTGACAGCATAAAAATAGCAGGAAATTATAATATTTTAATGCATTATACTATTGAAAAAAATATAAATGAAGGTTATCTTTAACAACTATTGCGTTTGAAAACATTTAGAAATATTTTTTACATACATTTATGAGGTGACGGATGGGTAGTGTTTTAAAATGGAGAAAGAAAAAGATAAGAAAACACAAATATAAAAAGCTAAGAAAAAGAACAAGACATCAACGCAGAAAATAAGAATATCGTAAAATACTTTTAAATCCGGATTATAAATTAATCAATTTATTTATCAGCCTTTACAGGGTTATTTCTTGAAAATGGTATGATAAATATTTTTATCTTGTCGTTATTGATTCCAACATTTTCTGTGAAAAAAAAGGACTCAAAAGACCCTTGAGTAATCCCGTAAGATAAGGCAAGGGATTATATGACATTGACTGCTTTCTGCTATACATAAACCCTTGGAACCCTCTTTGAAATATTGCATAATATCTCATATGGTATAGTTTCTGTAATTTCGGCGATCTCGTCAGCCGTTATTGTGTCATTATTGCCTCTTCCAAGAAGGATAACCTCTTCCCCGACATCAATATTCTCATGATCTGTTATATCCACAAGCATCCAATCCATACACACCCTTCCGACCACACTGCATCTTCTGTCTTTGATTAGAACAGAACCTCTATTTGAAAGTGCCCTTGGATAACCGTCGGCGTAACCAACGGGAATATATGCGATCCTTGTCTTTTTTTCTGTAGTAAATGTTCGACCATAACTGAGCGAAGAACCCTGTTGATATTCTTTAATAAATGCTATGCGCGTTACAAACTTCATTACCGTTCTTAGTTGTAATATATCTGCAATTTCTTTTGAAGGATAAGAGCCATAAAGGGCAATACCAGCCCTGACCATATCGAAACAAGCCTCAGGGTATTTCACTATAGCACCACTATTTGACATATGAACGATCTTTGGGCTGACCCCGCTTTCTTTCAGAAAATTCAATGAGTCTTTGAATTCCAATATCTGCTGGAAACCATATTCATCCCTTTTTTCCGAAGAGGCAAAATGACTCATAAAACCTTCTACTTCTAATTTGCAATCACCCTTTATCTGTTTTATCAAAAAATGCAGTTCGTTGTATTTGAAACCAAGCCTTCCCATACCTGTATCCATTTTTAAATGAATTTTCAGTGGCTCATTATGGTGTAAAGATTCCCGTTTAAGCTCTATGAGTGTATTGATATCATGCACGACAGGCATCAGATTGCTCTCATATACATGTTTAATCTCGCTATTCATTAGTATTCCACTCATAACGAGAATTGGCAGATTGACACCTCTGTTTCTTAATTCAATGCCCTCGTGTGTTATGGCAACACCAAGATAATCTGCACCAAGTTCTTCGAGTTTTCTTGCTATTTCTGATGAGCCATGTCCATATGCATCAGCCTTGACTACGCAAAGAATTTTCACATTATGTGGCAACAACGATTTTATGGCGAAGAAATTGTGTTCAACGGCTTGTAGATCAATAAAAGCACATGCCCTTTCGATATTTATCATTGTAATCTTTTGAACATCCTTTCATAAGCATCAATAGTTTTCAATAGTTCATCATTTCCATGCGAAAGCGTTATGAAAGATGCTTCAAAAGGGCTCGGGGCAAAAGACAAACCCTCTTCAATCATTATCTTAAAAAATTTTTCATAAAGTTTTCTATTAGAAGACATGGCCGAATCATAATCATTCACAGGGTTATCAGAAAAGAAACCAGTAAACATACCTGTAATATTATTTACGACATATGGGACACCGCAATCTCTGGCAATATCACATACAGCTTTTTTAAGTTTAATTCCGTAATCAGCAATATTATCATATATATGCAAATTGTTCTTCAGGTAATTTATCACATATATTCCGGCCCTGACTGCAACGGGGTTACCTGATAAGGTACCTGCTTGATAGACATCTCCAAGAGGTGAGACACATTCCATAATCTTCTGTTTTCCTCCATAAAGACCAATAGGAAAGCCTCCCCCTATTATCTTGCCCATACATGTAATATCAGGGTCAATATTGTAAATATGCTGTGCCCCGCCAAATGCAACCCTGAATCCCGTTATAACCTCATCAAAGATAATCATTATTCCTGCATTTCTGCAAAGCACCTCAAGGTCTTCAAGAAAATTGCTTTCAGGCAAAACAACCCCTACATTACCCATAATTGGCTCAACGATGACACATGCAATATCTTTGTTTTTTTCAACAATTCTCATTACAGAATCAATATGATTGAATTCTGCAATATGGGTATGTTTTGCAAGGTCATAAGGCACCCCTTTGCTATCAGGCACACCAAAAGTGGCAAGCCCAGAGCCTGCCTTAACGAGAAGACTATCTACATGTCCATGATAACAGCCTCTGAATTTTATGACACCGTTTTTGCCGGTATACCCTCTCGCAAGCCTTATAGCGCTCATAGTTGCTTCGGTGCCTGAACTCGTTAATCTCAAGAGTTCTATGGATGGAAAAGCCTCTGTTATCAGTTTTGCCAGTTCTATTTCGTTTGGGTGACACGCACCAAAGCTTGTGCCATTTTCAAGCGCGTCAATTACTTCTTTTATCAGTCCACTATCTGCATGGCCCAATATAATCGCGCCCCATGAGGCGACATAGTCAAGGTATGAGTTGCCGTCAACATCATAAATATATGCACCTTTAGCCCTTTTCACAAAAAACGGGTTATCATTGACGGATATGAATGCCCTTACCGGGCTGTTTACACCGCCTGGCATCATTTTTTTAGCTTTATCAAAAAATATTTTTGATTTCTCTTTATTCATAGTTCAATGTAAGCGCTGTCTTTTTAAGTTCCTTTTTGCTGAAAAACATCCTGTAGTCTTTTATGCCTGTTTTTTCAGATATTCGATGTGCAATATCATTGCATTCCTCAATGCTTTTTCCATGTATCATTGTATACATGCTGTAATCCCAATACCCTCCCCTGTCTCTTTCATAGCAATGGCTTACCTCTGGAAAAGATGCCATAACTTTCCCTGCATTTTCAATATTAAACTCATCGATTTTCCAGACAACCATCGCATTATGGGTATAGGAAGCCCTTCTATGATAAAGAATTGCAGCGATTCGCCTTATGATCCCTTCTTTTTTCATCTGTAAAAGCTTTTCTATAAGCTCTTTTTCTTCGATTCCCATTTTCTCAGCAATTTCTTTATATGGATTTTCGGTTAGCGGTAAATCGCTCGGTAACTTTTTAAGGATCTCTTCCACTGTGTTATCTTACACTTCAATAAATGTCTTTTCAAATAAAAAAACCTTGTTTGCTCTTCACAGACATTGCGTAATGTTGTATGATATACGTTCTTCAGGCGTTTGCCATACAAAAAACACAGGAGAGAAAAATGGTAAAACCAGCATTAAGAGTTGAAAAAATACCCCCCTATCTTTTTGCGAGAATTGATAAGAAAAAGACAGAGGCAAAAAGCAGAGGGATAGATTTGATAGATTTCGGCATCGGTGACCCTGATATACCAACACCTAAAAATATTATTGAAAAGATGAAAGAGGCTATCTATGACCCGAAAAACCACCGCTACCCAAGCTATGAGGGTATGCTTGAGTTCAGGCAGGCAGTTTCAGAGTGGTATAAAAAGAGATTTGAAGTGACATTGGACCCAAAAGATGAGGTTGTAACATTGATTGGTTCTAAGGAAGGCATCGCACATATGCCTTGGGCTTATGTAGAAAACGGGGATATTGCCCTGGTGCCTTCTCCCGGGTATCCTGTATATAAAATCATGACCATTCTTGCTGGTGGCAACCCTTATATCATGCCTCTAAAAGAAGAAAACGGTTTTTTACCAAGGTTTGATCTGATTCCCGAAGATATTCTATACAAAGCCAAAATCATGTTCATCAATTATCCTAACAACCCCACTGGCGCTCATGCAAAGGATGACTTCTTCGAAAATACCCTTAAAATTGCCGAAAAGTACAATATTCTGATATGTCATGATGCGGCATACAGTGAAATCGCTTACGATGGATATAAACCGAGAAGTATACTCGAATTCGACAAGGATAAGAAATACTCCGTAGAGTTTCATTCTCTTTCTAAAACCTATTGTATGACTGGATGGAGAATAGGTTTTGCAGTGGGTAACAAGGATGCTATATACAATCTTGGAAAATTAAAAACCAATGTGGATTCAGGTGTTTTTCAGGCTATCCAAGTGGCGGGCATCGAGGCGTTAACAGGAAGCCAAAACTCTGTTGAAGATATCAAAAAGATATTTCAACGTCGTAGGGATGCTGTGGTTGAAGGATTGAAAACAGTCGGTATAAACGTTACTAAGCCGCTCGCGACGTTCTATATTTGGGCAAAGGTTCCAGAAGGTTATACGTCTGCTGACTTCTGCGAAAAACTCATCGAGGAGACTGGGATAGTAGTGACACCCGGTAGTGGTTTTGGCGACGAAGGAGAAGGCTACTTCAGGATTGCAATTACAATTGATGAAGACCGTATTGATGAAGCGATAAAAAGGCTTAAGTCGCTAAAAATCTGACATTAATTCGATACAGCATAGATAATATTTAGAGTCTGCTGATACGCTGCGGTTCGATATTTGTGGTCTGGCGCTATCTTCCCCCCACAACAATCTCTGGTATTCTAAGTGTTGGCTGAGCATCTGACACAGGAACGCCTTGACCATCCTTACCACATGTTCCTATTCCAAATTCTAAATCATTTCCCAGCATGTCTATCTCTTCGAGCACCTTAAGGCCATTACCCATAAGCGTTGCATTTTTGATCATCGGGCCTATACCGCCTCTTTCAATAATATATCCCTCCTGAATTTCGAAAACAAAATCACCCCTTACTGTATCCACCTGACCTCCGCCCATTTTTACAACATAAATGCCATTGTCAACTGAGGCAATAATCCTTTCGGGGTTATCGGTACCAGGTAAGATCATGGTATTGCTCATCCTCGGTATTGGTCTGTGCCTGAAAGATTCTCTACGCCCATTACCTGTTGATTTTGTTTCATATTTCATGGCATAAAACCGGTCATACATATAATTTTTCAAAATGCCGTTCTCAACGAGTACGGTTCTCTCTGAAGGTGTTCCCTCGTCATCAAAGGCATATGTTCCACGCATATTTGGTATTGACGCATCATCAACAACACAGATCAGATCAGATGCAACCTTTTTATTAAGCAAACCCTTGTAGCACGACAACCCTTCCATTGCAAGATCAGATTCGAGTCCATGACCAATGGCTTCATGGATCATTGTGCCTCCAGCTTCTGATGCAAGTACAACGGTTTTCAAACCCATAGGCGCCTCTTTTGCATCCAATAGTCCCGTAAGCCTTTTAACCGTCTTTGTTACAATGTTTTCAAGTCTTTCATCTGTAAGAAACTCAAAACCATAAAAACCTCCGATTGCATCATACGAGGTCTGCATCTCTGCTTTGTCTTCACCTACAACAAATATGCTAAAGACAATCTGATCTCTTTCATCGTCTATTAATTCGTTATCACTGTTGTGGATTGTTATCTTTTGTTTTGTATCCCTGTATATTATTCTAACCTGCTTTATCCTCTTTTCAAGATTTCTTGCCTGTCTATCTGCTCGTTGTACCATCTCAAGCTTTCTTTTTACTTCAACTTCCTGTGGTTCAATACCCAAAGAAAACGGATATTTGGCTTTTTTCCTTGAAGCCTCTCTTATATACAATTCTTTGTTTTCATCTGCCGATACATTAAGCACTCTCGATAGATGGATGAGTTCATCTTCCTCAAATGAATTCGTAGATGCAAAAAAGGATTTCCAAGGGATTATCAACCTGAGCCCTACCCCTTTGTCCATGCCCTGCTCTATCTTTTCAAACCTTGATGATTCGAGTTGAATATGGTTATATGTCTTTTCTTCAATAAAAATATCACCGTAAACGCCGTTTCCTCTCATTAAATATTTTAAGACCTTACCACTATCAAACATGTATTACCTCATTAAATTCAACACCATAATTTGCCATATCTTTTATAATCATATATAGATCATGCTCGAAAAACCCTGAATATAATACCTCTATCACTCCCTGGCTACCATCGAGCACAGAAAAAATACCGATATCCTCGTAGGATTCAAGAACCGATTTAAAAAAACCAATACCATCTCTGTTAATTATGAATCTTTTAGTCTTTTCCACATTTACCTGCTTTCAAGCATCTCAATAAAGGCCTCGAGTCTCAACTTTGTCCTTGCATCGATTTTTTTTGGTATATCCCCTTCTATAGTGATTACGGGAATATCAAGCACATCCCTTAAGATTACATCATCCAGAACCCTGTGACAAAATGCTTGTACATAGTGTACCAGACCTTTGATGCTACGCCTTTCTATCTCCTTTTTTATATCCTCAAGCCTGTGAAATATTCCATAAGGATATGTATAATCGAGATATCTTTTTACAATATTTTTTGAAGACTGAGGAAACGCGTACTGTCTTTGTGTTTCATTGTAGACCACATGTGCACCGATAGATTCACAAAATTCATATAAATCAAGCAGGATTGGCGGTACCCCGATGTATCCGATGTTGAGGCCTTTTATTTTCTTTCTCGACCTGACACCTTTTATAAATTCCTCTGTCATTGATTTATAATTCTTATAATCACCAAGCATATCAGATGCGCATACCAACCAGATATGATTCTCATGCCCGGTAACAACCTTATCGTGCCATGTCATTCTATCTATTAACTCAAGATTCGTTCTAACCAGTTTAATCTCTTTTTCAACTCCAGCCAATCTTCCAACATCAACAGATAATTCATCCATCAGCTTTCGAATCTCTTTTTTGAGAATCTTTCTGTCGCGGTCATATGGGTACGCAAATGGGATTACACGTATACCCTTGTATCTCAAAATTTCCAAAAGTGCAAGCGCATTGCTGCAATCGCCCTCGATCACAGAAATCACAGTATCTATTTGTGATTCCATTACAACGCCATATATACCTTTTACCCAGTTACACATGCTTTTTGGAAAACCATCCCTCTCTGCCCTTTCTATATAACGCAAAGGATTGGAATCGGTTATGAATACGTTATTCAAATCGCAGGGTCTGTATTCTGATGCAAAAATGACCTCAACAGGTATGGTTGTTGTGAATCCAATGACTTTTTTGTTCATGCCTTTATAAGCCTTGTTGGAAGTTTAAAGATTTTCGGCTAGGGATACCTTTTTGCGTTCACCCCTCACGAAGATACTTATAACATAAAGTAAAATTACCAAAAATATCAATACAGCCGGAATCCTGTAACTGTTCAAATCCGAAAAGTTCAGCTTCAATATGCCATTGCCCTTGAAATTATGCAAAAACACTATAAAAAATGATGTCGACCAGAATCGCAAAATCCTTGACACCTCGTTTCGACTGATACGTTTTTTTGAAAAACCTGAAAATATGTCCTTAAGGTAGGTAGCAAAGTAAGAATCCGGAAAAACCTGTGGCACATCAAGCAGATATTCTATGTATGGTTCATTGTGAGTATCTACAAGGAATTTTTCCTCTTTTCTAAGGGTTGACCCGTAAACCCAGAAAAAAAGGAACGGATATATCAGTAAAAGATATGGGTTTCCACTCAAAAGGCAAAAACTCACATCTATGATATAATTTGCCATATAGTAGGGATGCCTTACTATGCCGTATATACCGTTATTACACATAACGACATTTCTGATTAATTGTCCCTTTGTCAGATAATGAACAAAACAGCCAATAGTAAGCAGGCAAAAAGAGATAATAATTTCAGTTACGCTTATATCGTAAATGATTACGGACAGGTAACACAATAATCTTATCAAATTTCGTAAATTGCTTCTCGTTATCAAGCGTTAATATTCCCTGTTTTTTTATTTCGAGAAAAATATTACTTTATTATAAAAATTATAAAGGCTGTTTGTTTATCATCCGAAAATTAAAGATGAAAATAAAATATTTGCGGTGTTTTGTCAATCGTTTTAAACATGGTGACAGAAAAGGTCAGCACAGTTGATTTTTACTTGACTCCGATGTATCCTGTTAATATAGTACTGCCTTGATAAATGTGAAAAAGGATGCCATAAATACAAATTTCCCTGAAAAAAAGTGGTTGCCTCTGGATTGGCTGTATCTTGCAGGAATAATATTTGCAAGCGCATTGCTTACAATGTCAGGGCTCTCTGTAAGGTCGCTGTGGGGCTCGGAAGGACGTTGGGCGGAAATTGCAAGGGAAATGCTCTTTTCAGGAAATTATTTTCTTCCCACAATCAATGGTTGTCTGTATTTTGACAAGCCTCTGTTGAGTTATTGGGCGATCATCCCCTTCTCCATAAACGGAACCGTAACAGAAATCTCGGCTCGTATGCCCGGCGCTATGGCTGGAATCGGTGCAATCGTAATTACATTCATAATAGGACGTCGTCTTTTCGAAAGTAGAACAGGCATTATTTCTTCGGCATTACTTTTAACATCAGCAATGTTTGTGTTTTGGTCTCGTACTGCATCCGCTGAAACAATAAATGTTTTTGCGATATGGTTATCTTTTTTATTTTTTATCTGCGGCGCAAATAGCGGCTCTACGCTTTATGTTGTATTGCTATTCAGCGTCAGCGCGGTCTCTTCGTTTTGTAAAGGCCCTGTGGCGCCAGCCGTGGTATTTTTTTCTATCACTTTTTACAGTATATTTGAAACTATATTAGAGCTAAGACAGAATAAACTCACGCTCTCTGAGTTAAAAAAGGTCTTTTTTTCAAAATTCCGTTGGATTTTATCATTGCAGGGTTTAGCCGGGGTTTTAACCGGTATCGTTATCTTCATAACCCTGCTTTTGTTGCCTGTGATAACAACGGGTTCATGGTCTTCTGCAGAATTGATGTGGAAAGAAAATGTACAAAGATTTTTTCAACCTTTTGATCATATAGAACCTTTTTATATTTATTTCAAGTATGTCCCTGTCTTTTTCGCACCATGGACACTTTTTTTGATTGTATCACTTTTTTGCTTAAGCGGTTCTTCAAGAAAACCTGCCGAACATTTTGTTCTGTTTATCGCGCTGGGCATATTTGTGTTCTTCACCATTTCAGGTTCACGCCGAAGCTATTATATTCTTCCCATTTTGCCAGGATTAGCACTGCTTACAGGAAAGACGATATCAGACTGGATTGGACATTTTGAACAATATGGTGAGAGGGCACTGAAATGGTCAATGACACTTGTGTGTTCCATATTTATACTGGGTGGAATATGTTTAATATATGCATTTTTTGACACACGAATCCCTTCACATCCTTCTCAATTGGCTATAGGTGTTCTCGTAATTATTTCATGCATATACACCATGATGCTTTTTAAGAGAAAGATGGGTGCCAAAGGTATTTTATTTTTGATTTCCATTGTATTCATTATCGAGCTATGGATATTTAATGTCGGCATGGCAGTTGCGGAGCAAAAAAGAACCTTGCGGCCCTTTGCAACAAAAACAGCAGGGTACCTGAAGGATGTCAGCGATGAAAGGATCTCCATTTATCAGGGTTATGATTCGATATTTATTTTTTACCTGAATCGTAAACCTTTAAAAATGCTTTCCTCAGTAGAGGATATAAGGTCATTTCAAAAGATGCACAAAAATGGTTTTTTAATCGGGAATCTGACGTTGATCAATAAATTCATGGAATCAGGTGAGGTTAAGGGTATTTCTTTGATATATGCAGAAAAAGAGGTCACAAACAAACATGGAGATAATTTAGCGTTATTTTCCTTGAATAAATAGGTCATTCTGTTTTGAATTCATAAACATATACATCTTCTTGAAACCATGTGGTTCGATCTCTTCAGCCCGAATGTTTGCCGAAAAGCCCATATATTTATAAAGAATTGCTATTCTGTCTGCACCGTATCTATAAGAAAGGCTATTTTTCATATATTTTCGTTTGTGCTTAAAGCAGAGTCTTACAAATTCGACCAGGTCTTCATCTATTTTTAGTTCATCTTCTTTGAATATAATTGAAATTAGGGCACTTTCTACCTTTGGTGGAGGTATGAAAACCGTTGGTTTCAAGGTAAAAAGCATTCTCACATCAGACAATATCTGCAGATTCACAGATAATGCGCCATATGTACGTCGATGGGTTGTGCTGACAATACGTTCTGCAATCTCTTTTTGAACGGTCAGATATGCGCTTTCAATTACCCCCCTTTCTCTGATCAATTTAAATAGTATCGGACCCGTAATCTTATAGGGGATGTTGCCTATCACCTTAATTTTTCTATTGTCTATAAATTGTGAAAGCGAGATGTCGAGAAAATCATCATATATAACCTTCACATTTCGATATGTCTTCTCAACATCATCAAGGTACGGTTTTAATGAGCCGTCTATTTCTATTGCATATACAAGCCCTGCCCTTTCTGCTATGCAATGCGTGAGGTCCCCTTGTCCTGGCCCAATTTCAACAACAACATCGTCCCTACAGATCGATGTTAATGAAACAATTTTATCAAGGATGTTTCGATCTTTTATAAGGTGTTGTGAAAGTCCTTTCTTGAGCATAATTTATCAGGACATTGCCATCCTTGAGTAACCTCTTATGTCAAGCGATGAAACGATGCCCTTTTTATAATAATTGTACCCTGTAACAGCTATCATGGCACCGTTGTCTGTGCAAAATTGTGTAGAGGAAAACCTTACATCAAGATTGCTCGTGGCAGCCTTCTCAGAAAAAACCTCTCGAAGTCTTTTGTTTGCTGCAACTCCACCGCCAACAACAATCCTTTTTATTCCATACCGTTGTGCCGCCTTCATTACCTTGAACGAAAGCAAATCGCAGACCGCTTCCTGAAAAGATGAAAGGATGTGCATCAAATTTTCATCTGAAAAACCATTTTTATTTATATAGTTGATAAAAGACGTCTTTAGACCACTGAAACTAAAATCGTAATTCGGATCATCCTTCATGGGTCTTGGGAATAGAACATAATCCCCTATACCCCCTATGGCCATATCTTCAATAACCTTGCCACCAGGATAACCAATATTAAGAAATTTAGCTATCTTGTCAAATGCCTCACCGGCTGCATCATCCCTTGTTGTCCCCAACACAACAAAATCACAGAAATCTTTAAACAAAAGTATTATTGTGTGGCCACCCGATACAACAAGGGCAATAAATGGAAAATCCATTTTGTTTTCGAGAAAAATACTCATTGCATGTGCCTCTACATGATTGACAGCAACCAGAGGTTTCTCTAAAGCACACACGAGTCCCTTTGCAAAGCACAAGCCTACAAGGATGGACCCTATAAGTCCGGGACCATTTGTGACACTTATAAGGTCAATGTCCCGTGAAGATATTCCTGCCTCTTCCAATGCGTTGGCATAGATTGTATCAATTAATTCAACATGCTTTCTTGAAGCGATCTCAGGGACCACGCCTCCGAAAAATCTATGCAGATCGACCTGGCTTGATACAATATTTGAAAGAATCTTATTGTCGCCATTCAGTAGTGCAACAGACGTGTCATCACAGGAAGTATCAATGCCTAATGTAATCACCTGATGTACTCAACAACACTTTCCTGTGATCGATCCTTTTTTGTTCGGTCTGATCTTTGAACTTGTAATTAATATCATATTTCCTTCCAATTTAGCTCGATCTTTTGTTTCTTTTTCAATTCTTCAATAAAGTTTTTAAAATATTCTTCCCTCTTTTTTATGGAAGCATACTGCATATAGCTTTTTTTATCCTTCTCCCATTCTTCCCTTTCTGGTTGCTTTTCGTCTTTGAACGCAAAAATATAGTACATACTGTCGATATAAATAGGTTTTTCATAAATTTTATTGTCTTTTGTCAATAACAATACGCCGACGTCTTCAGGGGGCAACATACCAATTTTCGGGATAGACGAAGAGTTTCTCGGAATCAGTCCTGTATCTTTTTTGGAATCAAATGAATATTTTTTGATTTCAGCCTCAGCCGCCGCCTTTGCCACAAAACCAGCCTTTTCTTTTATGAGTTTATCCTTGATTTCCTTAAGAACATGATTTTTATCAAATGGCTTTCCATTTTCAGCATCGATCAGTTGAAAGATATAAGAGTGTGAACCATCTCTGACAGGGAGGGAAATATCCCCTTTTTTCAGACCATAAAGCCACTCTTCGATTTTCAGCTCTTTAAACCGTTTTATTAATTCTCTTTCATTGAGCATGCCTAAATCATGCACATCGAGACCTTTTTGTTTTGCATATTCAGTAATATTCTTAATTTTCAAAAGATCAACATATGCCTTATCATCCTTGACAGGAGACTTATCATTTATAGTGATGTATTTTAGCCTGTAAGTGTTTTCACTTTTATATCTGTCCTTTTCTTTTGCATAAACATCTTCTACCTCTTTCTCGCTTAAGACCACCTTATCCCTGAATGACGCAGGATCAAACCGAACATATGAGAGATTGACCTTCCCTCTCTCTTTTATATAGCCTTTCCATGCGTCATCCTCACTAAAAATGGAACCATTGTCGCTTATGATGGTAACCAGCTTGGTTGTAAGCAATCTAATTCTCTCTGATTCTTCGAACTTCTTGGGATCGATATTGTTTCTTTTCAAAACCTCTACATATGCACTTTTGCTAAATTTTCCATCTCTTTTGAATGCATCTATGTTTGCAATATATTCAGCAAATTCCTTATTGGATACATCAATACCCATCTGCCTCGCCTTAATAAGTAATACATACCTGTCAACAATCTCATCCATTGCCTTTTCTTTTATCTTGAGTTGATTGAGCGTTGATTCATCGAGTCTTTCTTTATAAAGCATCCTGTAAAAATTGAGTAATCTGTTATAGGACTCTTGATATTCAACGATTGATATTTTATATGGACCAACCTTTGCTACAACCTTTTCTTTTCCCTTGAATGAACCAACGCCCCAAAAGATGAAAACAATGATGATAATGCCGAATAAAGATTTAACAAGATAGCCGGTCGCATATTTTCTCATGAATTTTAACATAGTGTCTCCCCACTATTGATTTTAAAAACCTAAAATAGTATATTAGGACAACTTTTTCAATAACTTTAATCCTAAAAAGAAGGTACTCGTAATGTTCGAATCATTATTCGGCTTTATATCCAAAGATTTGGCTATAGATCTCGGTACTGCAAACACACTTGTGTATGTAAAAGGAAGGGGTATTGTATCCAATGAGCCATCCGTAGTGGCAGTTCATAAAGATTCAAGAGGAACAAAAAAGGTAATAGCGGTAGGAGAAGAGGCAAAAAAGATGCTTGGCAAGACACCAGGAAATATCGTTGCTATCAGACCCTTAAAGGACGGTGTTATTGCAGACTTTGAAATCACCGAAGCTATGCTGAAATATTTTATTCAGAAAATTCATAACAAAAAGTCTTATGCAAGACCACGTATTGTTATTTCCGTACCTTCCGTTATCACACCCGTTGAAAAAAGGGCGGTAAAAGAATCTGCTGAATCGGCTGGTGCAAGGGAAGTATATCTGATCGAAGAACCAATGGCAGCGGCCATCGGCGTCGGCCTTCCCATCACCGAACCTAGCGGCAACATGATAGTCGACATCGGGGGCGGTACGACAGAAGTGGCGGTTATAAGCCTTGCAGGCATAGTATATTGCAGTTCTGTAAGGGTAGCGGGTGATAAGATTGACGAGGCTATCATCCAGTATATAAAAAGAAAATATAATCTGCTCATAGGAGAAAGAACCGCCGAACTAATAAAGATAGGCGTTGGTTCCGCATACCCTGCCTTAGATTATGAAGAACTGACCATGGAGGTAAAAGGTAGAGATCTGGTCGGTGGAATACCAAAAACCCTTGAAATATCTTCTAAAGAAATAAGAGAGGCAATAGCAGAGCCAGTAAATTCGATTGTTGAAGCGGTGAGGATAGCACTCGAAAGAACACCCCCAGAACTTGCGTCAGATATAGTTGACAAGGGTATTGTTATAAGCGGTGGTGGAGCAAACTTGAAGAACCTTGATTTGTTAATTAAAGAGATAACAAGGCTCCCCGTTATTATTGCAGAAAATCCCCTTACTGCGGTTGTAGAAGGTGCAGGAAAAGCACTCGATGAAGTTGCACTCTTAAAAGAAATAGCAACCTATTTTTGATATAAGTGGGTAATTGAAAAAAACCATAATCATCACCATTGCTGTTCTTGTTCTTGTAATATCCTTTCTTGTCTTTACCAACATACCGTCATTTTTTAAAGGTTATTCCAAGATCAAAATATGTATGGGCGAAGCAACAGGCCCTGCCCTGAAATTATTAAGTAAACCAACACAGCTTGCAAGATATATATATGACTCTTACTTCAACCTAATAGGTGTAAAAAAGGAAAATTTCGAATTACAAAAAAAATTTGAATCACTTCAACTAGAAAACCATAGGTTGGCTGAGTTAGAAAAAGAAAATAAAAGACTGAAATCTATTTTGCACCTTGTTGAACAGTATCCTAACACCATGATTGCTGCAAGCGTAATAGGTGAAGATTTAAAAAATTGGTTTAAATGTATTATTATCGATAAAGGTCGGGATCATGGGGTTAAAGAGAAAATGCCTGTTATTACGCCAAAAGGTGTAGTGGGCCAAGCAGTTGAAGTCAACAAATGGCATTCTAAGGTGATGATAATCAATGATACAAACTCCTCTGTTGACGTTTATGTAGACGGTAAAAATTCGAGGGGTATACTTGAAGGCATAGATCAAACAACACTTAAATTAAAATATGTACTGAAAAACGACGAAATCGCAATAGGGGATAAACTTATAACTTCAGGCAAAGACTCCATATATCCAAAAGGAATTCCAGTAGGCATAATTATTACAATAAACCGTAATAAAGCAGGTATCTTTGCTGACGTTGATGTGATGCCATTCAACAATTACAAAAGATTAGATGAAGTTCTCATAGTAAAGAAAAGATGAAGGTATCTGTCTATATTCTAACCTGCTTACTCTTGATGATCATCGAGTCAGCCATGTTTTTAGTTTTTCCTGTAGAATTTTTTAAACCTGACATCGGCATTCCTTTCATAATTTATACTACAATCTTTTTAGGTCCAGGGACAGGTCTTGTTGCAACATTGATTATCAGCTTGTTTCAGGAAATACTATCAAATGCACCTCAAGGCTCAATAATATTTACAAAAACTTGTGCTTTCATTTTGTTGATACTTCTGAGAGGCAAAGTATTTATTGACTCCAAATACAGTTTTTCATATATATGTGGAGGTTATGTATTATTTGAATCAATCCTTTTTATTATCTTTTCACTTCTTTCCAGAGGCGAACTAAAGAATGCTATTAATGTCCTGGTTTACATTATTCCAAACTCTGTATTTACAGGTTTTGTTTCAATTTTCATTTTTGTTCTGATTGAATATTTAAACAAAAGGTTTTTGCAAAGAGAGTATTAGAAAGGGTAACAAACTGAAGAATTTCACTAAAGACGATAACACAACGATAAGCGGTAGATATAAGTGGTGCAAAAGGTTGCTCTTGTTTACCCTGATCATCCTTTGCGTTAGACTCTGGGACCTTCAAATCATGAAGGGAAATGAAATGCGAAAGCTTTCTGAACAGAATCGCATAAGGGTTAAAAAGGTGATAGCCCCAAGGGGAATCATATACGATAAAAAAGGTAAAATTCTTGCAGATACGAGACCATCTTTTAATATGTATATAACACCTGAAGATATAAAGGATTTTAATCAAACTGTTGACGGTCTTGCAAAACTTATCAATCTTGACCGAGAAGAAATTTTAGATAAGCTGAAATCGTCAAGCGGATTTCCCCAATCGTTTCCAGTAAAGATAAAGTCGGACATTACTATGGAAGAGGTGGCAAAGGTTGAGGTAAACAGGGTATATCTACCCGGGGTAAGCATTCAGATTGAGCCAAAAAGAAATTACCCTTATGGCAAGATGATGGCACATATGCTTGGTTATGTTTCAGAAATCAGCGATGAAGAGATTAAGACAAAGGAATTTAAGAGTTATTCCCCGGGAGATTTCATTGGCAGATATGGCCTTGAAAGGGCTTATGAATCATATCTCCGTGGAATTGATGGTGAAAAGAGGGTTGAAGTTGATGCTATGGGGAGAGAAGTTAGAACGCTCGACATCAAAGATTCAATACCAGGGAACAGCCTGTATCTCAATGTAGATCTTGAAATCCAGACAACAGTTGAAAAGGCTTATGAAGGCAAAAAAGGTGGTTGCATTGCCGTAGAACCAAAGACTGGCGCTGTAACCGCCCTTGTGAGCAGACCTGCATTTGATCCAAATAAATTTGCTGGAGGCATTTCAAAAGAAGACTGGAAGGCAATTATAACAGATAAATCTCACCCATTACAAAATAGGGTAACACAGGGCAGGTATCCCCCAGGTTCAACATTTAAGATCTTAACAGCCTTGAAGGCATTAAACAGTGGCATTATAAACGAAAGAACAAGTTTTTCATGCAGAGGTGGATTTCCTTTTGGAAATCGCGTGTTTAAATGTTGGAAAAAAGGTGGCCATGGCGCAGTATCAGTCCATAGGGGCATTGTTGAATCTTGTGACGTATTTTTTTATAATGTGGGCTTGAAACTCGGCATAGACAGAATACACGAGATAGCCGAAGAGATAGGTCTTGGAAGAGCAACAGGTATTGATTTGCCAAGCGAAAAGAATGGTCTTGTACCCTCTTCTGAATGGAAAAAAAAGACATATGGGCAACCATGGTATGAAGGTGAAACCTTGTCTGTTTCGATAGGCCAGGGAGCTGTTTGGCTCACACCTGTACAGCTTTTACAATTATCTGTTTTTGTCGCTAACGAAGGTGTTACCTTCAAGCCACAGATAGTCAATCGGATAGTATCACCAGAAGGGAAGATCATAAAAACCTTTGAACCAGTTATGAAAACAAATGTGAAGATAAAAAAGGATGTAATTAAGATTATCAAAGACGGTATGCGAGGCGTTGTAAATGAACCAAGTGGTACGGCATACGGCTCGCGTATTCAAACAATAAACATGAGCGGCAAGACAGGAACAGCTCAATCAGTAGGTGAAAAAGGGAAGAACCTTGGCGATCATGCCTGGTTTATTGCATATGCCCCTGCTGAAGAACCCGCTGTTGCAATATCTGTACTTGCAGAATATGGGGGGCATGGCTCAAGCGCAGCAGCACCTATAGCAAAATTGATTGCTGAAAATCTCCTGGCACCAAAGATTGAAACAAAGGAAGCAAGGGTTTATGAAATTAGATAAAAGAAGGCTATATCACCTTGACTGGTACCTCATTATCAACGGACTCGCCATCTTTGCAGTTGGCCTTTTAAATCTTTTCAGCGCAACCAGTTCTTTTTACAGTGGTTCTTACAATTTCTTAATCAAACAGTTGATAGCCTTTGCAATAGGGATATTTCTAATAGTTATTATAGTACAGTACGATTACAGGCTAATCGCTGAATACTCGAAATGGATATACTTTTCTGGATTTTTCCTGGTACTTCTCGTACTTATAATTGGAATGGCTGCAGGTGGGGCAAAAAGATGGATAAATGTTTTCGGCATAAGCTTACAGCCGTCTGAGTTTATGAAACCTATAATAGTTGTGTTTCTGGCAAATATGCTCTACCAGAGAAAAAGTGGCAACAATCCGCTCGGCTTGAGAGATATTTGCGTACCTATGTTATACGTTATTGTTCCCTTTATATTAATACTAAAACAGCCTGATCTTGGCACAGGTATAATAATTGTTTTAGTAAGCCTTTGCATACTCTGGTTCGTGGGTTTAAAGAAATCAACCTATGCTGTTATTATGGGTATCGGTGCAATAATACCTTTTGTTGCCTGGAATTATCTTTTAAAAACTTATCAGAAAATGAGAGTGCTGAGCTTTATCAATATCGATGCCGATCCTTCTGGGTTCGGTTATCATGCAAAACAGGCGTTGATTGCTGTTGGTTCAGGTAAACTATTCGGAAAGGGATACATGTCTGGAACACAACACAAACTGCAATTTATCCCGGAACATCACACAGATTTTATATTCACAGTAATTGGAGAGGAATGGGGTTTCATTGGTTCGGTCGTCCTTTTTGTACTGTTTGCCTCATTCATTTACAGGTGCCTTAAAATATCTCAAGAGGCCTATGATGAGCTGGGTTCTATTATAGCATTTGGTCTTACAACAATCATTTTTCTGCAGTTTACGATAAATGTAATGATGGCTATACACATCGCCCCTGTTGTCGGGATACCTTTACCATTTATCAGTTATGGGGGTTCATCTCTTGTTTCAATCCTTGCATCTGTAGGATTGCTGCTAAACATTAACATGCGAAGATACATGTTTTGATAATCTGTTTTTTTTTTGCTACTTTTGTCCAAAATTATCCAGAGATATCACTTTTCAATTATCCAGGAATCGAGCATTGCCTTCGCAGTATCAAAATATATATCATATTGGTTTTCAGGTGCCGAATAAATGAATACATGAAAAATATCGCCGTTGAGTCTTGGTATAGCAACAAGGTATTGTTTATTGTTGACACCTTTATAATTGTATTCGGCAATAAACTGCTGGCCTGAAAGTCTCAACCCCCTTTTGTTATATATAAATGGTTCCGGAGGAAAAACCTTTGCATGTTTTGTTATCTTGATTTGATTCTGAAAGTCCTCTATAACAGCCATTAAGTTCGGATATTTACCGTCTTTAGCCTTTGTCGATAAAAGGTTTTGAATGCCAACTATCGGTACATATTTTTCTGCAACATCTTTTCTGCTGAAAAGCAGTATATGTGCATCCTGTTTTCTGTAAATCCAGTCGGCAGGATATTGGATTGAATATCCAAAACCCTTTTCCTGGAAAAGTTTTACATCTTTAGTAACAACGGCTTTTGCAGTGCCTTGTGAAAATACCGGCGCGACAAAAAGAAAACACGACAAAATAAATAAAAGTATAAGGATATCAAAACCTTTTTTCATATTGTAACCCCCTATATCATTAGAATAAACAGAAATCTTCTTGCAAGTTATGGATTTACAGGCACCCATACTTTGTGGGCTGGTACCCATTTACCATTTACCCACTGTCCCGGTACCTCCGTCCATTGTCCCGGAGGAGGTTGCGTCGTATCTGGAGATGCGTATACCCTCTGTTGCTGTTGTTGTTGTTTTTGTGTCTTGTCCTTCTGGTAATCCATTTCATGACCGACAATTGCGCCGGCAAGGGCACCTCCAGCAACACCGATTAAGGTTCCGGCAGTGTTACCGCCTATAATTTGGCCTGCTATTGCACCTAGACCTGCTCCAACAGCAGCACCTTTTGTTGTATCGCTCATCCCGCCAATGGACTCACAAGACAAAAAACTAAACGGTAATATAATAATCATCACAAGCAGTAATACCTTTCGCATAAAAATCCTCCAATGATATTCGAATACATCTCTTTTGAAGTATATTATTACAACCTGTTTATCTTTACAAGCAAATAACAAACATTTTATATGGTGCTTACACAAGATATTTTTCCGCAATCTTTTCCTCTTTAGTAACCAAGATTAATAGGACCGTATCGACCATTTCATAGTTTTTTAACAGTTTTGTTTAGCGAGAGATATTATTCGATTCAGTTTTACCCGTTGATAAACACCTGACTGAATCACAAAGTAAGAATAGATTTTATCTTCTCTGTCTGGTGTATTTTTGCACCCCTTTTAATCATTTCTACAAGGAATTTATCAGGATCTATGCAGCCCTCGGGTGCCACAACTCCTTTTACATTAATCTCACCGTTATTCATCATAAGTGCAGCTATGGAGGCCGGAAGACCTGTACCAGGTGCCATTTTTCCCACAATATCAGCGGTATATGTTACCTCTTTCCCTTCTCTCTCGCCTTTTACTATAACCTTTAAACCAGAGGCGGCGGGCCCGTTGTCCCTGTATTTCGGAATCGTATCCCATAGTTTTAGAGTCAAATCATATGGCACCACTGCTGTATCTTTCAGTTCAACAGGTTTAGTACTTAGAAAACCCGTTTCCCTCTGTACCTTTATGAGTTCATCAACCCATCCAGGTATAAGCGCCCCCTTTATAACAACCTTTTTTACTCCCTCTATATATAGTGGAATCGTTATTGGCTGCGGATGACCTACATATCTAACCATACAGGTACCGAGAGGCGGGAGAAACTCCGCTATTTCCTCACCGGTACCGCCTTCAACGTATTCAAGCCTACCATCGAGATGCTGAGGTATCATTCCGGTAACCATATGAAGGCAGTGATCCCATACAGCACCGGTAAGCTCTGTTATACCTATTACCCAAAAAAGATGAATCTCATTTACACGCTCCAGTCGATTTGCATACCATTTTACAAGAATATTGTTCATGCCTGGATCTGAACCCATACCCGTCAAGATAGTTATGCCGGCATTTTTGGCTGCTTTATCTATGTCATCTGAAGAAAAAAGTATAGGAACAACCTCGTAGTCGTCGCAAATATCGATATAGTTTACTTTCGCTTCAACCGCAGCACGGGCAACAGCAACAGCCGTTTTATAAAATGGTCCGGCACAATTGACAACCACATCAACCCCTTTCATCGTATCAACCATAACCGTATGATCATTCACATCAATTCTTTCTAGCGACACCTTCTTACTCGCACGCAGTTTATCCTGTAATCTGTTGGGATCGTTGTTTATGTCACCCAATATAACTTTGGTTGTCTGCTCCTGTTTTATCAAGTCCCTCGCAACAGCCTGCCCCATGCCTCCTGCTCCACCCATAACCAATACCTTCACTCTCCCTCCTCTTTCTGGTTTCTCTGGTTTATCTGGTTTATCTGGTTTCTCTGGTTTATCTGGTTTATTTAGTTTCTGGCGTTTATAACGTTTTTCCCTTGAATCCTTGAATCCTCGAATCCTCGAACCCTTTCTGTTTCTGTCATGCCCGAGTGCCTCTATCGGGCATCCATACAGTTTCTATCGAGGAACCATAAAATCTTTTGGATTCCCGCTTAAAACATGCAGGAATGACAGTGTTGTGGAGCATGCAGGAGTGACAAAAGGTTTCGAAGCATTTATTCAAAAGTCTCTATTCTACATACGTTTATTTTATTTTCAAATCAATCAGCCACATTTTCCGTTGATTATTATTTTTTATTAAAATCAAAATCGCCTTCCAGAAGTTCTGTCAAAACTCCGTGGAGTTCATTCGGGTGATGCACAAAGGCATATCTGTTCCCAAACAACTCTCTTGGCTTATCATCAATTAATTTGACATTTTTTTCTTTTAATTCCTGCATCGCCTTTGATAGATCATCCACCTTATAAGATATAAGAAAAAACCCCTCTCCTCTTGCATCAATAAACCTTGCAACATCCCCATCAGGAGATGTGGATTCCATGAGTTCCAATGCCACTTCACCTATATAATACCTCGCAACCTTAATCTTTTCTGATTCTGCAACATACTCACAAGACGGTATCAACCCAAAACTATCTTTATAGACCTTTTTTATTTTCTCGAGGTCTTTTACTGCAAAACAGATATGATCAATCTTTTCTATTTTCATATTTCAGCCCCTCCTTCTTTTTTTTACAACCCTAATGCTTCAAAATATCACAATCTTTTATAGCTTGACAATACCCGCTATATCATTTTAATATTAAACAAAAATGCTTTTGTATACGGTATACAATAAGATTAAAACTATAATTTAATTTTTATTTTTGTCAATGAAAAATAGATTAAAATTATTCCATGACGATCATATGATTTCAAACGATAATAAATCATTACATAACAAAGAATTATACAATATTTTTGAGATCAAAATTGAACATATAGCCCATAGCCTTCTGTTATCAAAGGTAAACGATAAAGATAACATACTTTCAGAGGTACAAAAGTTAATCGAAAAGGTTTTTATCGATTCCTCAATGAAAATATCAAAAAACAATATTTCTAAGGCAGCAGCTCTCCTTGGAATAAATAGGAATACCCTAAGTAAAAAACTCAAAAAATATTAAGGATATAGGCTATACGCTTTAAAATGTCTGTATCGCTTATAACAAGTTTTTATTCGTTGATATATCTAACAATCAAATCCCCCACTTCTTTTGTTCCCATACCCATTTTACCGGCATCAAGAGATTTGATATCTTTCTTTAATGCCTTTTGAACGGCATTTTCCAGCATTTTCCAGCTATCGTTTTCACCGAGGAATTCGAGCATCATTCCGCCTGCAAGAACTGCTGCAAGAGGATTTATAACGTTTTTCCCTGTATACTTAGGCGCCGAACCTCCCATAGGCTCAAACATGGAAACCCCTTCGGGGTTGATATTGCCTCCAGCCGCTATGCCGAGCCCTCCTTGAATCATCGCACCAAGGTCAGTAATGATATCACCAAACAGGTTGTCGGTTACTATCACATCAAACCATTCGGGATTCTTTACCATCCACATACATGTAGCGTCAACATGGGCATAATCAGTTTTAACATCCGGGTATTCGGGTGCGATTTCATAAAAAGTCCTTGCCCAGAGGTCAGATGCGTATGTAAGAACATTTGTTTTAGCACACAACGTCAATTTTTTCTCTTTGTTACGCTTTTTCGTAAACTCAAAGGCAAAACGTAGACATCTCTCTACACCTTTTCTTGTGTTGATCGACTCCTGGGTGGCAACCTCGTCTTTTGTCCCTTTTTTTAACGTCCCCCCTGCCCCCACATATAGACCTTCTGTATTCTCTCTTATAACAACGAAGTCTATATCTGCGGGTCCCTTGTTTTTCAATGGTGTATCAACACCCTCATAGAGTTTGACAGGCCTTAAATTGATATACTGGTCAAGCTCGAATCTCGTTTTCAACAAAATACCTTTTTCAAGTATGCCGGGCTTTACATCTGGGTGCCCAATAGCGCCCAAATATATTGCATCGTACTGCTTAAACTCATTCAGTAAGCCATCAGGCAGGACCTCTTCTGTCTTTAAATAACGCTCTCCTCCGATATCGAAGTATTTGTAGTTCAATGTGAATCCGAATTTATGCGACAAAGCATCAATCACCTTGATGCCTTCAGCTACAACTTCAGGACCTGTACCATCGCCTGGTATAACCGCTATGTTATATGTCTTTCCCATGTCTTCCCTCCATCTTTTATGTGTTCATTACAAAATACAATCTTGTTTACTGAGACTATTTACTATACCTAAATTTATATGCAACCTTACCTAAGGGCTTTAGCCCCTATGTCCTTTCTGTATTGCATGCCCTCAAATTCGATGCTTGAAACAGCACCATACACCTTATCTATTGCATCCCTATAATCATTTCCAATTGCAGTTACCCCAAGCACTCTCCCTCCGGAGGTATAAAATTCACCCCCTGACCTTTTTGTGCCTGCATGAAACACCTTGATATCTTTTCTATTTTTCAGGTTCTCGAGCCCCATTATGATTTTCCCTTTTTCGGGTTTATCAGGATAGCCCTTGGCAGCGAGAACAACGCATATTGAGACGCCTTCTTTCCATTTTATTTCATCGATTTCATCCAATCTTCCTTCTACACACGCTAAAATCAATGGCAATATATCGCTCTCCATTTTAAATAGAATCGGTTGTGTTTCCGGGTCACCGAATCTTGCATTAAATTCAAGCGTATATGGTGTGCCTCGAGAAAGCATCAAGCCGTCATACAACACGCCTTTATATATGACACCCTCATTCTCTAATGCGTTTATCATCTTTAGCATTATATCTTTGTTTATAATTTCTTCAAGTTCTTTGCTTATAAATGGAATAGGCGTATAGGCACCCATACCGCCGGTATTTGGTCCTATATCTCCATCCAATAACGCCTTGTGATCCTGAGAGGCCAACATGGGCAAAATGGTCTTCCCATCGGTAAACGCAAGATAGGATGCCTCGATACCAGGGAGAAAATCCTCAATAATAACCTTTTTCCCTGCATCCCCATGGATCATCTTTACAAGGAGGTCAGTAAGGACAATCTCGCCTTCCTCTTTGCTTTCTACAACATATGCGCCTTTCCCTGCACATAAGCCATCTGCCTTAATTACATAAGGAGGAGTCAATCCTTTAATATACGCCTTAGCATCATGATAATCTGAAAATATTTTGAATGGAGCCGTAGGAATGCTATATTTTTTCAACAACTCCTTCGTAAACACTTTACTTGTCTCTATTAAGGCACCGTTTTGCCTTGGCCCGAAAATAGGTATACCAGATTTTTCATATGCATCGACAATACCAGACGCAAGCGGATTCTCAGGACCAACAACGACAAGCTCTATCTTTTCTCTCTTTGTAAATGCAATCAAACCATCTATGTCAGAGATATTCATATCAACACATGTCGCAATCTCAGAAATTCCACCATTTCCCGGTATACAAAAAATTGTTTCTACATCTTTTGATTCGGACAGCTTCCACACAAGTGCGTGTTCCCTGCCACCCCCGCCAATTACAAGCACCTTCATTAAAATCTCCCTTTGCGTTTTTTAGCTAAAGCTGTTTGATGCTGGACTACCTTCTCACGCCTGATAGATATTCAGTAATAGCTCTATCATAATCAGCCGTAGTTGCATATACCTTTTTTGCAAGATAAAATCTGAAATCCTCTGTTGTTGCACCACTGTTTGCCTTTATATTTTCCATGACCTTAGGGTAATCATCTGCATCAACGACGACTGTCACAAACTTAAAATTCTTAGCCGCCGCTCTTATCATTGAAGGACCGCCAATATCAATATTCTCTATCGCCTCTTCAAAGCTGCAATCTTTGCTTATAACCTCTTTGAATGGATAAAGATTTACCACTATCATATCTATATGTTTTATTTCCAGCTTTTCCATTGCCTTCTGGTGTTCTGCATTGTCTCGTATATTAAGTATTCCACCGTGCACCTTTGGATGCAGCGTCTTTACCCTCCCATCCATAATCTCCGGAAAACCGGTATATGCACTAATCTCAACAGGATTAACACCTATGCTGTCAAGATATCTTTTTGTACCGCCTGTTGATAAAATTTCTACACCATAACTCTTGAGAAACGGAGCTAACTCTGACAGGCCGGCTTTGTTTGATACACTAATTATCGCCCGTTTAATCTTCATTATAACCCTCCTTCAATCATTGATATAAGTTATCATGAACAACTATAAATGCTTTGCGAGCCTTAAGCTCCACTGGTTGAAACACATTTTTGCTATTTATCATAAACTGTTCCATTAAGAGCAAGCTCAATTACAAACCCAAATCCTCGTTTATCAGAAAAACAGATACATCCGTTTCGCTTGGTCTCATTTGCATTATGGATATTATCCTGCAAATCCTTCCCTCTGATTTGCAATCATGACAATGTCCTGTTTCTGCACATGGTAGCGAAAGATTCAACCTTTTGGCATTCATGGGTGCAGCTATATTTTTTACCCTCTCGAGACCAGCGTTTATGTCAGGCACTATTTTATTAAACCCGGCAATGATGATGACCTTTTTAGGCCCATATGTTGTGCTATTTGTTCTGTTGCCTTTACCATCAACATTGATAATTTCGCCTTTTTCTGTAATCGCATTGGCACTTGACAAAAAAAGGTCGCATGTCAATTGTCTAAATCTGATCTCGTTAATCTCTTCCTTTGTAAGACCTTGTTTCCAATGGTCTAGAATCTCAACATTTTTGTCCTTAAGAAGTTCTACGATACCGAGGCTTCTTACTGTGATAGAACCACCGAAACCAATTTTCATTTTTGGTTTTACAAAACCCATAACCTTATCGACAAGCGTTTGTCTATCAGAAAAAAATGCTGCATCAAAAAAGTTTGATTCGAGCGCCTTTACGGTTCTCTGAACAGTCTTTTCTATGTGCCATCCTTTCACATCCATAATAACACCCCTTTTAAAATCAACTAATACGCAGTAAGGACTATACGATACGAGTTTTATAGTAAATTCACGTTCAACGGTTTGTCAATAGCAATCTTTTTCAAAAAAAATCTATCACAAATTTTCAACAATATTTTATTGGATATTGGGCATATAATAGATATTGTCGGCAAAATAAAAACTTTTTATCTTGCCCTGCTTCTCCATCAGCTTTAGAATATTCTTCGTTTCATCTAAAGACAAACCAGTAACGCTTAAAATATCATCGAGCGTTAAGGACCTCCTGTTTATCATGTTCAGGATTGTCTCTGCACTGTCTTCTTTGCCCTCTCTTTCTGTGACTGCCTTTTTAAATGAACAGACAATCTCGCAGTTATTTCCAAAATACCTGCATATGCGTTCAAGTTCATCTTGTGTCATACTTTTTATTGAATTATCCACCGGCGGTCTCGTTACTGTGTTCAATTGCACTTTATCAACATTAAGAACATTGATGATTTTTTTAAATTTTTCAAGCTCCTCTAAATCATCATTTATATCTTTAATCATCATAACCTCAAGCCATATTTTACCTTTATATGTATCTCTTAATGCTTTCAGGCCGTCGATGATCGTATTTAGTTTAATGTCTGAATGCGGTCTATTGATATAATGGAAAATGTCCTCGCTCGCCGCATCAAGGGATGGTAGAATGATATCAGCCGAACTTATTTCCTCCCTTACCTTTTCATCATACAAAAGAGAACTATTAGTAATAACTGATACTGGAATATCAATTTGTCTCTTTATCTCTTTTATCATAACTCCTATATCAGCGTTCAAGGTTGGTTCTCCTGAACCAGAAAAGGTTATTACATCGATGTTTTTCAAGTTTTTAGTTACCCGAACAACCTCACTCACCACTTCCTGAACATCATAGAAACCTTTTCTCTTGATGTCATGATTGGTTGTCTTGCCAACTTGACAATAAATGCAATCAAAGCTACAGAATTTTTTCGGGATGATATCGACTCCGAGCGAAAAACCAAGCCTTCTTGATGGAACAACTCCAAAGGTAAATCTTTTCATACAGGATAATATTAGATTATTAATCGAAATATTTAAATAAAAATTCTATCAAAAATATGTTTTTTTCTCTGTATGTATTTTTAAAATGGCTGATAACATTGACTTTAATTTTATAAATAGTGTATTATTAGCACAAGGGCGGTTAGCTCAGGTGGTTAGAGCGCTGGTCTCACATACCAGAGGTCGTAGGTTCGAATCCTATACTGCCCACCATCTTTGTTTTCAGGGGGTCCAATGTCAGGACATAGTAAATGGAGTTCGATCAAACATAAAAAAGGAGCAGCAGACGCAAAAAGAGGAAAGATGTTCACTAAATTAATCAAGGAAATTACCACCGCGGCGAGAATTGGCGGCGGCGACCCTGATACTAATGCACGACTTAGGGTCGCTGTTGCGCAGGCTAAGGCTGAAAACATGCCTAAGGAAAACATCGAAAGGGCTATAAAAAAAGGAATCGGTGCGATCGAAGGGGAAAGCTACGAAGAATATACATACGAAGGATACGGGCCTGGCGGAGTGGCTATATTAATAGAGGTATTGACGGATAACAAAAAACGCACAACAGCAGAGATCAGGCACATATTATCGAGGTTAAACGGAAATATGGGCGAAGCTGGATGTGTATCGTGGATGTTTAATAAAAAGGGATATTTTGCGTTTGACAACAAGACAACAGATGAAGACAAAATCATGGAACTTGCCTTAGAGTCAGGCGCAGAAGATATATCAACCGATGAGAATGAAATAGAAGTAATAACTGATGTTACAAATTTTGATCAGATAAAGAAGGTTTTTGATACAAACAATCTAAAATATTCTGTTGCTGAAATAAGTATGATCCCCCAAATGTCTGTAAAGCTTGAAGGAAAAAACGCTGAGACAATGTTAAAACTCATGGAAATGCTCGAAGATTCGGATGATGTTCAACGCGTGTATGCCAACTTTGACATTTCTTTTGAAGAAATGGAAAAGATAACATCCAATAGATAAATTGTCCCATGGTTATCCTTGGTGTTGACCCTGGTTTGGCTAGCACAGGTTTTGGAGCAATAGCGTTCAAAAACAGTATACCCCCTTCCCTGATAAAATGTGGTTGTATAAAAACATCGATTGGGCTACACATCTCAGACAGATTAGCTCAGATATATGCAGATACTGAGCATCTAATTCAAACCGTTAAACCTGATTTAGTTGCAATTGAAAATATATTCTCTTTAGTGAGATATCCCAAGGCAGGAATATTATTGGGAGGGGTGCTCGGTGTGATATATTTGTCTGTCTTTCAACATGGCATACGGTTGATCGAAATTGCGCCAAAAGAAGTCAAAAGTGCACTTGTAGGCTATGGCAATGCAAATAAAAAGCAAATAAAAGAAGCAACCCAAAAGATACTCAAAATAACAGCATCCTTGACATTTCATGCTGCTGACGCATTGGCGATAGCCCTTACCGCATATTACAGAAACGGACATCAGGCAAAGGTATGATAAGTTATCTGGAAGGAAAACTTAAGAGGATATATGACGACCGCATTACCGTGTTGGTTGGTGGGATAGGTTACGATGTGCTTGTCCCATCATATGTTATGAGCGAAATCAAAAAATCTCACGCACAGGATTCCGACATAAGCCTTTTTATTTCATTTAATCAAACAGAAAGACAACCCAAACCAGTTATCGTTGGTTTTAAAAATGATCTGGATAGACAGTTTTTCGAGCTTTTTATTTCTGTTGAGGACATAGGCCCTGCTGCAGCGATTAAGGCTATTGTTATGCCTATAAGGGACATTGCCCGGGCTATTGAAGAAAAAGACATCAGGACGTTGAAACTCTTAAAGGGAATTGGCGATAGAAAGGCACAAAAGATCATCGCCACCTTGAAGGGAAAGGTTGCAAAATATGCGTTAATCCCGGAGGTAGCGGTACCTATTGAAACAAAAGAAGATTTTAGAAAAGAAGTCGAATATGTGCTTGTTAATCAATTAGGGCACAAAACAATAGAGGCGCGTAAAATGATTGAAGAGGCGATAAAGAGAAATCCACATATATCCTCTTCAGAGGAACTCTTTGAAGAGGTATACAGAGGAGAAAACAGTGATAAACGAGGAATCCATTAAACCTTCACAAACTGAAAAGATCGACATTAATCAGGATCAAGATGAACCACTTAATATCAACCTGCGACCGAGGTTGCTCTTCGAATACGTTGGCCAAAAAAAGGCTGTAGAAACACTTAAAATCGCCATTGAAGCAGCCTTGAAAAGAAAAGAACCCTTGGAACATATTCTATTTAATGGACCGCCTGGTCTTGGCAAAACAACCCTTGCACACATTATCGCAAACGAGATGGGGACAAAGATTATTACATCCTCTGGTCCTGCGCTTGAAAAAGGTGGGGATTTGATGGGTCTTTTAACCCATATGGAAAGAGGTGATGTATTTTTTATTGACGAAATACACAGGATACCAAAGGTTGTCGAAGAATTCCTTTATCCTGCTATGGAGGATTTTGCCGTTGATTTTATATTCGACAAAGGGGTACATGCAAGAACACATAGATACAGGCTTGAACAATTCACATTAATAGGCGCCACAACTCGAGCCGGACTTTTATCATCGCCCCTGAGAGAGAGGTTTGGTATCACGCGCGACCTTGATTTTTATACTGAAAAGGAACTTATTCACATAGTTAAGCGTTCAGCATCAATTCTCAATACAACAATCGATGAAGAAGGTGCATACGAAACCGCAAAAAGGTCAAGAGGTACCCCAAGAACTGCCAACAGGCTTTTGAAACGCATTCGCGATTATGCTCAGGTAAGGGCAAAAGGACATATCACAAGAGAAGTTGTGCTTGAAGCGATGAAGTTAGAAGGCGTGGATGACTACGGACTTGGAGAAACAGATAGAAAATTTCTAAAAACAATAATACTGAATTATAAAGGCGGCCCCGTCGGCATTGAGGCCATTGCAGCAACGCTTCAGCTTGAAAGCGATGTCCTCATAGAAGTTGTTGAGCCATTTCTTTTAAAGATGGGTTTTATAATAAGAACCTCACAGGGAAGAAAGACATCTGCAAAGGCATATCAACATCTGAATATTTCAGTAAAAGAAAAAACCGAGTCGATGCTGTTTTAAGAAGTTATCAACTAAGACATTTTTATATTCAACTCAAGATAACCATTGAAGCTATGTTTAAAGCGGCTTTTATGATAGGGTAACTCTTTTTACCTGACCTTTTTCCCCTGTAAATTGTGAATCTTTCCCGTTCAAAAATATTTTAATGCCACCGGCATTCCCCACAAGAAGATCAAACTTTTCCTTTGCATTTAATATTACCACTTCCTCAGGTTTCAGCATCAGTTCCTTTTTTTCAGTTCCATCAATAATTACGCTAACCCATGTCCTCTCATGACAGGTTATCATCAATTTTTTTGTATCTGTAATCTGAGAAATTATTTTGTTTTCTTCCTTTATTGTAACGCTATTTGCAACATGAACGGCATTTTCAAATTTAGATGTGATCTTACGGTCTTTGTATATATAATCAAAAACAAAAAAACCAACGACGACAATCATAACAGACGCATAAAATAACACTGCCTTTGGTATTTTAAATGCGCTCCATGAAGATATATTTAATTCACGTGTCTTTTTTGGTTCATTTATGGTTTTCACCACATTTTCAGTGAGGTTTTCCATGCTCTTTTGTAAGTCTTCCTTCAAATAAGGATCAACATCTTCGCTAACACCAAGTAACTCAGAATAACTACGAACATAACCCTTCACATAAACAATATGTGGTAAATTATCCCAGTCTCCAGATTCAATTGCCTTTATAATCGTTTTCCTATAACAAAGTGCTTCAGAAATATCTGCTACTGAAAAGGCCTTTTCTTCTCTTTTTTGTCTTAGAATCTGTCCAACCTTATCAAGATCAAAATATTTTTTTGAGACATTCTCGCTTATAACAGGGAGCGTTTTTTGTATTACACCACCTCTTATGCTTTTAACATGAGCAGTAGTCTGAGCATCTTCCGTAGTCTTCTTTTTTTCTGTCTGTTTTTCTAATTTTTCCAGAGTTGTTTCGTTGATGTTGTTTAAATCATCTATAATTGACGATAGAGACTTTCCTAAAGGATTTTTTTTTCTCGACATTTCTACCCCGACAAAATGTATGCTTTTATTATAGTGATATTTTTATTATTTGCAAACAATATTTTATACGCCGTAAAAATGTTTTCTTTTAACCGTGTAATATTATTTACAATCCTGGCATATAAGTAATTCATCCATTGCAGTTTTGGATATTTTTGAAATAAACTCCAGTTGTTCGACTGGGGCATGGTATCTGCCACAAACAGGACACCTTGCGAGCTCAAATTTCTTTCTCCAGATAGTTCTAAAACCATTTCTGTCCTCCATGTAGATATGCTCTGTAGGGCAAGCCACAGCACATGCCCCGCAGCCTATACATACCTCTGATGGTTCGTCAAAAGGTGTAGAAACCCTCTTAAACGGTCCCTTCCCTGTCAAAGAGATTGCAGAAACACCAACAATATTTTCACAGGTTTTTACACACGTATTGCAAAGTATACATTTTCCTTTATCATTGTCTTTTGTATAACGAACTATGTTTACACCGTACTGTTTTGCAAGATAAGCAATAACATCAGAACTTGGACAACGGGCAAGCAAAAGCTCAAGCACAGTTTTTCTAACCAGTTTGACATCTTCAGTTTGAGTGAATATTTCGATACCATCTTCAACCGGATAAAGACACGAGGTAACAATCCTCTTTCTTTTACCCCTGCGAAGCTCTACAACGCATAGCCTACATCTGCCATCTGCCCCAAGTACATCATGGTGGCAAAGGGTCGGTATTTCAAAACCTTCCCTCTTTGCAACATCGAGTATTGTTTCACCTTTTTCTGCCCTTACCTGTCTTCCATTAATTTTGAATTCAACCATCTCTTTCTCCCTACTCTATCGTAACTGCATCGAAACGGCAAACATCATAGCAAGTTCCGCATTTAATACACTTTTCTTGATCAATTATATGTACCTTCTTTTTTTCACCTGATATACATTTAACAGGACACTCGGCTGAGCACCTCATACAACCAGTACACCTATCAGGATGAATACTCAGCTTGATAAGCGCTTTACATACACCGGCAGGGCACTTCTTTTCATCGATATGCATTCTGTATTCATCTTTAAAAAACCTGATCGTAGATAAAACAGGATTTGGGGCGCTTTGCCCAAGCCCACAAAGGGAACCAAGACTTATAGCCCTTCCGAGTTCTTCTAAGTGTTCAATGTCTCCGCTAACGCCATCCCCATTGCATATACGGTCAACAATCTCATACATGCGTCTTACACCTTCCCTGCATGGCGTGCATTTACCGCATGATTCTTCCACTAGAAACTTTAGGAAATAGCGGGCTACATCAACCATGCAACTTCTCTCATCCATCACAATCATACCACCCGAACCCATCATTGAGCCAAGCTTAGTCAAAGAATCAAAATCAACCGGCATATCAATATATTCTTCAGAGATACACCCGCCAGAAGGCCCGCCTGTTTGAACAGCCTTAAACTTCTTCCCGCCCTGGATACCACCACCAAGACCGAATATTATCTCCTTCAATGTCATACCCATAGGAACTTCAACGAGACCGGTGTTGTTGACCTTACCTACAAGAGAAAATACCTTTGTACCTTTACTTTCTTCCGTACCTATAGATGAAAACCATTCCCAGCCTTTATCAATGATTTCAGGAACGGTTGCCCAAGTTTCAACATTATTTAAATTTGTAGGTTTTTCCCACAAACCTTTTTCAACAGTATGCGTGTATTTTGCCCTTGGTTCGCCTGCCCTTCCCTCTATAGAGGTCATAAGCGCTGTAGATTCACCGCACACAAAAGCACCACCACCTCTGAATATTTGAATATCAAAATCAAAACCAGAACGAATAATATCTTTCCCGAGAAAACCATAGCTGCGCGCTTGATCAATCGCCTTCTGAAGTCTTTCCACTGCAAGCGGATATTCATCCCTTACATAGATGTGCCCTTGGCTTGCGCCAATTGCGTAAGCCCCAATAACCATACCCTCCAGCACAGCATGTGGGTTACCCTCCATTAAAGACCTATCCATAAATGCCCCTGGATCTCCCTCATCTCCATTTGCAATAACATACTTTATTGTTCCCTCTGCATTTTTGCATGAACGCCACTTTATACCGGTTGGAAAACCTCCCCCACCTTTCCCTCTTAATCCCGATTTCTCAATCCACTCTATTATCTCATCTCTTTCCATTGAAAATGATTTAACAAGCGCCTTGTATCCACCATGGGCAATATAATCCTCTATTATCTCAGGATCAATAATTCCATTGAGTGCAAGTACAAATCTTGTTTGGCCAGCATAAAATGGAATATCATGTGTTGATACGTATCTTTTGGTTTTGTCGTCTCCTTTATAAAGAAGGCTTTCAGCGATAGCATCGTCTTTAATCGTTGAAATAAGAAGCCTTATATCATTATCAAGGTTTCTTTTTCCCACAGTCTGGTATAATATTTCATTATCTCCGAACACAACAATCGGACCACGTTCGCAGAGTCCATGGCAGCCGGTCTTTTTGATAAGTATTTTGTCTTTAAGCCCCTCTTTTTCTACAGCTTTTTTCAAAGCATCAAAAACCTTCATTGCGCCAGATGAAACACACCCAGTGCCAGTGCAGATCAGTATGACCTTTTTAAATCCATCCATTCTACTCTTATATTCAAAGGCAATCCTGCCGAGTTCTTCCAAGGACATATTCATATTATTCTCCATTCATAAATTCACTGATTATTTTCTTTACGCCACCAGGCGTTGCCTTGCCAAAGTCCTGGTTATCAACACGCACTAAAGGCGCAAGGGCACAAGCACCAAGACAATTTACGGTCTCAAATGTAAAGTTGCCATCTTCAGTTGTATCGCCTATTTTTACTTTGAGTTCTCTTTGGAATGTATCAACAATGCTCGGACCACCCCTGAGATGACATGCAGTTCCAAGGCACACGTGCACAGTATGTTTACCCCTTGGCTTCAGGGAAAGGCTCTTATAAAAAGTTGCAACCTCGTATCCTTTTGAAAACGGTATATCCAGTCTCTCGCAGATAAATTTTATTGCCTCTTTTGGCAGATACCTATAAATTCTTTGAATATCCTGAAATATTGCTAGAATATATGATTTATCACCATCGTATTTTTGAATTATGGCATCAATTTTATCTCTATCAATTCCCATAAAACCCCCTTTTACAATGCATTAAGAACTAAACACCATACAGCGTAATGTCTATTGACTGTTTATACCAAAAATATTTTATTTAATTCCACACAGATATTTAAGCCTTTTCCATTCAGAATTTACCTTTTCTTGTATCTTCGATATCGTTTTAACCGTGAGATGTCGATACCTGCCCTGCCCATTAAAATAATCAACAATGTGTCTTAAGGGTTCGGGATTATAAGTAAGGTTATACTTTCCATTTATTATTTCATAGAGTGGAAATACACCTGTTTCAACAGAAAGTCTACCATATTTTATTGACTGTGCCGAAGGGATCCTCCATCCCGTCGGGCACACAGAAAGGATATGTATATATGAAGGTCCGTTCACCATACGTGCCTTTTTCACCTTGCTCAAGAGGTCAAAAGGATAGGATGGACATGCGGTTGCAACATATGGAATGTTATGTGCGGCAGCAATCTTCGGCATATCCTTCTTCCATGTTGCCTGTCCTACACTTCTTTTGCCTGGCGGACTTGTCGTTGTCGCAGCACCAAATGGAGTTGATGATGAGCGCTGGATACCTGTATTCATATAAGCCTCATTGTCAACACAGATATACGTAAATTTATGCCCACGCTCGAGGGCGCCGGAGAGAGCCTGCAAGCCTATATCGCTTGTACCCCCATCCCCTGCAATAGCGACAACATGTATGTCTTTCTTCTCAATCTTGCCCTTTGACATAAGGACCTTTATTGCAGATTCAACACCAGATGCCACAGCAGCAGCATTCTCGAATGCAACATGAATCCAGGGCAATTTCCAGCCAGTCAATGGCAGCGGTGTAGATATAATCTCCATGCACCCTGTAGCCATAACAAGGATGGTGTCTCTTCCAAAGCCCTTAAGGGCAAACCTTAATGCCAGAATCTCCGCACATCCCTGACATGCCCTGTGACCCTGTACGGCATATTCTTCTTTTGGAACAACATTTGCAGCATAAACATCCAATTCAGGAAACATCATCCTCTCACCCCTATAACATCATAGTTTTTGTCTTTCACGGGGACAGTATCTTTTGTATGAGCTACCCCGTCATATATATCGATGAAGGTACCTGGGAGGACGTCTCTGCCTCCGAGTCCAAGTATGTAGTTCTCAAGCTTTACGTCTATGCCTTTGGTATAAATAAGTGTCGCAATTTCTTGGAAGAGCGGACCATTTGCCGCACCACCTGGCATTGCGCGTTCTATTACCGCAATACGCTTTTTATCTTTAAGGACATCAATTAATTCCTCTGCAGGAAATGGACGGAAGAGTCGCAGGCTCAAAAGACCTGCATTTTTGCCCTGTCCTTTCATTTCATCAATTGCTGTTTTAATGTTCTCACCAATAGAACCTAAGGCAATGTAGACAAGGTCAGCATTGTCCGTGTTGTATGTCTCAACAGGTTTATAATGCCTTTTGAATCTCTTGCCGAAATCATTCATCACCTCTGTAACCACATCTTTTGAATTGATAATTGCCATCTCTTGTGCATATTTTGCCTCTGTATAGAGTTCTGGCATACCGTAGGCACCCATTGTAACGGGTTTATCGGGATGCAACGTATAAAGTGGATCATAAGGGGGCAAGAAGGCATCTACATCTTCTTGAGAGGGGAATTCAATAGGCTCTATAACATGACTTAAGGAAAACCCATCGAGGTTTACCATAACAGGCAAAAGCACCCTTCTGTCTTCTGCAATCTTAAATGCCATGATAATGGAATCGACAACCTCTTGGCCATTTTCGCAAAAAAGCATGATCCATCCGGTGTCCCTTGCTGCCATGATATCTGAGTGATCACCCCATATGGAAAGGGGGGCAGATAACGCACGGTTTACCGCAACCATAACGATAGGTAAACGCATCGATGAGGCTATAAAGAGGATTTCGTGCATAAGTTCCATGCCTTGTGCACTGGTGGATGTGAATGTACGTGCACCTGCAGCAGAAGAACCGCAGCATGCCGACATTGCAGAGTGCTCTGATTCTACATTGATATAATCAGCATCAAGCTTTCCATCCGCAACAATTTCAGAGAGGTGTTCCACTATATGCGTCTGGGGGGTTATTGGATACGCAGCGATAACCTCAACCCTTGCGAGTTGAGCCGCAATTGATGCCGCTATAGATACTTCAATACCCTTTTTCATCGTTCTTCCTCCACCATACTTATTGCACCTGGTTTACATTCTTTGGCACATATACCACATCCCTTGCAGTAGTTGAGGTTGGAGGTAAAAAAACCGTCATCTTTGCGAAAGACCGCTGCATCAGGACAATATAGCCAGCAAAGTCCACATTTTATACATTTAGAATCGTTCCATACCGGTTTTGATGAACGCCAATCACCGGTTAGATACTCACTTGCATTGCCAACCTCTTCGATTACACATCCAACATTGAGCTCATGCCATTTGTACTGATCCATTGGTTTCGCCATACAGGACCCCCTCGGGTATATTTGAGAATATAATATAAATTTTGTCAACAAAATTTGATTTTTGATTATTATGTGTTGCTTTCCCTTGTATCCTTAACAAAAAGGCGAAAACATGCGTCAATACAACACACAAGGATTTTGAGCTTAAAGATGGGTCTTTACGGCAATAATTACTATTTCATGCCGCTAAGGAATTTAAGGTTAGTCCAATCGGCAGATACCCTTTCCTGAATCTTTTCAATATCCCCATCCTTTAAATGTCTGAATCTCCCCTGTCCTTTGATGTAATCTTTGACAGGTTTTAACGGTTCTGGACTGTATGTTATTTTATATATACCATTCTCAACCTCGTAAAGTGGGAACACGCCGGTTCTTACTGCCAGTTTTCCATATTCTATAGCAAGGTCGGCAGGAACTCTCCATCCCGTCGGGCACACAGAAAGGATATGTATATATGAAGGTCCGTTCACCATACGTGCCTTTTTCACCTTGCTCAAGAGGTCAAAAGGATAGGATGGACATGCGGTTGCAACATATGGAATGTTATGTGCGGCAGCAATCTTCGGCATATCCTTCTTCCATGTTGCCTGTCCTACACTTCTTTTGCCTGGCGGACTTGTCGTTGTCGCAGCACCAAATGGAGTTGATGATGAGCGCTGGATACCTGTATTCATATAAGCCTCATTGTCAACACAGATATACGTAAATTTATGCCCACGCTCGAGGGCGCCGGAGAGAGCCTGCAAGCCTATATCGCTTGTACCCCCATCCCCTGCAATAGCGACAACATGTATGTCTTTCTTCTCAATCTTGCCCTTTGACATAAGGACCTTTATTGCAGATTCAACACCAGATGCCACAGCAGCAGCATTCTCGAATGCAACATGAATCCAGGGCAATTTCCAGCCAGTCAATGGCAGCGGTGTAGATATAATCTCCATGCACCCTGTAGCCATAACAAGGATGGTGTCTCTTCCAAAGCCCTTAAGGGCAAACCTTAATGCCAGAATCTCCGCACATCCCTGACATGCCCTGTGACCCTGTACGGCATATTCTTCTTTTGGAACAACATTTGCAGCATAAACATCCAATTCAGGAAACATCATCCTCTCACCCCTATAACATCATAGTTTTTGTCTTTCACGGGGACAGTATCTTTTGTATGAGCTACCCCGTCATATATATCGATGAAGGTACCTGGGAGGACGTCTCTGCCTCCGAGTCCAAGTATGTAGTTCTCAAGCTTTACGTCTATGCCTTTGGTATAAATAAGTGTCGCAATTTCTTGGAAGAGCGGACCATTTGCCGCACCACCTGGCATTGCGCGTTCTATTACCGCAATACGCTTTTTATCTTTAAGGACATCAATTAATTCCTCTGCAGGAAATGGACGGAAGAGTCGCAGGCTCAAAAGACCTGCATTTTTGCCCTGTCCTTTCATTTCATCAATTGCTGTTTTAATGTTCTCACCAATAGAACCTAAGGCAATGTAGACAAGGTCAGCATTGTCCGTGTTGTATGTCTCAACAGGTTTATAATGCCTTTTGAATCTCTTGCCGAAATCATTCATCACCTCTGTAACCACATCTTTTGAATTGATAATTGCCATCTCTTGTGCATATTTTGCCTCTGTATAGAGTTCTGGCATACCGTAGGCACCCATTGTAACGGGTTTATCGGGATGCAACGTATAAAGTGGATCATAAGGGGGCAAGAAGGCATCTACATCTTCTTGAGAGGGGAATTCAATAGGCTCTATAACATGACTTAAGGAAAACCCATCGAGGTTTACCATAACAGGCAAAAGCACCCTTCTGTCTTCTGCAATCTTAAATGCCATGATAATGGAATCGACAACCTCTTGGCCATTTTCGCAAAAAAGCATGATCCATCCGGTGTCCCTTGCTGCCATGATATCTGAGTGATCACCCCATATGGAAAGGGGGGCAGATAACGCACGGTTTACCGCAACCATAACGATAGGTAAACGCATCGATGAGGCTATAAAGAGGATTTCGTGCATAAGTTCCATGCCTTGTGCACTGGTGGATGTGAATGTACGTGCACCTGCAGCAGAAGAACCGCAGCATGCCGACATTGCAGAGTGCTCTGATTCTACATTGATATAATCAGCATCAAGCTTTCCATCCGCAACAATTTCAGAGAGGTGTTCCACTATATGCGTCTGGGGGGTTATTGGATACGCAGCGATAACCTCAACCCTTGCGAGTTGAGCCGCAATTGATGCCGCTATAGATACTTCAATACCCTTTTTCATCGTTCTTCCTCCACCATACTTATTGCACCTGGTTTACATTCTTTGGCACATATACCACATCCCTTGCAGTAGTTGAGGTTGGAGGTAAAAAAACCGTCATCTTTGCGAAAGACCGCTGCATCAGGACAATATAGCCAGCAAAGTCCACATTTTATACATTTAGAATCGTTCCATACCGGTTTTGATGAACGCCAATCACCGGTTAGATACTCACTTGCATTGCCAACCTCTTCGATTACACATCCAACATTGAGCTCATGCCATTTGTACTGATCCATTGGTTTCGCCATACAGGACCCCCTCGGGTATATTTGAGAATAATTTAAAATACATCTTTTATATATCAAAAACAAAATAAATTAGAACTTGTGAAAATAATTACTAAACCATCTCATGTGAAACATTAATATACCAAAAATAATGCAAATAATTAAAATATAAACTTGCAATTAATGCAATATAAAAATTATAATTAAACGACATTGTGAATATTATTACAATCTCATCTTCAATAATATTTTTTTGTAAAATAATTGTTGACTTTAAATACTTCTCATTTAAAATATAAAATATAACAAACGAAAGGGGGTGATTAGATGCCAATCTATATCATGATAAGTACTTTAACAGACGACGGCAGAAAAACGATTAAAAAACATCCGGAGAGAATTGAAGAGGTAAATCGTGAAATTGAAAACATGGGCGCAAAAGTGCTTGCCCAATACGCTGTATTAGGACAGTATGATTTTATAAATATCCTTGATGCTCCAAATAACGAGGCAATTGCAAAAATATCTATTGATTTGGGCTCAAGGGGTACTGTGCAGATTGTAACATTGCCAGCCATACCTGTAGATGAGTTCATCACAAAAATGACGTAATTTATTTCGGCTATCAGCATTCTTTTAACAACATTATTCTGTTAATTTGATGTTGGTAGCCGAAACAATTAGCAAAAATATTCAATAAAAATCAAAAAAACCATAAAGGTAAAACAATGAGCACTTTAACTTATAAGGATGCCGGGGTAGATTTTAATAAGGCAGATACACTGATGGCAGGCTTAAAAGACAAAATTCAAAACACTTTTAATCCTTTTGTATTGAATCGCATCGGAGGCTTCGGTGCAATCACAGAAATACCGGACGGATACAAAAGACCTGTTCTTGTCTCATCAACAGACGGTGTAGGCACAAAGCTTAAACTGGCCTTTTTGAGCGGTAAACACGATACAGTAGGAATCGACCTTGTCGCCATGTCTGTCAATGATGTTCTAACATTGGGGGCTAAACCCTTTTTCTTTCTCGACTATTTTGCCTGTGGTAGTATTGAAGAAAATATATACAAAGATGTAATCTCTGGCATATGTGAAGGTTGCTCAAAGGCTGGTTGCGCATTGATTGGCGGTGAAACTGCTGAAATGCCCTCTTTTTATAAAGAAGGGGAATATGACCTTGCTGGTTTTGCAATAGGCTTTGTAGAGAAAGAGAAGATTATAGACGGGTCAGGCATAAAAGCTGGGGACATGATCATCGGATTGGAATCCAATGGTCTGCATAGTAACGGTTATTCACTTGCGCGCAAGATATTACTTGAAATTCATAATTTAGATCTAAATGGAATATATGAAGATTTTAATAATAAACTTTATGAAGAACTTCTGAAACCAACAAAAATTTATGTGAAATCAGTAATCAGCGTATTGGATAAGTTTGATATAAAAGGTATGGCACACATTACCGGCAGTGGTCTTCCAGGTAACATCAAAAGGATTATACCTGATGGATTGATGGCCAAAATCGATTTAACTGGACATAAAATACCTTCTATCTTTAATTTTATCATGAAACTCGGAAATGTTTCGATTGAAGAGATGTATTCGACTTTCAATATGGGGATTGGATTTATAGTAATAGTAGACAAAAGCGATGCTATGCCAGTAATTCAAATGTTTAAAGAACATGGAGAAAACGCATTTGAAATAGGCTCTATCGAGATTTCTTCCAACGGAGAGAAGGTTCACATAGATTATTTGTTATAGACTATTTATTGATTTGTCCAGTTCCAGCGGACATCCTTTACAAATAGGTGTCTTTTTGCAATAGCCTTGACCCAAGCACACGATGAGCGCATGGAATTCATTGAACAGGTAAATATCCGCAGGAAGATTTTTCATAAAGAACCTCTGTACTGCATGATAATCACCGCCCGCAGCATGCAGTCTGTGGTTGCTTAAAAACCTCTTTGTATAAGCATCGACAACAAAAATAGGTTTATTCAAGGCATAAAGAAGGATGCTATCTGCAGTCTCGGGTCCAATGCCGTTGATCTCGAGTAATGAATGTCTAAGTTCATCTAAAGAAATATTAGCCATATTATCTATACTTGCACCATAATTATTATAAATAACATTAACTATGTTTTTCAACCTATTGGCTTTTAAATTATAAAAACCTGATGGCCTTATTATTTCTGAGAGCCTTTCAGTGCCTATTCGGTAGAGGGATTCAATATCAAGCACACATTCGTTTTTCATATTTTGAATTGCCTTTTGGACATTTTTCCAAGAGGTATTCTGTGTAAGGACAGCACCAACAATGATCTCCAGGGGTGTCTCGCCTGGCCACCAGTTCCTTTTTCCAAATGATTTTAAAAGGATGTTAAAGATCTTCAGCAGTCTTTGTCCTGTGTTCATCGCCCTTCATATAAAAGATCATGTGCATTAATGCGATCACATCCCCATTTTCGCTGGAGACATCTATATCAATCCTTCCAATCTTTTTCCCTTTGTGTGTAAGTTTTGCATCCGCAAAAATATTTTCCCCCTCTTTAACACCCTTTATATACTGTATCGACGATTCAACTAACACGGCGACCTTTCCAAAACTGTTGCCGCAAGCCCCTCCAACATGGTCTGCAAAGGTAAATATGATACCGCCGTGTGCATTTTCAAATACATTGATGTGTTCTTTCTTGATTTTAAGCTTACCTTTTGCCCTGCCCTCTTTCACCTCATAGATGTCTATATCGAGAAGCCTCCCTACATTGCAATGGTTGAATAGTCTTTGTATGTATTCCTCGTTCATATCTCAATAATCTCCAGTTCCATATGATAAACCACTTTCTTCTTCATTGCAAAAGGAAATAGAAAAGTGCGCGATGTAAGTAAAAACATAAATCGCAATTGTTGTGGGCGTAACTATATTTTTTTCAATTTATTCCAAATTTTTCTTTAATTTTCATTAAATATTTTGTATACATAAATTTGAATGGCATCTATCTATACAAGGGATGAACTTATCAACACCGCGGTCAATCTCAGAATAGCCCCAACACACTCAAATATCATTCTTAAAGCACTTAAACTGTTAGAACAACCTGATGTTTCCATGATGACGGTCATAGATTTATTAAAAAATAGTTTTGGCATTACATCAAAGATCATAAGCATTACTAATTCAGCATTTTATAGGATTGGCATGCCTGTGCACAATATCGAGAGGGCAGTCATGATCATCGGTCAAAAAGAGCTAAAAAATATACTCTTTTGCCTGTTTTATATCAATGAGATTGCAACTTTTCTTAAGTTCAAAAACAAAGATCTTTTTTATATGTTAAAACACTCCATTTTTGTGGCGCATGCAGCACGGATTTTGTCCAAGCGATTAGTAATTGAAGACCCTGAAGATGTATTTACCGTATCCCTTTTGCATGATATAGGCAAGATAGTCTTTTTCATGAATTTCGACAATTATGATACGTTAATAAATGAGTCATTAGAAAAGGATATGCCAATTCATATTATCGAGAGCGAAAGATTCGGCATAGATCACCAGGAAACAGGCAATATTATAGCCCTGAAATGGAAACTGCCACCCGTATTTATTTCCATCATCAAAAGTCACCACAATAATGACGGTGGCGGCAATACAGAATATCAGGACATAAAAAGACTTGTTTACTGTGCGGATAAATTCTTTTACCACAGAGATCGAGATGCATATCCTGAAGCATTTATTTTAAGAAAGGAAATGGATGGTATAGACGCCGAGGTAGAAAAAATAATTCATATAATCAAGAACTAAAGATAAGCAAAGGGGGATAGAGTGGGGACAATAACAGAAAAAAAAACAATTTCTGAAACCGTACAATCTCAATGGATGATGTATGAAAGATTTCTTAATTACCATTCTGCCCTTGCAAGGATACTCGGGATATTCGAGGAAGGCAAAAACCCCGCTTGTGAAATGCCTAAGATTATGGTTGAAGAGACTCCATTTGACGCATGTTATCATCTTTACTCCATAGACAATGGACTCAAAGAAGGGTTTGTCAGTCTTTATTCTAAAACACCTGATATAGACCAAGAAAAGATAAAGAGGCTAAACAATAACTCTTTGTTTTCCTCAATTCACCACAATATTGACGGATACAGCATCATTTATATATACCCTCTAACAGATCATCACTTGATTAAAGGTTTTGTCGTCCTTGGAAAAAAGGCTAATGTCGATGATGAAAAAGATATTATATCGACTAAAGAGGTAGACATCATCTGTAACTTTTATAACAAATTATGTAACGTTATTTTACCCAAGACGTTGGAATCCGCAACAGATGAAGGTATTTTACCTGCTGAGTTTTCATTGAGCAAACATTTCCCCTATCCCTTAATCTTTACAGACAATATCGGCAAAATCATCTACATAAACGAAAAGGCAAAGATGATTCTGCCAATAGACAGATATTCTTTGATGGGGGTTCATATAGAAGATGTTCTCAGGGGCATAAGGTTTGCCGATTTAGATAAGGAAAATATTAAGGACAAAGAGTTGCAGTTAAAAAATGGGGATAGACATTACATATATGGAATTGATACATACCCGGTATTCAATGCAACAGGAGATATCTTATACAGAGGTATTATATTAAAAGACATAACTGAATTAAAATTAATACATGAGGAAGCATTGTTCAGGGAAAAACTCGAGACCCTGGGGATGCTTGCAGCCGGAATAGCCCATGATTTCAATAATATGCTGACAGGGATATTAGGTTATGCATCGATGTTGAAAAGTTCCCTAAATGAAAATGAAATGCTTTTAAAATATACAGAGGTGATAGAACGTTCAGCAGGAAGAGCGGCAAGCCTAACAAAACGGCTTTTAAACTTTGCAAAAAAGCAGCAGCGCCCATCGAGCGAATTTGATCTTCATCTTGTGATTGAAGATAGTCTGTTACTTTTTTGTGAAAGCCTAAAAGGCATTGAAATAGAAAAAGACCTGTCAGCATCCCAGGTTTTGATGAAAGGGGAAGAGTCGGAACTTCAGCATATTTTCTTGAATCTGTTCATTAACTCAAAAGAGGCAATGGAAGGAAAAGGTATTCTTCGGGTATCAACTAAAAATTTATCTATTGGAAATAAGGAATATATTCAAGTAATTGTGGAGGACACAGGTAAAGGCATAGATGAGGCAACCAGGGCAAATCTGTTTAAGCCCCATTGTTCTACAAAAGGGACAAGGTCAAATCTCGGGATCGGGCTCTACCGTATCGAGAAGACAACAAAAAAATATGGTGGTTTTATTGAGGTAGAAAGTGAAAAAAATAAGGGGACAAAATTTTTCGTTTATTTGCCGCGTAACAACGAATTAAAGGACAGCATTGTAACTGTCGGAGAGAAAAAGAAAGAAGTTAAAACACAAATGTACAGAAAGAGGATACTCGTTGTAGATGATGAGGAATTTATAGGAGAAATGTTTACCATTGTAGCAGAAAAAATAGGTGTAGATGTTGTCTATTGTAATAATGGGCATGATGCTTTAGGGTATATCAAAGACAATAAATTCGATTGTATTGTTCTTGATATAATAATGCCTGGCAAAAAAGGCGATGAATTGCTTGCCGATATCCGTCAAATGAGAATAGATGCAAACGTAATTATATCAAGTGGATATATGAGCGAGGACCAAAGAGATAAGGTAAAGATGCTTGGGGTAAAACATTTTCTTGACAAACCCTTTACCAACCAGAAGATGCTTGATGTTTTAGAGTCTGTTTTAAATAATTAGAAGTTTGAAAAATATCAGTTAGCCTATTGGTTTGCCATACTTTTTAAAACAGGGTCATCCTCACGTATGTTTACATTGATTTCTCGTCCAGTGTTTTCACCAAAATAAAAGGAAATGCCTGCAATCAAATAATTCATTATATCCCTGAGATCACTGCTTTCGTTGGTAACAGACGCCTCGCCTATCCAGATAACTGTGTTTTTTTCTGATTTTCTATAGTCTTCTCCATCGTACACCTTTAATGAGAGCCACTTATCCGTTACAGTACTTGTGTATGGTACATATGTAGTCGTTCCTGGAAACTGGATTGTCGAATATGTGGTCCCTGTTCGTCCTGTTTTTGTTACGGTTGCGGTTCCTCCTGGCTTATACACACGCATTGTGCGTGTTATAGTCCTCTCATGTCCTATACCATAACCATAAAGCATGTAATAGGTTGGATTATCAAATTCAGATACCACCCTGAATCCCTTTTGTTTCAGCATATTATCGAATTTAACTATAACCTCTTTGTCAAACAGTGGATTTTTTGCTTCTTTATCCTCTACTATATGAATAGTCGTACCGAGTTTGATATTCGACGGCGCAACAGGGTCAAGGAAGCCATCCACTTTTACCACATAAGACAACGCACATCCCTGTAAAATAAAAACCGCCAATAACAGCATTACCTTAATGTGATATTTCATGTAACTTATATCCATATTCGTTATTTTAGCACATCGTTGTGTGATTTGTTTTAATCATCATAAATATTACAATAGAACAATTGAAACAAAAAAACACATACAAAAAGGCAAACTTTTTTGTTCGACATCACAACCTTTTTGTTCCTGATGGTTCAAGTCCCATACTTCTTATTATAATTTCTTCCTTTTTCTCCACAACCCCTTTTTCTTGTAAGATTTCAACAATTTTTACTGCATTTTGATTTAATACAGAGTGACCCATAGGGTTTGACGCATTGAGATAAAACAGAACATCATCCCTTAATCTTATCCCAATACCAGCATGAGTAAGCGTGCTAAGGATAAAAAGATTTGTACCTCCTCTCCTGCCCGCCAAGAGAAATATCCATGCAAAAAATATCAGCCATCTGGGTCTTTTGAATGTCACCCATTGAAAATATTGCATATCCTTGAATTTATAGAAATTCACGCCCCTTAAATCATGAGATTTAATACCATCATTTTTTATTTCTATTTCAAAAGATGCAAATCTCGGCATTATAAAGATAATTCCCCAAACACCTATTGCCGCAAGCAACCAGAAAATAGGAAGTAAAAATATCCCTTCCGTAAAAAATACCTGCGTTGCACCTCCCATTATTGCCATAGGCGCAGCAAATGGCAGTGCTACAAGTAGAATTGCAAAACAGACATCGTTGCCGGTTATAAACCAAGTTTTGAAATGAATAGAATCTTTTTCATGCCTTCTCGTGGGCAATAATAATAATGCTATCGAGGCGATCATCAACCATAGACTGTATTTCCTGTATGGGTACATCAGCCATGCAGGGGGTTTCGGGTAATCAGTAAGACCGCTGCCTATATGAAAACTGTTATCTGTATATGCTTTATATTCAATCTTTAAATATTTTCCTTCTCGATACTCAAGATAAACACTATCAAAGTATTTACTCAGTCTGTCTTTCAATATATTGAACGGGGGTTCTGATGCATAAAAATAAAAACCTGCCTGTTTGTATTGCGGACTTGTCCTTCTTTGCATCTCTTCTGGAATAGAAGCTTGATCGATTGCACTTCCAATTTTTAGAAAAAGCGATTCCCATTCACTACCTTTCACTTCGATCGTTTTGCCTTTGATTTTTTTAGCAATATAATGTTCATAGCCTATCGGAACATTTGAACTATAAGGCAACAAGGAATCAGGTGTTATTTTTTGGCGACGGGCTTCCTTTTTGTATTCTTCTGCAAAATCAACCAACTTGACCCTCACAAGAGGATAAAGTGGAGTATAAAATAAAAACCAGACCGCAGAGCACACAAAGATTACGACAAACAATCTTCGTAAAAATTCCATCTTACACCTAAACACACCATTTAATATCACAAAGATATAAATTCATCAATAGAGCTTATTAGATTGCCGCACGGGTAATACTTGTTTTTCATCAATCAAAAAGTTATATTTTCGCAATTTCTTAAAACAATCTTGGGGCATGTATATGGAAAATATTTTCAAGCCAGAGAGCGTTGCCGTCTTCGGTGTATCTGACTCTCCGAAAAATCTCGCTCGTATTATCGTGGAAAACCTCATAAACTTCAATTATAAAGGACAAATCTATCCTATTGGAAAAGAGTATGGTACAGTCTGCGGGAAAAAGGTCTTTTCTAATCTTTCTCATATTGATGTTGTACCTGAACTGGCAGTTTTGCTTATACCTTCAAACTTAATTCCTTACGCATTAAAGTCATGCGGTGAAAAAGGAATCCGTAATGTCATCATAGAGTCCGGTGGTTTTACTGAGTTTGATGATGGACGCTATGACCTTGAAAATCAAGTCATCAACCTGGCAAATCATTTTAACATGAGGGTCATCGGCCCAAACTGCTTCGGGGTAATAAACATGGAGTTGGGTGTTGCTCTCCCATTTTTCATCATAAATCCTGAATATATACGTCGTGGAAATATATCTCTTATATCCCAGAGCGGAGGGATCTTCTACGATACCTGTATGTTGTGTTCCTGCGAAAACATAGGGCTCAATAAACTTATAAGTATTGGAAACAAACTTCTTACACATGAAAATGATGCACTTCGTTTCTTAATTTCCGATGCAGGAACGCATACAATAGGCATCTACCTCGAAAATTTTTCAGATGCGAGAGAACTGATGGACCTTGCCCTTGGTACCGACAAACCTATTCTCCTGCTCAAAGCAAATAGAAGCCCTGCAGGAGAAGAGATTGCACGATTTCACACAACAGCTCTTGCCGGCAATGACGATGTAGCAGATGCCGCAATAAAACAGGCAGGCATCCATAGGGTAGACAGTTTTCAAGATATGATAGATCTGTTTAAGGTGTTTTCTCTGCCAACACTAAAAGGCAATCGCCTTGCAGTCATTTCACGCTCAGGCGGTCATGGAGTGGTGTCGGCTGATGCAGTTTTCAGAAATGGATTTGAACTTGCCAAATTATCATCCACCTTTTTTGACGGTGTGAAAAAGAAAAAACTAAACGTAATCAGGGCAACAAACCCTCTTGATATAGGTGATATCTACGATATTTCTGATTACCAATATATCCTCGAGATGGCCCTTCAGGAAAGTACAGTCGATGGCGTTGTCTTTGTGGTAACATTCAGTTCTGAGAGTGATAGCTCTAAAATGCACAATTTTATTAAATTCACAGCACAAGTTTCAAAATTATATAACAAACCTATTGCGATCTCGCTCTTAACAAACAGAGAAGAGTGGTTCAGTATAAAGATGGCGGCAGATATTCCAATTTTCACAGATGTTGGTACTGCAATAAAGTCCCTGTCAGCTTCTTTCAGACACTTCAAAACAAAACAATTGGATGTCAAACAAAAATACAGCAATATAAATAGACCAGGAACGATTAAAACGAGAAGAACAGAGTCGAAAGAAATGATGGGTGTGCTCGAAACATTCGATCTTCTGCGCAACTATAAAATCCCTGTTGCAGAATGTGAAATTGTTGAAAATCCCATACAAGGCAGAGAAGTGGCCATTAAAATAGGTTATCCAGTTGTGCTTAAATCAGTGTCCCCAGATATTATCCACAAAACAGAGGTCGGCGGTGTAAAGCTCAATATCAATACCCCTGATGAGCTGGATTCGGCTTTCAACGATATACCAGGAAAACAATACCTTATTCAAAAAATGTATCCAATTGGTATTGAAATGATTATAGGTGGCAGGCAGGACAGTGAGTTTGGCCCTGTTGTTCTAATCGGTTTCGGTGGCATATTTGTCGAGGTGTTACACGATACCATCATACACGTACTGCCAATTTTTGAAAAAGATGCAGAGGCGATGATTGATAGACTTAAAGGATCGGTACTCTTAAAGGGTTTCAGGGGACTCACCTTACCAGACAGAAATGCCCTCGTTTCAGCAATTGTAAATATAGGTAAACTTATGATGGAACATCCTGAAATATCCAATCTTGAGATCAATCCACTTATTGTATTTGAACAGGGAAAAGGTGCCTGCGCAGTAGATGCAAGGATCATAAAAAAACTTGAGACTTAAACATTAGCATCACAACATCAGATATGACTTTTTGTTTTGAGAAAATTATTCCTTTATATGTATATCGCGTTGCGGGAAGGGAATCGCAATACCGTTTTCTTGCAATGCCCTTTCTATGTCGATGTGGAGTTCATGGGTAAGCTGGAAGCGATCGGATAACTGTCTTGCATATGCAAAAGCAGTAAACTCAAGCGAGCTATCGCCAAAACCAAGCAAACCGACGCTTGGTCCTGGATTTTCAAGCACAAGAGGATTTGCCTTTACCGTATCAAGAATAATTTTATGTGCAAGTTTTGTGTCAGAACCATAAGCGATACCCACCTTTATCTTTATACGTGTTATCGGGCTTGTCAATGTCCAGTTCACAAGCTGGCCTGTTATAAAAGACTTGTTTGGAATGATAAGCTCTTTGTAGTCCCAGTCAACAATAGTTGTAGCCCTCACGTTTATACGTGATACCGTACCGGTTACATCACCAATAGTAACGGTGTCGCCAAGCCTTATTGGTTTTTCGAACAGTATGATAATGCCTGAAATTAGGTTTCCAAAAATCTCCTGGAGGCCAAAGCCAAGACCAACACCGAGGGCAGCGACAAGCCAATGGATATTCGACCAACCAACGCCCATGGTTTTAAACACCGCTATAACACCAATCATAACAATCGTATATCGTGCCAAATGTGTAATCGCATAACTACTTCCTGCCGATATAGGTAGATTACGTAATAATATTATATCGAGTGCTCCAGGTATGTTACGGGCAATAATTATGGTGGCTATTGTAAATATTATTGCAAGCATGAGATCTAACAGAGTAACTGATTGCTGTACTTCTTTGCTCCCAACTAAAGTTGTGTTATGCCACAACGAGACCTGTTCAAGAACTGAAAGCGCAGGGAATATCTTTGCCCATATCAAAAGAAGCCCAACAATAAAAACTGTCCCGATAAAGATATTTAGAAGTTTCTTTGTTTGTAAGTTTATAATTGGCACCTCTATACCTTGCTTTTCATCAACGTTATCCCTTTTTCGCAACACCATCCTTCGGTTTGTGATGCTAATCCATCTGATGACAAGGCTATGGAGGATAACGACCCCGATGATTAGCCAAAATGTATCGAATGAATGGCTGATAAGCTTTATTGCAGTATATATGTATCCTGCCGAAACCATATAGGCAAGTACGAGAGGTATAGCTATTGCTAATGGATACCAGACATATCGAAGCTTGTATAGCCAGTCGCTTCTATGATTATTCAGGTATTTTCTAAAAAGTCCGTAATTTGGATTCAATAAACGATATAATAGTATCGCGGTAGCTATCATTGGAATGATCATGAAAAATCTTCCTGGCCCCCCTTTTTCGACATGCGGTATTGACCAGAAAAAAACAAATAAAAATATTGAGATTAAGAGTATTGAAAAATACCAATTCAGCTCGATCCTGAGCCTTGCCAACATCTCAGCATCCCAGTTAAAATGAACTTCAGCCAAACCTTTTTTGCTACAGACAAGATAAACAAAGCGAAAATAGAAAATACCACAGCTTAAAACCAAAAGCGCACTACCTAATGCACGGGTAAAAACCGTTGCCTCTAACCCATCAAGAAATCTCCAGCCCATAAAACCCAAAACCAATGGTAATGGAAGGACTGCAATTAAAACAAAAAATAAAGTCTCTATAGTAAGCATGAAATTATCCGTAACAGGGTCAATAACCTTTTTCCCAATTGATTCAATCAAAACAAGTAGATGTTTACGACTCCAGAAAATTGGCACAATAACGATAAAAAAGAGCAGTACCAACATTGGATTTCTTTTTGTATCTTCAAAAAGGGTTTTTGGGATGTCCGCAAAATTTGATAAAGTAAGGATATCAGTCACAGTGTCCTTAAAATCTTCAAAAACCTTTTTCCCAATAGGTTGAGCATTCGGTATCCATAGCACCTTACTTTCAAGGAAATCGCTGTATCCATCAATTGATGTTATAAGCTGTTTCTGGGTTTCTTCGAGTTCGCCAAGCAGGCCAAGATATGCTGCAAGAATATCAGAAAGTTTAATTAAAAGTTCTTTTCTTTCATTCAAAAGGCCTCTAATCTCATCCTCTATATCTATGAGGTTTTCTTTATTCATATCAGTGTTGACACTTTCAGCTATCGTCCGTTTTACTTCTTTATTGATATCATATAAAGGCCTCATCAATTCATCGACTTTTGTCTGCTGAAACCAAACATCGCGTATCTTTTTTTCCAGTTTTTTATTACTCTTTTCATAAATCTTTACATCAGGCAGATTTCTCAACTGTTCAAGAATAATATGTCCTACCGCTTTGCCCAATCCCGCAACTTCGGTCTTTTTTTTCATATCACTGATATTTTGTTCGATTTGTTTTAGTAACGTCTGGGTACTATCTTTATATGATGTTGTCTGTTTTATGTCTTTGTTTGCCTCTTCTATTTCTTTGCCCAATCCTATGTTTTTCTCCGCTATACTTCTGATTATGGGTATTTTTTTTCTTACGTTTTCCTCAAGGGCAGTCGATGCGCGAGATTTTTCCATTTCAATTTTAAGTCTCTCATTAATTGTCTTTTCATAGGGTTTTGTTTCCAATTGTGTCTTTTCAAGTTTACCGTTTTCAAGTTCTCTTTGGGCATCCAAGATTCGAAGCTGATGGCCATAGCACGCGAGTTCATTGTTCAACATTTGTATCTCTTTTATCCTGGCTTGCCTTAAAGCCATTAATGCAGTCCTGCGCGCCTCGATTAAAAGCGTATTTTCTTTTACCGTTTTGCCTGTTTTCAACTCTTCGTCAACATCATGAAGCATCTTTCTTGCGTTTGCAAGTTCTTCCTTTATACCCGCAGGTCTCGATTTTTGCCATTCAATCTGTTTATCGAGCAAACCTATCGATTCCTTCAGCAATAAAATTTCAGATTGCAGTATAGCGTATCGCCTATCTAATTCTGGCGTTGTGAGGGCTGACACATCTGTTTTTTGGGTTAAACCTTTTTTTTCAATGTTTATCTGTTGGATATGAGACTTTATCCTTTCTAATTCGGCAGATGCTTCATTTAAAAATTTAGAAAACATCTGCGAGCGGTTATCATACAAACCTGACAGATCAAGTGAATTAAGCGTCTGTCTATATTGGGTTAACATTTTAGTTTTCAGGGTTTGATCCAATTCTTTATCATCTTCTATGCCTTTAATTCTTTCCTTAATCTTTTCAGGACTTTGTATAGGTATCCCTGAAAGAAAAAGGATATTTTCATAACTGGTCTTTTGTGCATAAGCCTGACCCTTGTTAATGCAAAAAATGAAGAACAGCATGAAAATAGAAATAAAAACCTTTCTATACTCAAGCCAAAAAACATTATTAAAAAAATGCATATCAAATACCCCTTGGTTGCCTATCTTAATCAAACTCTATCTTGTAATAAAGGTCTACACCTGTTTCAATGCCTGTTTTACTCTCAATTTCTATCTTTTTTGTAAAGGAATACCTTGTAGTCAAAAGGTATTCCTCGGTGAACAAAGACCGTCCATATGCGACATAAAGTCCTGGTGCAAGATATTTTCCGATCGTTACAAGCGACCTTTCAACAGTCGCACCTCCTTGACTTGTACCTGCAGGACTTCCATGAGTCTTACCAGGTGTGCCTGTTTTGATTGATGTACCAAGAGTTCCGGTTCCAAATCCAGAGACGTTACTCGTTTCAACATCAAGCGTATCGATTCCAATTTTTTGCATCAGCCTGCTTTGAAGAGAACCTGTTTTACCTCCTGAAAGAAAGGCACTCGCACTACGTAATAGAAGAGCAGACTGACTTGTCTCTCCTTCGACCCTGATAGGTCTGCCAAGCACAATATATGAAAGAACATCAGCCTCAGACATCGAAGGTTCAGAATATAGACTGATCAGGGGCGATTGAGGTGTACCCGTTATAATTACACCAGCCTTGACCTCATTAAATCTGCCAGTATTTATCGTACGAAGCGCCATAATATCAAGCGATGCAAGCTCAACAGGCTTTCCATTAAAGACGATGTTACCCCTCGTAACATCAAGTTTTGTCCCATATCCACTGTACTGACCCCTGACAATTTTTATCTGCCCCTCACCGTTGATCTTTTCAATGTTTTTTCCAGTAAGAAGCACCTTTCCCTCGAGACGCGCATCAACGCCAGGAGACTTGATTACCACATTGTTGCCGAGCAAAACCATTATACGTGCATCAAAATTCAATCCCTTTATCTTTTTTTTCTCTTTTACTGGTGCATCTATTATATTTATATCAGGACTTGTGTGTACAGCTCCTTTTTTCGACTCACCCTGATTGATAATAGCTTCCGGAACCTCAACAGACCCATTTATTGAAATTACCTTTTCATTGCCTTCAAACGCAACATCCGGATTGACCTCCAGTTGAATCTCTGGAACATAAACAGCCTGAAATCTTTTACCGAATATCTTTCCTTTAAATCGGTCAATCCTCCAGTCTTTTACCCAAACCATCGCAGAACCTTCTACATTACCCTTGCCAGAGGTTGCATTAAAAGAATTGATCTGTATTTTGTCGTTATTTAATTCCGCCTTCATACCTATATCTTTAATAAACACGCCTGCTACAGGAAAAAACGCACTAGCCTTATCAAGCGTCAACCAACCTTTATAATCAGGGTTCAACCATGTACCTGTTGCTGATACATGAAAGTCCACTTGACCGCCCGTTTCCTCAACCAGACCTGGAAAGATTGCGCTGACCATACCTTTTTCACGCATTTTGCCATGACTTTCGAGTAAAATCTGGCCATGCGGTTCATGCTTCAATGGCAAACGTGCTGAAATTGGCAACTTAAAAGAACCTTTCATCTGGCCATAACTGGGTAATACAAAATCGAGACCACCTGTCAGAAAAGAATCTCTCCACGTAAAAAAAAGATTTGCCTTTTCTGTTGCGAAAGATATTCTGCCTTCATCTCTTTTCCAGGCAAAACGTCCACCTGTCATAAATGTTTGACCTGAAATATCGAACTGCATGTCGTGGATCAGTCTACCTGTTATTTTACCCGATATTTTACCCTTAAATTCAAGGTTATCATGTAAGAATGGGTTGAATAGATGGGCATCTACCTCATTCCACGAGCATTTTAATTGACCATAATCTGGCATCTTTGCATAAGCCGGTTGAGTAGATAAAAATTGTAAAAACATGTTTCCGCCATTCTCTAGGTCAACACTTCCCGATGAAACAAGACCCTTCTCGTCCCACCTTAAAGAGGCAGAAGATCTCATAATAGGGGATTTAATAGACCCTTTAATGAAGCTTCCCTTCATTGATGCTGCACCTATCATTCTTATCCTGTTTTGTGAAATCCACTCGTTTTCAAATGTACCAGAGGTATTGCCAAAAATTTTAGTTTCCGATAGATAAGGGTTTATCCTTGCAGCATTCACATCATGCCAATTCAATTTAGCATGACCCTTCATTTGAACAAGGTCGAGTTTGGCATCAGCCTCGAGTCTTTCCGATCCCTTACCGCTCATCATAATATTCCCTATACTAAGATAACCGGGACTGATTTCAAAAGAATATGGTTTAATAATACTTAGTACACCATAATTTTTGTCTGTAAAAGAAAACTGGTGAACATTCCCAGACCATAAAGCATTTTTATAACTACCTGACAATAAAGCATGCATATTACCTTCTTTTGAATTAAGCAGCACCTGCATATTATGCTGTATAAGCTTGCCGTTAATTGTCATTACAAGCGAATTTAATCTATAGATGCCATAGCCCAGATTGGATGCATTTATTTTTGCATTTATGATATCCTTGTCTTCATCAATACCAACATCAATATTTGCAGAATCAACATGCAAATCGCTAAAAGATAGCGTTGACGCATTTCCTTTCAGTGTACCTGCTATCTTTCTATCCCTTAATCTTGTCCAACCGCTTATTGAAATCCTACCTTTTGAATTCGGTAAAAGCCCAGAGAGATTGCTTACCCTTGCAATATAGTTGAGGCGCTCATCAAGAAAACCGCTGGCTGAAATGTCAAATCCATCTCCACGGACAATGAAGGCGCTTATCTGTAAAATGTCTGATGCCCATCTTGCATTTAGAAGACCTGTCAATGCCTTGTTGCGTAATGTGCTTTTCAGAAATTCAGCCCTTATTTCACCATTTAAAACATTTTTCTTTGTCCATTTGAACGATCCTGTGGCATCTGTATTTATTTTTCCTTTCCATCCACCAACCAACCTTGATGGATCCATGTTTCTGCCTTTGACATCAGCCACGAGAAAAAAATCATCTGCCCATGACATACGGACAGAACCATCCAATTTCCCCTCCAGAAATTCACCTTTTATTGCAGTTACATGAATATACTGCATGTCTCCATTGAATACGCCTTTGAGGTGAATATTCTTCCATTCTTTACCCTCATTTTGTATATAGACACTGCCATTATAATGCCACGGGTTGCCAATCACGCCGATCGTACCTGAAAAAGATGTTTTTAATTTCAATTCCCTTTTGAGATCAACACCGGATAGCTTAATGTTTAAATCAAACTTTGTTTTGTATGAAAAATCCATTTTACCATTTATAAACGCTTTACCTTCCCTTCCCTTTTCCGTTAAAACCATTTCTTTGAATTTAATATCATTATTGGTCAATGCAATATTGCCCTTAATTGAAAATGGCGTATTTTTACCCGACAATGCCTTTGCAGTAACAACCCCGGAGACGTGTTCGGGTTTAACTGAATGCTTCAGATGCATGTCAACGAGAATGCGGTCTACATTCAATAACTTCTCCCTCATGACTAAGCCTATACTGGCTTTCAATGAGGGCTTGATAAATCCCGCCGACGCATTACCCTCAAGGTTGCCAAACGGCATTTCAATCGTTGCATTCTTCGCGCCTAAAACACCGAAACGCCAGAACATTTCACCATCAAAATTATTCGCGTCGAAAAACTTCTCGTCTTTCGAATAGATCATCAATCTGTCAATTAAAAGTTTTTTGATGCCCCCATTCACCCAGGATAACCATGTAGGGACGCTCGGCCACTCAATATTAACAGGCTCATCAGGATTAAGGCTGATTATTGAAACATCATTAAAGATAACGCTTTTGAATACAACCATACCGACTGTCAGATAGGACAGCTTCAGTGAAACATCCATTTTTTTGATTTTAATCTCACACTTGGGAAAACTAACCGATATACCTTCAATGCTAAGTTTATCAATAAGTATACCGCTCGTCTTTGTGATATCGATTTTTGCAGGTACAAGTTTCAGCGTTGTTTCAATTATAAAACGGTTACCCCTTTCCGTGCCAACCATCCAGCCAATTACTGATGCGGTAAAAAGCAATGCAACAGCAATTGCTGAAAGGATAACCCATCGCCTCATTATCATATTCTTATTCCTATAGTAAAATGCACTTTAAAGTCAGGGTTACTGACGTTTAGCTGCCTTGCAATATCCAGATTAAGCGAGCCTATAGGTGTATAATAACGGATACCCACTCCAGCGCCCTGCATTAGATCCATATTGGTATATTTATTAAATGCATTTCCCGAATCATAAAAGGCTACTACCCCCCAATCATCGCCTATTGCCCTTTCCAGTTCAAAATTTAATACAAGCATGTTTTTACCACCCACCACATTCCCGTCTTTGTCTGTTGGTCCTAAAGACTGGTAGCTGTAACCCCTCACGCTTCTACTGCCACCCGCAAAAAAGCGTATTGAAATAGGCAGTTCTTCAGATGCACCGTCTATTGAAGATGTACCAAAACGGCCCCTTGTCAAAAACGACATGCGCGCAGGAAGCTTTAGCATGATTTCAGCATTTGTAATAAATTGAATAAAATTTGAATCTGAACCAATCGTTTTATGCGCACCCCTGAACTCTAAATCATAATAATAACCCTTTGTCGGATGGATGATACTGTCATACTTTCTATCTGAATATCTGATACCCGGCATCATAAGAAATGTATTTGTGCGTTCATTCCCTGCCGTGGAGTGTTCCTTTTGCAAACGCACATATAAAGATCCGATTTGTTCGATCCCAAAACTTCTGGTATGTTCACCTTCCAGAGAAAAAACATTCGTTGTTTTATCCGAAACATCTTCATGTTGAAGCCCCATAGTAAAAGCCGTGAAACTCCTGAAATCCTTTTCGTCAGGAAAGACATACCTCGCTGCCAGGCCTTGAAGTGTCTGACTTGCCTGTAGCTCCGTACTCAACTGATGCCCCGAATTAAAAAAATTGACATCCTGATACTTTACGGTACCTCTTACACCAGTATCTGTGCCATATCCAATCCCAAATCTGAGGCGCTTAGGCGGGGAAGGCACAAGTTTCACCTCTATAGGAACACTATCTTTCTGTGCATCTTCCTTTTTGGGATTTACTATAACTTCTTTGAAACGATCTGCCCCGACAAGATTATATTGTGTTTTAGCAATCTTTGCGTATGAAAAAACATCGCCAGGTTTAAAATCGAGGTACCTTTTAAGAAAACGTACAGGATAAATCTGAGCACCGACAAAGGTAACATCACCAAAATGATATTTAGGTCCTGTTCTAAACACGAGCTTAATATAAGCTGACAAAGAGCTTAATGTTATATCTATGACATGTGTAGAAAAATCTGAGTCGAGATAACCAAGTTCAATAGCCTTATCGTGAAGCCTATTCTTTATTAGTTCATATTTGTCATGACGAAGGATGTCGCCTTCAGAAAACGGAAGGTGAGATATGATATCCTTTAGTTCACCTTCACTTTCACCTGGACCATCGATGACTATGTTTGTAGCCTTTATAAGTATTGGTTCACCTGCCTTAACACTGACATGTATGACATATGAACCTTCACCTGTTTTATCAAGTGATGTTGTTGTTTCCGATTTGTAAAAACCTAACGGCTGAAGCGCACCGCTGACCTTTTGGGGCACCTGACGTATAAAACGCCTAAGCCATACCATATCAATTTTTCCGTCTTTTATTATGTTCTCTGGTAGTTTAAGGACAGATTCTGTGTTTTTCAGTAACTCACTGGATAACCCATCTATCGCAATACTTAAAGATTCGCTTTCAGCATAAGACAATGATGCTAATGTTAATATCACTGCAACAATGACACTACATTTAAAAAAAAACAGATGTTTGTTTGATTTCATAATGAAAGTTTTATCATACCATTAAACGGTTTAACAATAGCATCATTTTCCAAAATAGCTTCTTTGTTTGAAACATGAAAAATGCTTTAAAATTACATCACTATTCCTTATCAGGTATTCGAAATGTCCCAAAAATACATTACCCAAACCATCATCCTATTGATTTATCAAGACTTTTGATGTATTATATCAAAGATAGTCACAAGCTTCATTGAACCATTCATACCATAAAATGATACGAGGGAGCATGAAACAGAGCAATATTAGAAATATAGCAATCATCGCACATGTTGACCATGGAAAAACAACGCTCGTAGACCAATTCTTCAGACAGAGCGGCATGTTCCGAGATAACGAAGTGGTGGAAGAACGTCTTATGGATTCCATGGATCTCGAAAAGGAGCGTGGGATAACAATTACATCCAAGAATGGTTCATTCATATATAAGGACTTTTTTATAAACATTATCGATACGCCAGGGCATGCTGACTTCGGAGGCCAGGTAGAGCGTGTGCTAAAGATGGCTGATGGCGTTCTTCTTCTTGTTGATGCAGCGGAAGGACCTATGCCGCAAACACGTTTTGTCTTAAAAAAGGCGCTTGCTTTGAAAATGCCTGTGATTGTGGTGATCAATAAAATAGATAAACCCGCGGCAAGATGTGAATGGGTCTTGGACCAAATATTTGACCTCTTTGTAAAATTAGACGCCCCCGATGATATACTCGATTTTCCATTCATATATACATCTGCAAAGGCAGGCTACGCAACTTTCGATTATAATATAAAAAATGGAACGATGATCCCCCTTTTTGATCTGATTGTCGACGCCGTTCCACCCCCTGTAGGAAATCCAAACGCCCCGTTACAAATGCTCGTAAGCTCTCTTGCCTACTCCCCTTTCCTTGGTAGACTCGCTATAGGAAAAATCACATCCGGATTATTCAACATCAATAAAGAGGTTATCGTTTCAAGGGCAGACGGCTCAATTATGCCTGCCCGCATCACAAAAATATATCGCTTTAAGGGCAGTGGCAAAGAAGAGTTGGAGACCGCCGGTGTAGGTGAAATAGTGGCGGTTGCCGGCATGGACGCCATTACGGTCGGTGAAACATTAACTGACCCTGACAATCCAATGCCGCTTCCTGGTATAGAGATAGATCCCCCGACAATATCAATGAATTTTATTCCTAATGATTCGCCATTCGCAGGAAAAGAAGGTAAATTTCTCACGTCAAGACACATCCGTGAAAGGCTTATACGAGAAACCCTCTCTGATGTTGCCCTTGTTCTTGAAGAACTGACCGATACAATCGGATACAAGGTATCCGGAAGAGGAGAACTCCATCTTTCCATTCTCATCGAAAAGATGCGCAGAGAAGGTTATGAATTCCAGGTTACAAGACCAAGGGTTATATTTAAAGAAAGCGAACAAGGAAAGCTTGAACCATATGAAGAATTAACCATTGATGTTGATGAGCAATATTCAGGAAAGGTGATAGAAAACCTTGGCAAAAGAAAAGGTCTGATGATAGAAATGCATCAGCACAACGGCATGGTAAAAATGCTGTATAGAATTCCAACAAGAGGACTCATCGGTTTTCGGTCTGAATTCATGACCGAGACAAAAGGCATGGGTACAATGAGTTATATATTTGATGGTTACGATAGGTATGCCGGAGAAATGAGAAACAGAAATAACGGCGGTCTCGTTGTAATGGAAGAATGTATTACTGTAGCGTATGCGCTATTCAACCTCCAGGAAAGAGGTCAATTGTTTCTTGGCCCAGGTGAAAAGGTTTATGGCGGCCAGATCATCGGTGAACATAGCCGTGAAAATGACATAGTGATAAACCCGGCAAAAGGAAAAAAACTAACGAACATGAGGGCTGCCGGCTCTGATGATGCCGTTATCCTTACACCTTTCAGAAAGATGAGTCTGGAGGATTGTATTTCTTATATAAATGAAGATGAACTCGTCGAAATAACACCTCGTTCCATAAGGCTTCGCAAGACGATTCTTGACGTAACGCAGCGCAAGAGGGCAAAGATAGCCGATGCAAAGGCATAAATAGTTTGGCATATATTGTTGTTAAACCAATGTTTGACGCCAAATATGTCGATATGCTCGAAATCTTATCTGTTTATCCTGGATGAATCTATCATGTTTCTGTTAAGCTATACAGGCTACTGATAGCCAGCCTAAGACTTTTGAAAAACGGCCTATCTTGTCATGCCGGGCGTAACCCGGCATCCGGAAGATGGTTAAAAATAATGGATTCCCGCTAAGGGCATGCGGGAATGACAGTATTTTGGGGCATACG
>ERZ795030.472-NODE-472-length-61983-cov-6.184214_pt1 | contig 61983 bp, 55 predicted proteins | sample MGYA00375122_ERZ795030 | MGnify/ENA primary metagenome ERZ795030 (study PRJEB30165, sample SAMN05720146) | activated sludge metagenome | isolation source: anaerobic digester from wastewater treatment plant | place: Japan | collected 2015-04-20 ... | reverse complement strand
GCATCGTCGGAGTTGTGACTCAGCCCGATCGACCCGCCGGACGCGGTCGAAAACTGAAACCCCCGATTGTTAAGGATTTGGCGCATGAACTACAATTACCCATCTTTCAACCAAAATCTCTTCGAGACACTGATGCGATTGGTTTAATTCGTAACCTTGCTCCTGATGTGATTGTGGTGGCAGCCTTTGGACAAATTCTTAAGCAAGATGTTCTGGCAATCCCGCCTTATGGTTGCATCAATGTGCATGCGTCTTTGCTACCCCGCTGGCGTGGAGCAGCACCCATCCAGGCTGCGGTTTTACATGATGAGATTACCGGAGTTACCATTATGCAAATGGACGAGGGTTTGGATACTGGTCCAATACTCAGCCAGCGTTCAGTGCCAATTCAACATGAGATGACTGCAGGCGACTTATCCGCTGTGCTGGCACAAATGGGCGCAAAATTATTAATTGACACCCTGCCATTATATTTTGATGGTGTTATTACACCCCGTGCCCAAGTCGATACTGAGGCAACGCAGGCACCCCGGCTCGTAAAAGCAGACGGCGAGCTGGACTTCAATCGCCCGGCGGAGTATTTGACCCGTCAGATCCGGGCTTACTACCCCTGGCCGGGTTCCTTCTTTTATTTACAGGGTACGCAAATCCGGGTGTTCCGGGCGCAGGCTTTGATGCTGAAACAAGCTGCCCCTGGCAGACGCTATATCATCGATTCTCAACCAGCGTTGGGCACCGGGGGGGGGATGCTGGTACTGAGTGAAGTGCAGGTGGCAGGGAAAAAACGCATATCTGGCAAGGATTTCTTGCGGGGCACGCATCATTGGGTAGAAAATCAGGAGGTTTAATACAAATGGCAAACTATGTAATGGCAATTGATCAGGGGACAACCAGCACACGGGTGATTGTGTTTAATCACCAGGGGGAGATCATTGGCATAAAACAAAAGGAGCACGAACAACATTATCCCAAGCCGGGATGGGTTGAACATGACCCTCTGGAAATCTGGTCATCAACACAATTAATAGTGCAGGGGGTATTGAATGACCTGAACCTTATGCCCGGTGCACTGGCCGCGATTGGGATCACCAATCAGCGGGAGACAACCCTGGTTTGGGATCGGGAGACGGGCAAGCCCTATTATCCAGCGATTGTGTGGCAGGATACCCGTACGGATAAACTGTGCAATGAACTGGCGAAAGACGGTGGTCAGGATCGTTTTCGCAAGATCACTGGGCTGCCCCTCGCCACCTATTTTTCTGGCCCAAAAATCTCCTGGATGCTGGAAAATGTGCCTGGCTTGCATGATGATGCACGGGCTGGCAGGGCGATATTCGGTACAGTGGATACCTGGTTGACATGGAACCTGACGGGAGGGCCACAAGGGGGAGTGCATATTACGGATGTGACAAATGCCTCCAGAACTTTGTTGATGGATTTGCACACATTGGATTGGGATGAAAGCATCCTCTCAGCTTTGAATATTCCCCGGGTTATGCTGCCTGAGATCAGGCCCTCATCAACAATTTATGGTACGGCAAAAGGCGTGCTCTCAGGAGTACCTGTTGCCGGCATCCTGGGCGATCAACAAGCTGCGTTATTTGGCCAGGCATGTTACGATCCGGGAGAAGCCAAGAATACTTATGGTACGGGTTGTTTCATGCTGATGAATACCGGGCAGGAGGTGGTTCCCAGTGCGTCTGGCCTGTTGACAACGGTCGGTTATCAAATCGGCGACCAGCCGGTGGTCTATGCCCTGGAAGGCTCGATTGCGATTGCCGGCGCGCTGGTTCAGTGGTTGCGGGATAATCTGCGCATGTTCGGTTCTTCTGACGAGGTTGAAGGGCTGGCAAAAACAGTTGAGGACACCGGTGGAATTTATTTTGTGCCTGCATTTTCAGGCTTGTTTGCGCCTTACTGGCGCAGCGACGCACGGGGCGTGATTGTTGGAATGACCCGCTACATTAACCGTGGTCATATCGCCCGGGCGGCTCTGGAGGCAACCGCTTTCCAAACCCGCGAAGTCCTGGATGCCATGGAGAAGGATTCACAGGTCAACTTACAGGCTTTGAAGGTGGATGGGGGGATGGTCGTTAACAACTTATTGATGCAGTTCCAGGCGGACATCCTGAATGTACCGGTGATCCGCCCGGTGGTATCAGAAACCACCGCCCTCGGAGCGGCATATGCTGCCGGGTTGGCGACAGGGTTCTGGCCCAACATTGACTCACTACGGGACTATTGGCGTGAAGACCAGCGCTGGCTGCCGACGATGTCAGAAGAACAGCGCACGGTGAAGGTTCAGGGTTGGAAAAAAGCGGTCACCCGCACCTTTGATTGGGTCGAGTCGTAAACTTAATATCCATTGAAAACTAACTCGAATTGGCAGTATTCTCAGAATGCTGCCAATTTCGATTAACAAAGTGGTTCCATACTTTGTTCTAAGACTGCTCAGCCATACAAAACATCTGATTTGGCGGCCATAATGAAATCATTTTTATGCAAGCCGCTGATATCATGTGTCCACCAATCCACGGTGGTTTGACCCCAGGTGAGGGCGATTAGGGGGTGATGGCCTTGTTGTTCCGCGACCTTTCCGATGGCATTGGTGAATTCAAGTGCCTGGAGAAAATTTTTAAACTTGAAGGTTCTGCGTAAACGGGGCACACCATCCACATGAATAAATTCCCACTCAGGAATCTGTGGTCTTAATTCGGCAAGTTCAGAATCTGATAGGGCAGCGCTTTCTCTGGTGAGGCGCATACAATTTTTATCGGCCAATCGTGTCATCATTGATCCTTTGAGTTATTTACTGTCCTCCAGTCAAATAATCGCCAATTGGAGTTAATATTAATTAGCTTTGTCTAAGTATCAGCGTTGATTTACCTGAAAAATGGTTGGCGCATCTCTGATTTTGATCTGTGGACTGTTCCAGGACTGATCAGAGGCCTTATTCCATATTATTGATCGTCGCGAAAGAATCGCCGTTTCCAGTCATACAGCAGGTTCAGGGCTTCGATTGGAGTCAGGCTGTTGATATCCAGGTCTGTAAAGGCTTGAAGAAGCGGGTTGTTCTCCGGGAACAGGGTAAGCTGACCCTTTTCCTGCTCTTTTTGTTCGAGCGTGGATCCGGAAGAGACCTCCAGTTGGCGCAATATTTCGTGGGCGCGCTGGGTCACCGGTTTGGGCAGACCGGCCAATTGCGCCACGTGGATTCCATACGAGCGATCGGCGCCTCCAGGCACGATTTTGTGCAGGAACACTACGTTATTGTCCGCTTCAGAAACCGCAATATTGAAATTACGAACCCCTGGCAGCAAATCAGCAAGCTGGGTCAGCTCGTGGTAGTGGGTGGCAAATAAGGTGGAAGCTTTTAAATCAGGGTGGCTGTGAATATACTCAACCATCGCCCAGGCGATAGAGACCCCGTCATAGGTGCTGGTACCCCGGCCGATTTCATCCAGGATCAACAAGCTGCGGTGGGTGGCGTTGTGCAGGATATTGGCTGCCTCGACCATTTCAACCATAAAGGTCGATTGCCCGGCGTGGATTTCATCCTGGGCGCCGATGCGGGTGAATATCCGGTCTACCAGGCCGATTTTGGCGGATTCAGCGGGGACAAAAGAACCCATCTGCGCCATTAAGACGATCAACGCGACCTGGCGCAAAAAGGTTGATTTACCGCTCATATTGGGACCGGTGATGATGCGGATGATCTCGTCCTGGTCAAATACGGCATCATTTGGGACAAAGCGATCCGATGTGCGTAATTTCTCAACCACCGGATGCCGCCCGTTGATAATCCGCAGGCATTTTTCATCAACGACTTCAGGTCGGTGGTAGCCGTTGAGCGCAGCAGTATCTGCCAAAGAAAGGTAAGTGTCTAACTGTGCAATCGCCCGAGCGGTAGCCAGTAATTCCTGGGCGCCTTCAGCCAGTTCAGCACAAACCTGGGCAAACACCCGGTTTTCAATTTCATGAATGTGGTCTTCGGCGTTTAAAACCAGGGTTTCGTATTCCTTAAGCTCAGGAGTAATATAGCGTTCGGCGTTCACCAGGGTCTGTTTGCGGATATATTCCTCAGGCACCAAATCGGTGTTTGCTTTGGTCACTTCAATGTAATAGCCGAAGACCTTGTTATATCCAACCTTAAGAGCTTTGATTCCCGTGCGTTGCTTTTCGGTTTTTTCGAGGTCTGCGATCCACTGGCGGGCATGCTGAGAAGAATCCATTACATTGTCTAATTCAGGTGAGAATCCATTGCGGATTACACCGATGCTTGCCAAGGTCGCTGGCGGTTCATCCTGGATGGCGGCTTGGAGCAGCGAAAGCTGGTGATGGCACAGGCGGATGTTGCTCAATGTGGGAGCGATAGCGGTATCTTCATCCTTAAAAATGGCTTTCAAACGCGGTAAATGCGCCAGGTTCTCGCGGATTGCCACCAGATCGCGTGGGATGGCGTGCCCGGAGACCACCCGGTTGGTCAAGCGCTCAAGGTCGTCAAAGGACTCCAAAGCTTCCATGGCCTCGGCTCGGATGAGACCGTTTCTAAAGAAATACTCAACCGCGTCCAGGCGGCGTTGAATTTCTGCGGTGTTGCGCAGAGGTTTGCTGACCCACTGGTGCAACAATCGGCGGCCCATCGGGGTGAGAGTACAATCGAGGATGCCCAGCAAGGAGCCATGGGTTTTTCCTGAGCGGATTGTTTCGGTGAGCTCAAGGTTTCGGCGGGTTTCTGCATCCAGCACCATGAATTCGTCCAGGGTATACGTGCTGAGATGATTGAGTAGTTTGAGCGATTGGCGTTGGGTGTCTTCAAGGTAAGCCAGGATTGCTCCGGCAACGCGCACTGCCATGGGCTTACCCCTCAGACCAAAACCGTCCAGCGAAACCACGCCAAAGTGCTCTTTAAGGGTGTCGGTGCAGCGACCTAACTCATAATGCCAGCTTTCATAAGGCGTACTGAAGCCGGGCAGATGTTCAGGCATTGGCAGTGAATCTGGCCAGAGAATCTCTGATGGTTGCAGCCTAAAAAGCTCTGAGCGGATCTGGTCTTCGACATCCTTGCCGACCAGCTCGGTGACTGCAAATTCACCGGTTGAGATATCGACATAAGCCAGACCGGCTCGCTGGTCCTGGAAGAAAACGGTTGCCAGGTAATTATTGCTGGGTTGCTGGAGCAAGCCAGGTTCAACAACGGTCCCCGGCGTGACCACACGGATGACTTCACGCGGCACCAGTCCATTCTCCGGTTCATTTGAGATCTGTTCGCAAATAGCGACATGGTAACCCTTGTTGATCAGGCGTGAAAGATAATTCTCAGCTGCGTGATGGGGGATGCCCGCCATCGGCACACGCACTCCTTTTGAAACCGGTCGAGAGGTGAGGACAATATCCAATTCCCGCGATGTGATTTTGGCATCCTCGTCAAAGGTTTCGTAGAAATCACCCAACCGAAAAAAGACGATCGCATCAGGATGCTGACGTTTGATATCCAAATATTGTCGTCGGAGAGGGGTTAGCTTGTCCATTAATTATATTCGCATTAAGTATTCATGTTTCAGTCAATGCAATCCGGCTCATTCGAGAACCACTTACTGAGGTCGTTGCAAAACTTCGCGGATATAAACCTGCACCTGATCCAGGGCTTCAGCCAGTTTGGATGAATCTTTTCCACCGGCTTGTGCCAGGTTTGGCCTGCCTCCTCCGCCGCCGCCGACAACTCTGGCCACCTTTTGGACGAGGTGACCTGCATGAAAGCCGCGCTTCACGAGGTCATCCGTAACTGCAGCAATTAAGATCGGCTTGCCATTTTGGTCGGACGCCAGGACGGCCACACCCGTGGTGTGTTTTGCCCGGAACCTGTCGGCCATATCACGCAGGGCATCGATGTCAGCGTTGGGGAGAATGGCTTTAAGAACCGGGATACCTTCGATGTGGTCAAGATGAGCCATGATTTCATCAAAGGCACTGCCGACCAGCTTATGGCGGATTTTTTCATTTTCTTTTTCCAGTTTGCTGATGGCATCGAGTAAAATTTTTACCTTTGGCAGTGTTTCAGCAGGCGATGTGCCCAGGTGGGCATTAATCTCATCAAGGGTGTTCATGCGTTCACGGGCGAGCTGATAAGCGCGCCATCCGGTGACGGCCTCAATGCGGCGAACACCTGCTGCAATGCTGCCTTCATAGGTGATCAGGAATAAGCCCACATCGCCGGTATCATCGACATGGGTACCTCCGCAAAGCTCGTAGGAAAGGAGTGCATCATCACCGATCTGAATTGTCCGAACGATACCCTCGTATTTCTCACCGAAGATGGCCATTGCACCTTCCTGTATGGCTTGATCGAGGGGCTTTTGTGCGATGTTCAAACGATAGTTGGTTAAAATGGCCTGGTTGACATGCGCCTCAACCGCAAGTATCTCCTGGTGGGTCATAGGTTCAGGATGGGTGAAATCGAAGCGTAAATGACCCGGTGCGACCAGCGAACCCGCCTGCCTGGCATGGGACCCTAAAACCGCGTGCAGCGCAGCGTGCAGGAGGTGTGTGGCGGTGTGATTACGCATAATATCGACCCTTCGCGAGAGATCAACCCGGGCTATGGCCACGTCACCGACCTGCGGGTTGCCTACGGTAACTTCGCCAGTGTGAACGATCATCCCCGCAGCGGGTTTTCGCATCCCCGTTACGTCGATGACCCAACTGCCTTCAACAGCGCTGACGATCTGACCTGTATCCGAGACCTGGCCGCCGGATTCGACATAAAATGCAGTTTCTGGCAGGAGCACTTCGACAGCGTCACCCAAGGTAACCTGGTCCACGACCTGACCCTCCTTAATCAGTGCCAGGACTTCCTGCGGTTTTTCCTCAGGATGGTATGGGTCATAACCGACACCGGATTGTGAGAGTTTTCCAGCGTCGACCAGTCGGTCGTGCAGTGCGGTAATAACTTGCACCTCTTCAGAGGTCTCCCCAGCAAAGGATTTATCCGCACCTGAAATCAAACGATGTGCTTCCATGGCTTCTTGATAACCTGGGGCATCGACATCCAGTCCCTGTTCCTGGGCGATATCACGGGTAATTTCAAAAGGCAATCCCAATGTAGCATAAAGATTGAAAGCTTTTTCTCCAGGCAGCACCTTATCGCCGCTGGCTTTAAGTTCAACAAGCAACTCTTCTAAATGTTCTAACCCGGCATGGACTGTTTTGGCGAAGCGTTTTTCTTCCCGTGTGAGGTTATCTAAAATGGCAGAGGCATTGCGTTTGAGTTCTGGGAAGAATTCTCCATACGCATCGATTACGACCTGCGAAACTTTGGCCAAAAATGGTTCGTGCAAGCCCAGCGCCATTCCAAAACGAGCAGCCCGGCGGATCAACATACGACAAATATAGTTACGACCGATATTGCCAGGTACCACACCATCAGCAATCAGGAAGGTTGTAGAACGGGCATGGTCCGCAATCACCCGGTAGGGCGTCAGGTTGGCTTCTCGTTCTTCGTCGGACTGTGATGCCAGGTTTTGAATACGGGCGATCAGCGGGGAGAACAGGTCGGTTTTATAATTCGACGGGACATCTTGTAAGATTGACACGATGCGCTCAAAACCCATGCCAGTATCAACATGTGTTTTTTCTAATGGAATGAGCTCAGTTGGGGAGATGCGGTTGTATTGAATGAATACCAGATTCCAGAATTCTAAAAAGCGCCCACAATCGCCATTGACCTGGCAGACGTGGCCCGGGTCATCGCCAAGTTCACAGAACTCAGGACCACGGTCGAAGTGAATTTCGGAGTCCGGACCGCAGGGTCCGGTATCAGCCATTTCCCAAAAATTCTCTTCTCGACCAAAAGGCAGAAGGTGCTCAGGATTGAAACCGGGTTGTTTGAGCCAGATATCTGCAGCTTCCCGATCTTCCGGGATGATTCCCTGTTCGTCTTTGAAGTAGGAAGCCCACAATTTGTCTTTAGGGAGTTTCCAGACTTCTGTCAGCAATTCCCAGGCCCAGGCGATTGCCTCTTTTTTATAATAATCGCCAAAGGACCAGTTTCCCAGCATTTCAAAAAAGGTATGGTGCGTATTGTTCCGGCCTACCTGCTCAAGATCATTGTGTTTTCCGGATACCCGCAGACATTTCTGTGAGTTGACTGCGCGAGTATAAGGTCGTTGATCTGTGCCGAGGAAGACATCTTTAAATTGAACCATGCCAGCATTGGTAAACAGCAAGGTTGAGTCTCCCCCGGGGACCAATGAGGATGATGGGACAAAAGTATGGCTTCGTTCGACAAAAAAATCAATGAAACTTTGCCGTATCTCCGCCCCTGTGGGTTTTGCTGACATAAAGGACTCCTGACATGCTGTAATGATAATATCCTATAAATTATACAATATTTGACGGGGGGTTGGGAAGGCGAGCTACTTGGCGAATGCCAAATCATTCAGTACCTGTTTTTCTGCCATTTTCCACCTCAGTCGGGGGAATAAACTTGGGGAAATAGAAACCAGTTTAAAAGAGCCACAGAATATTTATGGTTTTATTGATTATTTGTATTCGGAAAAGCAGGCAAATTGCTGATCGAGTTTGTGGATCTCAATCCAGGTGTTCGCGACCGGCCAGTGCTCGCAGGAGAGTATTCTGATCAGCGTATTCCAGGTCCCCACCGACGGGCAACCCACGAGCCAGCCGTGTCACTCGGATGCTGAGGGGTGCAATGCGTTCATGCAGATACATGGCGGTCGCATCACCCTCCATGCTCGGGTTTGTGGCCAGGATAACCTCCTTAAAATCTTGAGATTCCAACCGAATCAGTAATTCTTTGATTTTGAGATCCTCCGGGCCGACCCCTTCGATAGGGGAAAGCACACCGTGTAATACATGGTAAAGACCGTTGTATCCAGCGGTTTTTTCGATCGCCAGAACATCCAGGGGTTCTTCAACGATGCACAAAGTCTGGGCATCCCGAAGCGGGCTGGTGCAAATCTCACAGGTTAGTCGGTCTTTAAGGGTGATATTAAAGCACACTTCGCATAGCTTCGTATCTTTCTTAATTCCTAATAAAGCCTGGGACAGGGATGTAGCCAGATCTTCGGGCGCGCGCAACAGGAAAAAAGTGAGCCTGGAGGCTGTCTTCGGGCCGATACCGGGCAAGCGAGCAAAGGCGTCAATTAAATTCTGGACAGGTTCGGGTAGCCTATGCATAATCAGTAGCCTGCTAACCCAATCCCATTCCACCCAGCATATTGGTGAAGGGGCTCATTTTCTGGCTGGCGAGCTCTCGGGATTGGTCTAAGGCTGCATTCACACCGCTGGTGATCAGATCCTGAAGCATCTCGGCATCGATATCTTCCAGCAGATCCGGCAGGATTTCCACTGATTTACACACCTGGTCGCCGGTCATGGTCACACGGATCGCGCCACCGCCAACGGTCGCAGTGACGGTTTCATCGGCCAATTCAGCTTGGGCTTGTGCCATCTGTTCCTGCATTTGCTGAAATTGTGCCATCATTCCACCTCCGCCAACACCCTTGCTTTGTCGGGGTCTATTGTATCCTTTTGCCATGTTTTTTCCTTTCAACAACGATTCAGTCTTTATTTTTCTTCTTTTGCTCGGCTGATTCTACCACCCAGATCACGTGTCGCTGTACTCACCATTCCATCCTCTTCGATCTTTAAATCGCCTGGAATTGGGTTCCCGTCGTGTGTGCTAACAATACAATTGATTAACAAAGGCCGGCCAAGAACTTCTTCGATAATATCCATGGTCAGTGTGAGGTTGCCTTCTTTTTCCATCATTTCCTTAAGCAGGTTTGATGAAAACCCAAGGATCACAACATTTTCTCTTATACCAGTCAGTTTTGATGTGTTGAGCAGACCTTCAGTTCGAGGGTTGTGTTTTTTAACCAGGGTTTTAATTTTCGGCCAGGCTTTTTGGATATCGCTGAAGCTGATTTCTCCAGCATCCTGGAAGGATGCGGCACCCGCGTCCGCAGCGCTTGCTTCGGTTTCTGGTTCCGCCGGTTCTTGTGCCACGGGATCAATTGCTTTAAGATCACTTTTATCGACAAGCTTTTCACCCTCCGGGCCAGGGGTGATTTGTGGGGCTGGAGCCGTATCTTCGGCCTTCTCTTTGGGTGCTTTTAACTTCTTCTCTGCTGCTTTCGGAGATGGTTTAGCGACATTAACCGGGTCGACATCCTCTTGAGGGGTGGCTGATACTGGATCAGGTTGGGCTAAATAACTGCTAAAGGCTAATTCGAGCGCCAGCCCTGGATGCCAGTTAAAATGTTCCTGGGTGGTTGCTGCATTGAATCCGTTGATTGCTTCCAGTAATTCTCGCATTGAAAATTGAGCGGCGTGTTTTTCGAGCGCAGCTTTGAGAGTCTCGCCTGCTTCAACCTGGATTTTGTTGTTCATTTTGTAAAGGAGAACGTTTCGAAGATAAGTTACGATTTGTCGTGAAAATTGGCGAGCATCTGCACCGCTGTCCAATGCATTACTGATCAAGGACAAACCTGTTTGTGTGTCTTTTGCCAGCAGTGCATCGATGACTTCAATGACCCGTAAACTGGTGGCTGTGCCCAAAACTTGTTGTGCCATCTCAAGGGTGATATGTTCATCTGAGGATGTAAGCTGATCAAGCAAAGAAACTGCATCGCGCAGGCTTCCGGTGGCTTGCCTGGCAATCTCAGTAAAGACGGAATCGTCTACATTGAGTTCCTCAGCGTGAGCTTTTTCCTTCAAGTATAAGACCATGCTGGAAATAGGAATCCGACGAAATTCATGACGCTGGCAGCGTGAGAGCACTGTCGCCGGAATTTTGTGAATTTCCGTGGTGGCCAGAACAAAAATTGCGTGGGGAGGCGGCTCTTCCAGCGTTTTTAGGAGGGCATTGAAGGCTGCATTCGAAAGCATGTGTACTTCATCGATGATATAGACCTTGAAACGTCCCTGTGACGGTGAAAAGTTGATCTTTTCGCGCAGGTCTCTGACATCATCGACGCTGGTATTCGATGCAGCATCGATTTCGATGAGATCCATGAACCGACCGGAATTGAGAGCCTGGCAGTGTGCACAGGCATTACAAGGACGCTTGGACAGGTCCGGTTCGAGACAGTTGACAGCCTTTGCCAGTATACGGGCGGTTGTTGTTTTGCCTGTGCCGCGTGGACCGGCAAATAAGAATGCATGGGCAACTCTGTTATTGGCGACAGCATTTTTAAGCGTCTGGGTCACATGTTCCTGGGCGATTACCTCTTCCCAACCCTGTGGGCGCCATTTTCGATAAAGTGCTTGGGTCATAAGTCGTCTTTTATTTCTAAGGTATTGAATAAGTTGTTACAGTCTCGCCAGCAGCATCCACCAAATGTGCTGTCTCTCCAGATTGCCAGATGGCAGAATCTGACCGCCAGAACAATTCTATCACCGTATTCGTCCCGGCTTTTGAAAGGATCTTGATGGCACCGCCGCTGTACAGTATCAGGGCAGGAAATGTGAATGTGTGACCGTCCTCGTCGATGAGCTGCCATCCCGTAAGATTGGTTGGATTTTGCCCCTGGTTGATGATTTCAACATATTCAATATTTATATCACCAGCACCGACAATCGCTCGGATGATTATGTTGATATCCTGATTAATGAGCGAAAGGTCAGGAGCGGGGTCGGGATTCTGGGCGCCTGTTTGGCTCTGACTGGAGGGTTGATCCACTGCTGTGGTCGGAATAGAAGGGGGTGATACGTCAGGGTAAGGATGCGCGCGCTGCCAAAACCACAGCACAGTCAGCGTAGCGCCAACAGACACGATGATATTGACCAAAATAAAAAGGAATGCGCGCGACTTTTTTCCCATAGAAAGCCTCCTTCCGACGTAATGAAATGATAGCACACCTTAGGTTTTTTGCCAAAAAATGGATCAGAACCACGATTATAGACAGCATGACGCAGTATTCGTTTGAACTGTGAATTTTCAATCGAAGTGAGGATTCGTGAGCCTTGCTTTTCCCTGAACATTTCGATATCAGGTTAATTAATGACAAAACAGGCATTGCCCTGAATGCTTGCTTTGGATTGCTATTGATCACTCCTTATGCTTCGTCAAAGGCCAGTTGTTTGATATGTTCGATGTGATCGCGCTGATGCCAGAGCGTTCGCCGAAGGATTTTGCGATATGACCAGATTTCGCCCTCAATGCCCCTGACGTCTGTCTTGTCTGCAAACTGTGGGAAGGTTTGCTCAATCAAATTCGCTGTGTGTGCCAGGCGGGCTGTAATTTCGGCAGGGAGTTCTTGCCAGGTGAGGTTAACCAGATTCATTTGTTGAAGATACCAGAGTTCCGCATTGGTAACGTGTTCGGCGATACCCAGAATGGTCCAGCGCTGGTTTGGGAAGTCTTTTTCCAGCAATTGTGGTGGGAGTGTGGTGAGTCCTGCCAGCAACTCATCACGCTGCCATCGAAAAATCATCAACCCCTGTTCAATTTCCACCGCTGAAAGCGGGCGCCAATCATCGATAAACCAGGCGTTAATCTCATATCCCTCGCCGGGGGGGGCGGGCAGATAGTCGGTGCCCAGGCGGAAAGTGTCATACTTTTCCACAACCACCATGCCCATATCCGTCAAATTAACCCAGGGATCATCGGTGTGATTCTTGATCCAGTAATCGTATTCCAGCAGCGCTCGGGGCAGGTTGATCAGCGCTTCGGCTTCGTCCATGCCGTAGGCGAAACAGCCAGGGTAATCCAAAGCCCAGGCCAGGGTACGGCCTTCAATATTGTTTTCGATGCCAATCCGAATGTGCATAAGTGCTCCTTTGTACTCGACAGTCATATTCTAATCGCATTAACGACCCGAAGAATTGAAAATCGGGCACAATGTTGACCAATTTCGCCGGGTTATTCAGCACTTGTCGCGAAATAAGGCCATGATTAATCGACGAATACGGGGATATGTCCGAGGGAGATGATGTCAGACCACTCTGCCCGCTCGCCCTCGGTGAGGATTGCGGCTTCAGCAACGACTGATGCACCGGCTTTCTCCAGGATGATGTGCATGCCCTGGAGAGTCGAACCTGTACTGATGACATCATCGATGATCACAACCTTTTTGCTCTTGATTAGTGCACGATCTTTCTCATCGAGAAACAGGGTTTGTGGTTCGCCAGTGGTGATGGAGAATGTTTCCGATTGCAAGGCATCGCCCATATAGGGTTTATTGGATTTACGTAACACCACATAGGGTTTGCCAGTGGCGGCAGATAGGGCATAGGCAATCGGAATGCTTTTTGCTTCAGCAGTTACCAGAACATCAAAATCAAGACCACTTAATTTTTCAGCCAGGGCTGTTGCACAGGCCTGGACCAGTTGCGTATCCCCAAGGATATTTAGAATCGCGATTCTCAAACCAGGTTTAACTTCAAACAATTCTAATTCACGGTGCAATCCGGCGATTTCGATGCTATAAGTTTCCCGTTTTTTCATTGTGACTTCTCCACAGAATTTTTATTTGCGTTAATTATAAATCATGTTGTTCGTTTTATTTTATCAATTCTCCCATTTCTGAAACGTGAAAGTAATCGACAGCAAGGATATTGACAATTGTCAGAGATTGGGAGATTAAATTTCGAACGTGCCAAGGACGCCGACCTTGGCACGTTCATATAAGGAGGAGAAGAAGAGAAGTCGCCTTTACTTGTACCTATATTACAGCAAACCGAAAGATCATGCTTGACGATTGCCCTACGATTACTCTACGATTGTCCCTTAATACATATGGAAGAGCGATGAGAAAAGCAGCTTTTGGTAATATATACGGTATGATTGACGCCATACATTTAAAATCAGTAAAAGAAAAGAGGTGTTGCTTGGGACTCACATTTGCTGAAATAATGAATTCACCAATTGGTCCGGTCAGCTTTGCAACCGGTGAGCATGGTTTGTGGGGTGTAGCCTTCTCGAACCTGGAAGAGTATAAGGCAACTCTCAACCAGCTGGACGAAACTCCGACTTTGGCGGGCTGGGAAACCGCCAGCCAATTGCTGGTTGAGATGAATGCCTACCTGTCAGGCCTCCAACGCGAGTTCACCATTGATATTGACTGGTCGTGTATCCAGGGATTTCAATTCCAAGTTCTACGCATCACCTATGAAATTCCTTTTGGACAGGTGACGTCCTACGGTGCGATCGCAAATCAGCTTGGTAAACCGGGTGCAGCAAGAGCAGTTGGCACCGCCCTGGCGCGCAATCCGATACCAATTGTAATTCCCTGCCATCGGGTTATTGGTTCTGACCATGGATTGCACGGCTTTGGTGGCGGCTTGGATGTAAAAGCTTACCTTTTAAAGCTGGAAGGTCATACGGTCATCAACCACAAGGTGATTCAGCCATAAAAAGGTCGCACACTAAAATTTATAGCCCGAAGCGGACTAGTACAGGAAAGAGCAAGCATGACGAGTCATGATGGATTGGATTTTGGCGGCTATAAGTCGGGTTACGTTGCCCTGCTGGGCAAACCGAATGTAGGCAAGTCAACTTTATTGAACGGGTATCTTGGGCAAAAGGTAGCCGCTGTTTCGCTAAAACCACAAACCACACGGCGTCGCCAGCTGGGTATTTTGACAACCGAAGAAGCCCAAATCATTTTTGTGGATACGCCAGGATTACACAAGGGAGCCTATAAATTAAGCAATTTTATCAACCAGGAAGCCCGTTATGCATTGATGGATGCCGATTTAATCCTGTTCATGGTGGATGTCAGCCAGTTACCCGATGAGGAAGACCAATGGTTGGCCCAAGAAGTTGCTGAAAAGGCACAGAAGACGCTGAAATTGTTGGTGCTGAACAAAACCGATCGGGTAGATCTCACCGTAACTAAAAAAAACGCCCTCGCTTACGCCGGACTATTGGATTTTGTTGACCAGATTTATATTTCTGCAATCACCACACATGGGCAGGAGGCTTTGCTGAAGCGGGTGATTGAGTTGCTGCCGGAAGGCCCCCAGTATTTTCCGGATGGGCAGATTACAGATATCTACGAAAGAAATATTGCAGAGGACCTGATTCGGTCAACTGCATTAACTTTTCTCCGTGATGAAGTACCTTACGGTCTTTATGTGCGGGTGGATGATTACAAGTTGCGCGAGAACGATGTGCTTTATATTCATGCCACGCTGATTGTTGAGCGTGAATCGCATAAGGGGATTGTGATTGGTAAGGGCGGTGGGATGATCAAACAGATCAGTACTGCTGCCAGACAGGAGATCGAAGAGATGAGCGGAAACCCAGTCTTTCTTGAATTGAAGGTCAAAGTGGTGAAGAATTGGCGTAATGATCAAAATTTCTTACGGCAATATGGGTTGAGCCATGACTGAGCGCATGCGGTTGATGACTGCAGTAGTTTTCGCCATCTTTTTTGTCGATTGGTTGGCGGTCGGTTTTTCCTGGCGAAAAGCTGAATATATTCTAAAACCGGCTGCCATGGCGATGGTGATTTTATGGACGTGTGTCGCCGCAGGGTGGACGTTTGAGGTTCTACTGATCCTGTTTATTTTAGGTCAGACAGCCGGCCTGGCTGGCGACATTTTCCTTATGCTGAAGCCGCGCTGGTTTTTAGCGGGTTTGACCTCTTTTTTGGTAGGTCACCTGTTTTATATCGGGCTTATCGGGAGGCAAATCATCATTGCTGCCCGTGAGTTTGGTTTGAATCACAATGTCGTCTGGTGGGTAGTTTCAATTATCATCATTTGGGCAGTTATGCTGAGGTTGTTTTACCGCATCGTTATCCCTGAAGCACCCCGGTTGAAGATGTTGCGTTATTTTTGGGTCCTGGTTCAAGTCTATGCCTGGATCCTGGGAATATTGGTGGTGGTTTCTTTTTTACTGGTTACCATACCAGCGAATTGTTCACCGGCAATGCTGTTTTTGCCAGCTGGCGCTCTGCTTTTCTTCATTTCTGATTCCTTATTGGCATACGACCGATTTACCCGAAAAACTCCCGCGATCAGGTTGTGGGTCATGGTGACCTATCACCTGGCGCAGTTCAGCCTGGCAACAGGGTTTCTTGCTGCTCTCGGCATCATTCCCTGAATGGATCTTCTTCTTTTCGGTCTTTCTTTAATGCCAGGTACCTGAATTCACAACTGTCAAATTGTTATCGTTTATGATGTGGTATTTTACGAGTGGGGGATAATTGCTGTTCGATGATTAACGCATTCGAACAGGGAATTTTCAAGAATCGCGTCTTGCTTGTGAAAGAAAAATGAATTTCCGCCATCAGTACATCCAATGTGATCCGGGTGGAGGGCTGCTCTTAAAATATCAAATTGACAAAAATGGAGGTCCGATTTCGTCAGGCTGTCATGCATAAACTTGGCAGACAAGATGTGTTGGTAAAGGGCTTGACAAAATAGAACAAGTGTTCTATAATTATCATAATTCAACCCTGTAACATACCGGAGGTCCTTATGAATGTCAGCCAATCAGCAAAAATATCGTTATCCAATTTCTACTCGTTGTTGAAAACGCGCAAAGAAATGTTATATATTATCTTTTTCACCCTGGCTCTGGTCGCCTTTGAGGCTTTTAATTACAGCACAACTGATTTTGCCCTCTCTGACCTGTTGGGTGACCTCAGCTTCCTGGGCTTTCGCTGGGCTACCTTGCTTTCAATTGCCTTTTGCGGGATTGATTTTGCCGGCATCGCACTTCTGCTGGCGCCGCAGTCTGAGAACGGTGAAAATCGTTCTGCCTGGTTTATGTTTGGCGCCTGGTTTTTAGCGGCTACGATGAATGCCATCCTGACCTGGTGGGGAGTGGCGCTGGCTGTGGAATCTCACCCGGTGGTGAGTGCGGGTGTGGTGAATGAGAGCTTTGTCCTCCGAACTGTGCCGGTATTTATTGCCATGATGGTGTGGGTGATCCGTATCATGATCGTGGGCAGCTTTTCAAAGAAGGCGAATCGATTGACTGGAGAAGCGGGTCAATCCGGCGGGCCGGCAATCTCACGTCGAGAACTGCGCCAGGCGCAAAGCCGGGCAGCTCATCCAGCAGCGAATCAACGCTCTGTTCCATCCGGAGTGAATAGCACCGTCTTTGCCCAGCCTTTAAACGCTAAACGTGGCTACCGCCCAGAACCGACCTATATCCCCATGCAAGATGAAGCGGTTTTCCATGCGTTGAAGTCCCCTGGCACCGGGCAACGCCGGGCATAACCCGGATTCAATTGACAATTTAAAAAAGCCATAGTAATATAATCACGGTAAACGACCAAAAAGCTGGCGAAGTAGCTCAATGGTAGAGCAGTGGACTCATAAGCCATTGGTTGGCGGTTCAAATCCGCCCTTCGCCATGTTTTTTTTATTTTCATCTGCGATGGGTAAACACGCCCTTTGAGAACTATGGTTTTCCAATTTCAAACTAATGCACTGAAACTGAACGAACAACTCCAAGATAAATCGATTGGGCTGAGCTAGGATAATTTGCGTTTGTTTCTTCACCCGGCAATTGCCATCCGCATGTTTCAAGAATAAACACCTCTCCACGAAGAAGTTCTGGATTCAAAACACCGATTTCAACTGCATAATCGAGGGTGGATTCAATTGGAAGAGCCAGGTAAGCTTCTACAAACGCTGGTGGAATACGCGCAATCGCGGTTAATTCTAGACTTTGTAGTGCGAGATCTCCTTGTTTAATAAATACATCTGATCCTGCAATAGATGCCATGCTGTTTTCGACCTGATCGGGGGTAAATAACCCCCTGTTGATCCCAGTCCCTTCGACCATATCTCTAAAAGGTTCGCCTTCACCACCCAGACCTGAATGTATACTGGCGAAAACCACTTGTGTTTGATTGTGAAGATGGAAAGCGAAAATGCAAGCCTGTCCATCACCATATATGCATTGACTGCCGGGTAAAAATAAAACTTCCACCCATTTTTCCGATTCGTTTCCATCCTTAGACATGATTGTCATGTTGATTGGCGAACCATTTGATGTAAAATCAATTGACGAGAATACCCTCTCATTCCAGGTTTCCCCTTGTTGGTCTTCACTAAAGGATTCGTTTTGAATAACCAATGGAAAAAAACGAATATAGTTTGGATCGATTGGAACTTCAGCCGGGGTTTCACCATTAATCAGACTGGAGTCAGGATTATTGGTAACCGGTTTGCGCGAAGCCGAGTTCAGCAGGACTGGAACTAACCCCAGAACAGGTTTGATTAAAATCCCGCCAACCAGTAAACACAGGATCAGGACCCAGACTCCCCAGTGTTTTTGTAAAAAAGATAAGCAATGTTCTGCTTTCATCTGAACTGTAGTTTCCCAATTTTCAAATAGTTACGTTTTCGAGCAATCCCTATCTGGTAACTGTGGGCGTTTATCTGTTAGTATTGCGTTTGCGGTTGTTTTGCCTGATTCCATAGTTAATTATTGCCATGGAGACCCCGAAACCAATGATCATCACTCCTGCAACTCCTTTTGACAAATCTTTTGATTGAAAATTGCCTTCCCCACCCATTCGTTTACGTTTTGTCGGTGTAACTGAAGGCGTACGGGTCGTTGTGGGTGTTGGGGTAACTGTACTTGTCGGTGTTGGCGTTTCAGTCGGCGTATTCGTTTGCGTTGGTGTTGTTGAAGGTCGTGGTGTTGTGGTTGCCTGTAATTCATAGATCTTGACCGGTTGATATACATCTCCACACCAGAAAATATCCTTGCTGATTCGTTCGCATATTTGTCCGATGGGTGGGGGAGGGAGATACTGATTTAAACAGAACGCCAATAAACTGTGACCGCCTGAATGGTTAATCAGCCTGAAGCGATGTGCTGGCGGATGTCCTGGTATTTCACCAAACCCAAGGTCTTCACCGACGACCCATCCGTAAATCGGCAGTTTTTTTTGATGAGCAGTACCCACTTTTGGAGTTAATACTTCTAAACTTAAAAAGAGGCTTATCGCCAAAACAAGAATAATGGCGCTGAAATATACTGGATAATTAATGATGAATTTCTTGAGTTTAGCCATCGTTTAAAGCCATTTCAGTCTTGTTTGATGTCATGCAAGTTCTATTCCAGTATGGTCGAAATTAATGAATCAAAAAATCCGTCGTAACATAATTCATCCAGACAATAAGCTGCCGGTTCTCATTATGTGGGGTAAGAATTCGTTTGCTTTATTTGTTGTCTGATTGTGAGTGCAATTAATAAAAACAAATTAAAACACTCCTTGAGATTTTCAGTTCTTCTTATGTGCGTGATACCCGCCAATTGTTTGTTAAGCGATAACGGAAATCAATTACTGCTTTGGTTAAACCCTGATTTAGAAACCACAGAAACTTATCCGAGTGTTATAATACGAGCAGTGAGAAATTAAGTGAAACGAGGTATTTATGGGTGAATTTCTGACAATAAGAGAGATTGATCAGGCTGTCCATGCAATTCGAGCAAGAATTAAAATTCGACCCGAGGTCGGCATGATACTGGGCTCAGGACTGGGTCCGATGGCAGAAACGATTGAGGATGCTGTGATCATCCCAACAGATCAGATTCCAAACTGGCCGATTTCTACTGTGGTGGGTCATGAAGGTCGACTGGTTATCGGTCGGCTTGAGGGTGTGATGATCCTCGTACTGCAAGGGCGGGCTCATTTTTATGAAGGATATGGCATCGATCGCGTGACTTTGCCTGTGCGCGTTATGCAGCGATTGGGTTGTGATAAATTGGTTGTCACCAATGCAGCAGGTGCGATTAACCCAGAATTTGTTCCTGGAGAATTAATGTTGATTACCGATCATCTTAACTTAATCGGTATGGGGGGCGTCAACCCGCTGAAGGGTCCTAACCTTGATGAATTCGGGCCTCGTTTCCCGGATATGAGCCAACCTTATGATCGAGAGTTCCTGGAGAAAGCCAGAGCCACATGTGATGATGCTGGCATGGCCTATCGGGAAGGGGTATATGCCTCTCTTTCCGGCCCCTCCTTTGAGAGCCCAGCTGAGCTGCGTTTCCTGCGGGGAATCGGGGCTGATGCCGTGGGAATGTCCACAGTGCCTGAGGTTATTGTCGCTCGCCACGGCGGGATGCGAGTGTTGGGCATATCAGGGATTAGTAATAAAGCCAACCTGGATGGAAGTACAATAACAACTCATGAAGAAGTACTGGAAGCAGGCCAGGTGTTGGTACCCAAGCTGACGACGTTAATCCGCGGGTTCCTGGCTAAACTGTAAGCCGGGCAATTATTGTCAAAAATTTTTTCTAACGGGGATCTGTAGCATGGACATGGTTTTACAGAACGTCCTCCGTGGTTTAGTCACGTATCGGACCATCATTTATATCCTGTTGGGGGTTGGCATCCTGGTATACTTAAGGATGTTTATTATTGGTGTGATGGAATGGAAAAAGTCTGTATTTAGCCTTGAACGCCGAATTGCCCAGCGGCGGTTGGTATCTGCTTCAACCGGGCTGATTTTGTTATCCTTATTATTGGTTGGCGAGTTTTTGCTGGTAACCCTGATAGACCCCCGCATGCCGGCACAATCCAGCGAATCACAGGTGTCCATGGATCCTCTGATCGTCCCGACAACCACATTGCAACTGGACGAGAACCACACCTCCCGAACGCCACCTGTAGTTGAAGACAGCGATGCATCTGTTGAGCAAGGTGAACTCGTATTTGAGTGCGTTGAAGATCAAGTTGAAATAACTGAACCAACTGATGGAGGCATGATCAGGGGTACGGTTGAAATTATTGGTTCGGTTTATGTTGACAATTTTGGTTCGTATAAATATGAATTTTCGCCTGTTGGAAACATCAATTGGATTACGATAGCGGCCGGTAATCAATTGAAACTACACGAGAGTATTGGGTTTTGGTATACCAGTGAATTGACACCGGGTCGTTATCTGTTACGCCTTGTCCCGTTAGATAACACTGGTGAGGAGTTAATGCCGTGTATCATCACGGTTGAGGTTGTTGGCCCCAAGGAGTAAAGGAAAATATGCCTGAAATAGAAATTCGACAGGTAGTACTTGCAGATGTTGAAAACCTCTCATTATTCGAGCATGGCTACCACAGCTCATATGTCTGGCAGATGAATATGGATCTGGCACTTGAATCGATGGAAATTAACTTTATTCGGATACGGTTGCCCCGCCAGGTTTTTGTGTCTTACCCTCGAAACCGTGATCAGATCTTTAATGACCTCAACAACGCTGAGGCAGTGTTAGTTGCAATTCTTGATCAGCGACCTGTTGGCTATATAAAGGTCATGGCTGAAGGATCAAATCATGTTGCCAGGGTATCAGACCTGGTTGTTTCAACAGCCTTTCGGCGGCAGGGCATAGCCAGCGGATTATTATTAACTGTGATGGACTTGGTTTCTCGTCGAGGCTTTTCAGCCTTGATGCTGGAAATACAATCAAAAAATGATCCAGCCATCACCATGGCGGCGAAATTAGGATTCAAGTATTGTGGTTTCAGGGATCAATATTTCCCAAATGATGACCTGGCATTGTTCTTTAGCAGGTTTTCGCATTAAGGCAGAGATCAGGACATGATTTTCGGTATTACCTGGACAAGCATTTTTCAGACGATCAGCCAGATTACAGCCGCCGGGGCCGCAATCACTGCGCTCTCTTTGCTCTTGTTCGCCCTGATTTATAATCTGCGGGAACAGGTAGTTCGGGCTTTTATTTTAATTTTGCTATGTGTCGTTGTTTTTTACACAGCAGAGACCATCGCCAGTGTCAATACCCAGGCAGTGATCATTGATATCAGCCTGAAAATAAAATGGGTTGGAATTGTTTTTCTTCCCGCCTCCTATTTGTATTTTTCCAATGCATTATTAACTTTGACCGGTCGACCAAGCAGAGGACGCCGATTGTGGTTAGTTCGCGCTGTATTCCTTTTTTCTCTAGTTTTATGTCTGTTAATTCCTTTGAATATTCTTGTGGGACCGCTGGATATAACTGGCCAGCCAACCCCACATTTGGAAAGGACCCTGTATACCGGGTTTTTCGCTTTATATTATGTCGGTGTGATGGTAATTGCTGGGTCAATTCTTTACCGTGCATTTCAACGTACGGTGACCAAAACCAGTCGGCGCAGGATGATCTACCTTTTATTGGGTGCTACGGTAGCAGCAGTTGGAATTTTTCCTTATTCACTGTTTGGGTCTGGGTTGTTCTCCCAATTCCCGATCTTGTTCTGGATCATTGTCAGCATAGCAAACTTGCTGGTGGGTGGTTTCCTGGTGATCATTTCTTATTCGGTTGCTTTCTTCGGAGTCAGCTGGCCTGATCGCCTGGTGAAAGGACGCCTGTTTAAATGGTTTCTGCGTGGGCCTTTAACGGCTTCAATCGTACTTGCTTCCACGACTATAATTCGACGTTTTGGAATGCTATGGGATGATCCGTATAACCCCTTTGTTCCCATTTTTATGGTGGGGTTGATCTTGATAATGGAATACTCCATCACCTTGCTGGCCCCTTTTTGGGAGCGGTTGCTTTTTTATGGTAGTGACCGCAGAGAAATCATGCGGATTCAATCCCTTGAAGATCATATGCTGACCCGTTCTGATTTACAGCAATTTTTAGAAATTGTCACGGCCACACTCTGTGATCTTTTGCAGGTAAAGAGCGCGTTTATCTCCATGATGGACGGAGGGGGCTTGATGATGTTAACTGTGGCTGGCAACCAATCAGCCTTTACCGAAATAGAATCGTCTGATGAAGTGTTAGCATTAACATTGGAAAATGGAACCGAAGAAAAAAAAGGGTTTCTTAGGTGGAGCGGGCATTTATTGATTCCTCTGGTGTACGATGATCAGCAAAATGGGAGATTGCTTCTTGGTTTATGTGGATTCCCCTGGGAAAATGACCGCGAGATGGATGCTGAGCATGTACAATCGATCAATTTGTTGACCACCCGGGTTAGCATTGCATTACGGGATTGGAAATTGCAACAACAGGTAATTGATTCTTTAGAAAGCCTGCATCCACAAGTTGCATTAATCCAGCAATTACGAGCAGCGTCAAGTTACAACAAAACCAGTGTATTACTGGATGAAGTGCAATTACCTGAAGAAGATTTCATCGAATGGGTAAAAGGCGCTCTTACCCATTATTGGGGGGGACCCAAATTAACGGAGAGTCCTTTACTGGGTCTGCAGATCGTGCAATCAGCGATCGATGATTATGACGGTAGTCCGATTAATGCTTTGCGAGGAATCCTTAAAACGGCCATTGATAATATCAAGCCTGAGGGTGAAAGGCGTTTCACGGCAGAATGGATTTTGTATAATATTCTTGAATTAAAATTCCTCGAGGGCAGGAAGGTTCGAGAGGTTGCGAACCGATTGGCAATGTCTGAGGCTGATCTTTATCGTAAACAGCGTATTGCTCTGGAAGCAGTCTCGAAAACAATTGTCAGTATGGAATTATCGGAGCGTGAGAAGGAGCAAACATGACAGCAAAACCCGGGGTTGGGCGAAAGCAAAAGGGCCGAATCCCCAAAGATTGCGAGCATCATCATAACGAAACACGCAATTTACCTGCTCCCGACAAATTAGATGATCATTGGTGGACTTCCATTGTTGCGGATCAGCCCACGCTCGGGGCTGGATGGGAAGCGAGCAACACGGGTGATGATAAAAAAAATCAACGCCAAAATCCTGGACGACCTGCATCTGCAATCAATTGGCATAAGGTCGAATGTTTATTCAAAAATGATGAAATTATCACATTGGAAGTAGTTGGTTATAATCGTGGGGGGGTCCTGGTTAGGGGCGCTTCTCTTCATGGTTTCGTTCCGGCATCACACTTGGTTGACCACCCCGTGGGGACCAACAAGGGGGTACGGGAGCAAATCTTCCGCCGATATTTAGGCCGAGATATCCCAGTGAAAGTTATTGAATGTGAACCTGAAAAGGATCGCGTTGTTTTTTCAGAACGAGCCGCCCTGGCAGGTGCAGGTAAACGCAAATTTCTTCTCGCCAGTCTGGCTGAAGGGGATATCATCAGTGGATTTGTGACCAATATCACGGACTTTGGCGTGTTTGTTGACCTGGGTGGGGTTGAAGGATTGATCCATGTTTCTGAGTTGTCATGGGGACGCGTACAACATCCCTCAGAGGTTGTGAAGTTAGGTCAGGAAATAGAGACCTTGATCGTTGAAGTCTTGGAAGAACAGGCCCGGATTGCCCTGAGCCTTAAACGGCTTAAGAGTAATCCCTGGGATAATTTAGCCAGGCAACTCTCTCCAGGCGATGTTCTTGATGCTAGTGTCACCAGGATTGTCAAATATGGTGTATTTGCCTGTTTAGATATTGGTGTAGAAGGATTGATCCATATTTCAACCATCGTCTTTCCTGCTGATTGTGCCAATATTAATGATTTTCTAAAAGTTGGACAGATGGTAAAAGTCAATGTGATCAGCATTGATGCGCCCAAAAGGCGATTGGGCTTAATGCTGGAAGGTTAGATATCGAAAAATGGCGAAGCGCACCTCAACCCCCGTACAGAAAAAACAAGGTAAAGCCCAGCAGGATTCATTGTTCCAGCAGTTTGAAAGAGCCGGCAGTTCAGAAGTAGAGCGCAATACGCAAATCCTGCAGTATGGGTGGGATTTGATTGGCGTATTGCTTTTTGCCGCAGCGTTTATTCTGCTGCTTGGTTTCTTCCAGGTGACATCAGGCGAGCTGATCACCCCATTAGTGGATTTTCTCATGCGCTGGTTTGGCTTAGGTCGCTTCCTGATTGTGGTCGCAATGGTTGCTGTTGGTTTGCAGGTCATTCGATGGCGCAAACATCCATTACGCAAACTCTCACTGGGACGAATTTTAGCCTTTGAAGGAAGCGGTTTTCTGTTCCTGGCTGTACTTTCCATCGCAACCAGCGGAGTTATTACTCAGGTTGAGGCAGGACGCGATCCGGGCGGTATCGTTGGTTGGGGTATTGCAGAGATTTTTCGCTCAACAATCGGCCCGACAGCAGGCTTTTTGCTCCTGGTGGCATTATTTCTCCTGTGCGTGGCTGTTGCATTTAACTTGTTTCCGAAGCTTGAAAAAGTTGTCCAGACTCAAGTGAGCAATCTATCGATGGTTGAAGAGACCTTTGGCAACCAGAAAGAGCCTGCACAACCTCCTGCCGCAGCAAGCATAAAAATGAGGGAACCGGAAGAAGAAACACAGCCAGAGGTGAAGACCACCTGGCTGCCTCCAGAGTTTCGTAAATCGTTCACCACACCTGATGTCGCTGACGAAACGCCTGATTTTACTTTAGAGCGTTCACCTGAACTGCCGCCACTCGATCTATTGAATAAAGGTGAGTCCTTCAAACCCGATAAGCGATCGATCAATATGACTGCGGGACTGATTGAGAAAACGCTCGCCGAATTTGGGATTCCAGCGAAGGTGGTTGGATTTCGGTCCGGACCCACTGTGACGCAATTTGCCGTCGAGCCAGGATATATCGATAAAGCCGACGATGATCGGCAAAAGATTCGGGTATCCCAAATTTCATCCCTGCAACGGGATCTCGCACTTGCGCTTTCTGCTGAACGGCTCAGAATCGAAGCGCCTGTTCCTGGGAAATCCTACGTCGGTATCGAAATTCCAAATCCCACCAGCTTTGATGTACAGTTAAAACCATTGCTTGAAACGGATTCTTTTTCTAGGATTAATTCCCAATTAGCGCTGGCTTTGGGAAGGGATGTGTCTGGTCGAGCTGTAATTTCCGATCTGGCAACGATGCCGCATTTATTGATTGCCGGAACGACTGGATCTGGGAAAAGCGTGTGTATCACTGCGCTGACAGCTTGTTTGGTGATGAATAACACACCTGACGAGATTAAGCTGGCCATGATTGACCCAAAACGTGTGGAATTGATGCGCTTTAATGGTTTGCCGCACTTAATGGGTCGGGTTGAGACTGAAATCGAGCGAATTTTAGCAATTTTACGGTGGGCAACGGCAGAAATGGATTTTCGCTATGAATTACTGGAACGAGCCCGTTCGAGGAATATTGACGCGTACAATCGAAAATTAGAAATCCAAAACAAGCCAAAAATGCCCAAAATCGTGCTCATCATTGATGAGCTCGCGGATTTGATGATGGCGGCGCCTGACCAAACAGAATTTGCTATCATTCGCCTGGCGCAAAAAGCGCGTGCCGTAGGCATTCACCTGATCCTGGCCACTCAGCGTCCAAGCACTGATGTGGTCACCGGCTTGATTAAAGCCAATTTTCCGACCAGGATTGCTTTTGCTGTTGCCACATCTGTGGATTCCCGTGTCATTTTGGATACAGGTGGTGCAGAAACCTTGCTAAGCAAGGGAGACATGCTGTTCATGCATCCTGAATTTGGTCTTCCACAACGAGCCCAGGGTGTAATCGTCACTGACAAGGAACTGAACCGGATTATCCGCTGGTGGCAAAGGAACCGAAAGGATCAATCTGAGTTGCTAAATGAGCGTTATGATGATTCGAAGTCACCACCCTGGGAAGACCAGGTTGGAATCGATGCAACCTCAGGCAGCGACGATGCACTGGTGGATGAAGCCATTAAATTAATCAAAGCACAAGGCCATGTGAGCGCCTCATTTTTACAGCGACAATTGCGGATTGGATATCCAAGGGCTGCACGGTTGGTCGATCAGTTAGAGGAAATGGGTATTATCGGGCCTTCACAGGGAGGCGGTCGAGAACGGGAGATTTTGATTGATTTTGATGATGGGGAAGATGAATGATGCCCTCTGTTTTGCTTACAGTGTGATAAACTTACAGCCATGAATCAATCGAATAACGACGAGAAAAAAACCCTAACAGATCATTTGCGAATAATTTTTAAAGGGGTTCTGGACGGGATTGGTACATTCCTGAATCGATTGGGAGTCCGTCCCAATGTCATCACCCTGGCAGGACTATTGGGCAATGTTGCGGGTGGCGTCTTAATTGCTTCAGATCAATTATTGTGGGGCGGTTTGATTGCTATGATAATGGCCCCTCTGGACGCCCTTGATGGAACCATGGCGCGTTTGCGAAACGAGAGCAGTCGCTACGGTGCTTTTGTTGATTCAGTAACTGACCGCTATTCTGAGTTTGCTTTATACGCAGGCTTGTTGGTGTATTTTATCCAAACCGGGACCTGGAAGGATGCGATGCTGGTATTATTCGCCGCTATGGGATCAATTTTGGTCTCTTACATCCGGGCAAAAGCTGAGTCCTTGAATTATTCAGCGAAGATTGGATTATTCACCCGTGTGGAAAGATACCTGGTATTAATCCCCGGGGTAATTTTTGGTATTCCTCGAATAGCTCTATGGATTTTGGCAATCCTTAGCAACGTGACGGCATTGCAGCGAATTTGGTATGTGAGAAAACAAGCGAAAGCCAACGGAGAGGTTCGAAATATAAGAGAGGAACAGAAAAATGGCTGAAGGTATTCGAATTGGACCATTAACACTTAATTATTACGGGATGATCATCATGGCAGGAGTCATCGCTGCCGCAGTGTTAAGCCATTATGAAGCAAAACGCAGGGAATTGAACGCTGATATCATTTGGGATTGTTTACCCTGGGTCGTTCTTGGTGGGGTGATTGGCGCCCGAATCTGGCATATCCTGACGCCGCCCGCCTCGATGGTTGAACAAGGCGTTACAACCTGGTATTACCTCACGCATCCATTGGATGCTATCGCAATCTGGCGGGGTGGGTTAGGGATACCCGGTGCGGTTGCTGGCGGTGCACTGGCACTTTATCTCTATACCAGGAAGCATGAAATCAGTTTCCTGTTATGGGTTGATATTATTGCCCCCGGTTTGGCGCTGGCGCAAGCAATTGGCCGCTGGGGTAATTTCATAAACCAGGAAGTTTATGGGCGCCCGTCTAATCTTCCCTGGGCAATTACGATTGACCCCCGGTACAGGTTGCCTGAATACAGAGATATTGCCACTTATCATCCATTATTTTTATATGAATCTATTTTTAATTTATTAAATATGGGCTTCTTGCTGTGGCTCACCCGAAAAATGGCACATAAACTTAAACAAGGTGATGTTTTCTTATCCTATTTGGTGACCTACCCGATATTCAGGTTCTTCTTAGAATTTCTCAGACTGGATGCCAGTCTTGTGGGTGGCGTGAACGCAAACCAAACATTAATGTTGTTGATCGCAATGGCAGCGGCAGGGTTGATTGTTTGGCGACACCGCGAGACGATTTTCCCCCGTCAGGCTAATGAAAAACCAAAACACAAAGATATCGAAAATCTAGAAGGCACGGGTGAAAAAAACGAAGAATAAATTTTGCTGGCGATCTTAAGGTTGGACGATTAATAAAATGGCAACCATCACTTTCCTGGGAACGGCCAATGCGTTACCGAATAAAGATCGTGAAAGCACTCATTTCCTGGTTGAATCAGGTGAGCAAAAAATCCTTGTGGATTGTGCCGGTAATCCAATTATTCGGTTTGACCAGGCTGGACTTGGCCCGTGTTTCATCACAGATATTATTCTGACGCATTTTCACCCCGATCATGTGGCTGGATTGCCTATCTTGTTATTAGATTTATTAATCATGGGGCGTAAGGATCCGTTAAATATCTATGGCTTAGATAAGGTCATTGATCAGGCAGAGGGAATGCTGGAATTGTTCGAATGGCAGGACTGGGGTGATTTTTTCCCGGTTCAATTTCATCGAATCCCCGATCAAGTGCTATTGAATGTGTTGAACACTGAGTCCGTGCGAATTTGGACATCTCCGGTGCATCATCTGATCCCCACAATTGGGGTAAGGATGCAATTCCCAGGCGGCTCTATGTGTTACTCATCGGATACAGAGCCTTGTGATAACGTGGTTGAATTGGCAAGAGGGGTCGATATCCTGATCCATGAAGCAACAGGTGGAGAAATTGGTCACTCTTTACCTGAGCAGGCTGGTGAAATTGCTCAGAGGGCAAGTGCAAGCCAATTATTATTAATTCATTATCCCTCAAAGGTTGATACTGAAGAATGGGTGAATAGAGCCAGGAGCCGTTACTCTGGGCAGGTTCAAGCAGCCAAGGATTGGATGAGAATTAACATCTGATTGATTCCATAAACAAAGACGAAAACCAATTACCAGCCTGAGAGGAAGTTCTCCCAATCATTATGATGATGCAAGTGCTTTCCAAACAGGTATGTGGCTGTATTTGGCGGACATTTCGGTGGTCTTATTGGAAACATTCCTGATTGCTCCGGCGTTAAACCACCTTTGAGGTGGTTGCAGCGTGGGCAAGCGGAAACGACATTTTCCCACTGGGTTTTGCCCCCTAAATGGCGAGGAATGACATGGTCAATGGTCAAATCGTTGATCTGCCGACCACAATACTGGCAGGTGAAGCGATCTCTGCGGAAAATTTCTTTTCGGGTCAGCTTAACCACCGGTCTGGGACGTTTAACCATGTGATTGAGGCGAATTACGGATGGCATTAAAAATATTTGTGAAACCGTTCGGATCACTCCCCTGCCGTTTAATATCAGGGTTGCTTTATCCGACAGCACCAGGTTGATGGCGCGATACATCGATGTGACATTGATGGGTTGGAAGTTCGCATTCAGGACAAGCACTGGGTCTTTCATAACATCACCAATATAATTATAACAGCAATGGAATTTGATAGATATCTCCGTACATGGTAGTAAATCACTGTGCCATGATTTCCAGCAACAATCAGCATAAAATATGATCTTAAGTCACTCCATGCTGGTCTGTAATATCGGTTAAAATAGTATTGATAGAAAGGATGGCTATGAAACGCAGCCAGATTATGATTGGGATAGCGCTCATCGTTTTTGGATTAATCTCATTACTCAATGTGTTATTCCCAGGCATACACATTGGTCGCTTTATTGGCCCCTTGTTATTAATCGGTTTGGGACTGCTAATAATCCTTCATCCCTGGGTGGTTGGACCCGGCGTAAAGGTGCAGACCCCTTTTTTGGGTGATTTGCGTAAGGGCAGTGTTTGGGAAGTCACACGTCATGAAATATGGTGGTTTGTCGGATCGAATCGTTTAGATTTTACCCAAGCTGTTTTTCCAGAAGGGGATGGAGAAATAAAAATACTCGGTTTTGTGAACGATATCACCATCATATTGCCAGAAGATGTGGGACTGATGGTGGATTCCACGGCATTTTTGAACGATTACCATGGATTAACTGATAAACAGGAACGGTTCTTCAGCAATTTGCATGATGAAACTGCAAATTATTCCAAGGTAGAAAAAAGAGTGCATCTGCGCTCAATTGCTTTTGTTGCCGAAATTAGGATCAGAAAAGGATTCTAGTTATCAAAATTGGTTTTTTTGATATAATCTAACTATGCAAAACCGCAGGAAATATTATTACGAAAGATGATGGTAAAAACTCCGTTCTGGGCCGATGGCGCGCCTGGTGAGACGGGCGCGTTTTATTTTGCTTGAAACAAGGTTGAGATTTACTTTACTGCAAGGAGAAGAGCATGAACATTAACCAACAGGTCACATACTTAATGCGCGGTGTTGATTATGGAGATCCGGCAACATTTGAGGTGATGAAAAACGAATTGCGAGCCAGCTTAATCGAGGCTGATCGGACTGGAAAACCATTGCGGGTGTATTGCGGTTATGATCCGCGTACCTCTGATTTACACATCGGGCATACGGTGACCTTGAGAAAGCTGAGCCAATTTCAAGAGTTGGGGCACCAGGTGATCTTTTTGATTGGCACTTACACAGCTTTGATCGGCGATCCCTCGGATAAGGATAAACTTCGCCCACAGTTAACCTCCGAGGAAGCAAAAATAAATGCGGAAACCTATGCTGAACAAGCTTTTCGGATCCTGGACAAAGAAAAGACAGAAATTCGCTACAACGCTGAATGGCTTTCCAAGCTGAATTTTGGGGAATTAATTCACCTTGCCTCAAATTTCACCTTACAACAATTTCTGTCTCGTGAAAACTTTCGCAAGCGTTGGGATGGTGAAGAACCGATTTATTTCCATGAATTTTTCTATGCCCTGATGCAGGGTTATGATGCCTATGCATTAGAAGCAGATGTCCAGGTCGGCGGTACCGATCAGGTTTTCAACATTATTACTGCTGCACGCAAAATTATGACCTATCTTAAGGCTAAGCCCAACATTGGCATCATTTTGCCCATCCTTCCGGGAACAGACGGCGTATTGAAGATGAGCAAATCCTTGGGTAACCATATTCCCCTGAACACGACGCCCGAGGATATGTTTGGCAAGGTGATGAGCATTCCGGATACTGCAATGCCCAGCTATTCACGCCTGGTCACCCGCTGGTCGGTGGAGAAAATTGAACACTTTGAGCATGGCATTGACTTAGGCGAGATTCACCCGCGAGATGCAAAGATGGAACTCGCTGAAGAGATCACCGCTGCATTTTTCGATGAAGAAAAGGCACAGCATGCCCGGCAAGAATTTATCAACATGTTTCAAAAAGGGGATCTGCCAGAATATATCCCTGATTTTAAACCGCGTGGCGAACCGCTTTTGTTAGAGATCCTGGTGGATAGCGGATTGGCGACCAGTAAGAGCCAGGCGCGCCGGCTGATTGAGCAAAATGGTGTAAAAATTGACGGCAAGGCTGTTGGCGATCCCTATGTACAGGTTAACCCTGACGCAATTATCCAGGTTGGGAAACGCCACTTCATTCGGATAAAAAATTAGCGATTATTTTTAGGATATTCCGGGAAGGCGATGGGCAGGGTTTCTACTCTGCAAAGCGGATTGCTTCTGTGATTAACGCCCTGCCAATATTCCTTGCCAGAATAGGCTCATCATGCTCTAACACGACAACAACCGCTAAAGGTTGTCCCTGCCAATCGGAAGATGTACCGGCGATGAACCATGTGATCGTTTGCTGGTCTTCTGCTGAGACCGTTGATAGGACCTGCCAATAGGGGTAATTTGGAAGCCTGAGCAAATCATTGACTTGATTGGCTGAAACAGGATTAAGTGCTTCGCTGTTGGGCTGCAATTTCGGTAAGGTGCTCCAACCTTCGATGGGGTCATTGAAAGCATTAACGATCCTTGGTCCGGGCAACATGCCCTGGCTGGAAATGGTACTGGCTGCCATCGCCATTTGTAGCGGACTGACCTTAAAGTTTCCCTCTCCCATGAAAAAGGCGTTTAAATCACTCGAATCCGCTGCAACAGCGTCAACAACGGGGAGGTGTAAACGGGGACTGGTGAAGAAACCCAGGTTGGAATAAAGATCGAGCAGTGTTTCGCTCCCGATATCTGCGGCGATTACCCCTTGAACTCCCAGGCACCCATTCGTTATGATTCCATGCCAGGTGAGAGGCTCATCAGGGTTGAGGGCGCAGTTAAGCTGGGCTACCCTGTTCTCAATTTCCTCCTGGGGTTCCTGTTCATGCCAGAGGATGTCTGGATCGATGGCAGCGATAAAGGGAAAAAGGGTCGCTCCCGGAGGGTAGAGACCCTGGGTAGCCCGATTGAGCAAAGGTGCGCGTTCATCCAGGAGTAATACATCCCAGTTCTCATGCAAATCAGCGGCATCAAAATATGGATGCGAAGCCATGGCCAGAATTTCCCCGGAGCTGGCGTTTATGATCACAATTGCCCCAGAATGCTCTGCTAAAAGGGTATCCGCTGACTGCTGAAGGTTAAGATCGAGTGTAAGGCGTGTATCCAATCCTGCAGGAGGCTGATTGTAAAGTACTCGTTGCCAGTACAGGGTTGAATACGGGTAGCCGGAGTTCCCCCGGAGATAGTCGAACATGGAGGCTTCAATTCCAGTTTGACCAAAAAGGGGGTTGGTATAACCGATCACCGGGTAGAGGGGGGTGTGGTAGCTTGTGCGGTTGAAACTGCCTGTTTGTCCGCTATTGGTGATGATGACCTGATTGTTTCGATCAACGATCTCGCCCCGCTCAACGAAACGATCATCGATGATCCAGCGTGGGTTTTCCGGTCTGTTGACCAGTGAAGGAGAAAACCAAAATCCCAGCAAGCTTGCTGCAATGATTTCAACAATTAGAACAGCAATCAGAATTGATCCGATCAAAGCATAACGTGGGAATTTAATAGTTGAAAATTCTTCTTTCGGTACCGTTTGATGGCTGATTGTCAGCAGGATCAGCACGCCCATAAACGATACCAGCAAAGAGGAGCCCCCATAGGATAGAAATGGCAATGTAACGCCTGTGAGGGGCAGCAGGCCGATATTTCCACCGATAATGAGAATGCCCTGGGCTCCAAAAAGGAAGGTTAAACCCAGGGATAAATAGCGATGGAACGAGTTGTTGGTGGTGATGGCGATGCGCAAACTTCGATAAATTAAGATAATGTATAGAAGAATAATGACAGTGATCCCCAGCAGACCAATTTCTTCAGCCAAAGCTGAAAAAATAAAATCCGAGACGGCAACCGGGATCAAACCCGGGCTGCCCAGACCCTGGCCTGTTCCAAACAGGCCCCCTTCTGCGATGGCAATCATCGATTGGATAACCTGATAGGAAGCACCGGTTGGATCGCTAAAGGGTTTTACCCAGGTATTTATTCTCAGTTTAACAACATCGGAGAAGAAGTAACCTGCTACTCCTGCAAGGAGCATCAACACAGGCGTCAACCAAAGAAGCCAACGCCTGCCTCCGGAGGTGAACAACATAGCCAGGTAAACCAGCAAGAATATGGACGCAGTTCCTAAATCACCCTGGAAAACTAATAAAAGCAATGCAATGCCGGTGATCATCACCGTTGGCAGGAATGACTCGAAATTCTTCGTAGATATGGTTATCTGGTCTGTAAAATACCCTGCAAGATAGACGATCAATAAAATTTTTAATGGTTCGGATGGTTGAAAGTGGATTCCAAACAAAGACAACCATCGGGCTGACCCTTCACCCTGGGGGTTCGTTCCCAGGAAAATGGTCAAACCGGTGAGTAACAAACCAGCCATCAACCAGATGTATTTGTAACGGCGTAAATATTGTAGAAAAGCTGGGAAGTAGAAACCGATCAATGTCAGCAAGCAGGCAATACTCAGCCAAACGGTCTGGCGCAGCCCAAGGATGGGAAAAAGTCGCCAAATGGTGAGCAAGCCTATTCCGCTCAGAAGTGCGACAACTGGCAATATGAAAGGGTCGCTATGGGGTAGTTTCCGGTTCGTTTGATGATTTAGAATTGAAAACAACAGGCACCAAACGACCACGCCTATCCAATGTTGGAACTGGTATCGTTCGGACCCGGCGTGGTAACGGACAGCCGGTGTCAGCGTCAGGATCAGGGCCAGGGTTATGATCACCAAACTTGCTATGACCATCAACCGGTTTTGAAGCTGTTTGTGATTAATGTTTCGATCCCTGCTTGAGAATAATCTTTGCACAATTATCCCAGGTATTTTTTAACCAGTAGTGATCTTTTCTCGACTGCTGCGGGATCGATCGAATCGGGGTTGGTGATAAGTGAATTTTTCAAACCATCTTCGCAATCGCAACGAGAATCCGGGTCAATTAAAGAAACCATATTTTTAATTCCTGCCTGAGCAATGCCGATGTTTTTGAAGAGAGTTTGAGTGACCATCTCCACTGTTACCGGCTCTTGTGCGGTATGCCAGACATCATAATCGGTAACGTGTGCCATGGTGGCATAGCACATTTCTGCTTCACGCGCGAGAAACACTTCGGGAGAAGCTGTCATTCCGATAATATCCATACCCCATGACCGATATAGATTGGATTCGCCCTTTGTAGAAAAGCGCGGGCCCTCAATGGTGATGTAGGTTGCACCCCGGTGATAAGCGGCACCTGTTGCTTTGGTTGCTTCTTCAAGAACATCTGACAGCGATTCGCAAAACGGATCAGCAACGCTGACATGGGCGACCAACCCCGTTTCAAAAAAGCTACGCTGGCGCAGATGGGTAAAATCAAAGATCTGGTTGGGGATGACAATGTGTCCGGGAGCAAAGGATTCGCGCAGTGATCCACATGCGCTGACACTGACAACCCGGCGGACACCCAGGGATTTAAGGGCGTAAATATTGGCACGATATGGGACTTCGCTGGGTGGGAAAACATGACCGATGCCATGGCGAGCGAGAAATGCTACCGGTTTGCCGGATAATTTCCCAATTGTAATCGGTGAGCTGGGTCGACCAAATGGGGTATCCACTTCAATTGTCTGGATATCACGAAGCTCTTTGAAATTGTACAATCCAGACCCACCGATAACAGCTAATACAGGTGTTTCGTACATGGTTGCCATCCTATCTTTTTTGTTGATTGATTTGAATGTGGATTGTGACTTTACCTAATCTCAATTCATCGCCTTCTGTAACAACGATTGGGGCGTCGATCAGTGTATTGTTAATAAAAGAGCCGTTGGTTGAATTCAGATCTACTGCCCACCATTGTTTGAGATGATAGTAAAGTCTACAATGTCTGAGGGAAATGGTTTCATCGGAAATGGTAAAGTCACTGCTCGGGTCGCGCCCGATGATGATTTCGGTTTTTGTGAACTGCTTTTCAACCGGTTCCTGGTTGATGACAACCTGCAGGGTGAGCGGCGAAACCTGCGTGTTTTTCTGGTGAAAATGCGATTGCAAGTCTTTATAAATGGTAAAACCAATCCAACCAACGAAAAGATAGGTTAAGAGCAAAAATAGAATTCGCAGCGTCAGCGCAAGGATGGCATTCATTGGCCTGCAACTCCAGGGTTTTCTTCAAAATCATCTACACGCAGTACTGAGGTTTCAAAGGTCAATGTTGGTTCCTGGTTGTAGATGAGGCTGATCGTCCCAACGCGTATGACATCGCCGGCGTGTAAGGTTGCCCGGGAGATCCGTTGTCCATTTAGAAATAAACCGCCTGTCGAGCCGACATCAAAGATCGCAAAGTGATTTTTTATCGCCCTGAGCTGGGCGTGATGGCGCGATACATGGGGGTCTGTAAGAATTAGATCGTTGTTCGAATGTCGACCAATATTGATGACGGGTTTGTCTAACGGGTAGGTGGTTTTTCCGTCGATGATCAGCATCGCGTTTTCTGGCAAGGCGGGTTGCTCGTTGCCTTCTTTATCTTGAGCCATTACGGCTGTATCCGAAAGTTGTTGATCAGCAGCAGAAAAATGAGCGGTGATTTCATAAGCGCCAATGGCAATTTCGGACTGCGGAACCAGCTCAATTCCTGGAGGTCTTGTGAAAAATACACCCACCGATGCTCCCATATCCAGGATCGATCCGGCAATTTCATCGAGGATATCCTGGTGCAATTGCCATTCGATCAATTTTTCGGGTGAGACTTTCATCAAATACAGGTCCGGCGCGTGAAGGCTTCCAGTCTCATCGCTGATTGCATTGGCGCGCATCAGGCGAATTATTTGTTCTACCAATGATTGGTGAGGTTGGTGCCCGGTGAAGAGTTTGGGCAGGTTTTTCTCAAAAAGGGCGCGTAGATGCGCTTCCAAGCGGTCAAAGCTCGTGTTCATAATATCATTTCCGGTATAATTATACTCAAGGAAGGCTATGAACGGATATAAAGAGGTTGAGCATACTGCGGATATCGCATTGCAGGTTTGGGCAGAGGATTTTTACACATTACTCATTCAGGCTGCAAAGGGGCTGTATGCCTTGATGGGGGTAGAACCTACCGTAGCACCAAGTCGCCAACGTCTGTTTACCCTTCCTCAGGGGAACAAGGAGACCATACTGGTTGATTTTTTAACAGAATTATTGTTCCTGGCTGAAGAAGATGGTTTGTTTCTGTCTGTTTTTTGCTTTGATGACGGTCAGAATGTGATTTCTGTTCGGTCAACCGGGCAAAAGATCCTGACCTGGAGCCGTGAAATAAAAGCAGTAACGTTTCACAATTTAAATGTGGAAACAACCGATCAAGGCTTTTCAGCCACAATTACTTTCGATGTATAGGAGGACCACCCATGAACCCGATAACACAAAAAGCGTTTACCAAAATCAGCGATTTTGAGTGGGAAATCCCAGTTGATTTTCGGTCAGACATGCGCGTTCCGGTGCGCGTGTTTGCCTCACAGGCATTGCTGCAAGACGCTTTCAAAGATCAATCGATCGAACAGGCGGTCAATGTCAGCACTCTGCCCGGGCTGGTTGATGCGGTGATGGTGATGCCTGATATGCATCAGGGGTATGGCTTTCCTATCGGTGGGGTGGCGGGAACGGATATTGAGACCGGTGTGATCTCACCAGGTGGGATTGGTTATGATATCAATTGTGGCGTGCGCTTATTAGCTTCGCGGATCACGTTGGAAGAGGCGACCCCCTTTCTATCTGATTTGGCATCGATGTTGAACCAGCTTTGCCCGAGCGGGGTTGGCGTTGGCAGCCAGAGGAAATTGTCCAATGCAGATCTGGTTGAAGTATGCATTCGGGGTGCGAATTGGGCTAAGAGTGATGCATACACCGAGACAGAAGACCTTGAGCGAACTGAAGACCAGGGTTGCTTAACAGGAGCCGACCCGGGGAAAGTCAGCTCACGCGCTATGGAACGTGGCAGAAAACAACTTGGCACTCTGGGAAGCGGAAACCATTTTATTGAGGTCGATCTTGTTACGGAAATTTACGACGAGGTAGCAGCGGGGGCAATGGGGCTGTATGTAGGAGAACTGGCTGTCCAGGTCCATACCGGGTCGCGCGGTTTTGGCCACCAGATCTGTACTGATTATGTGCGTCGACTTCAAGGTGCAGTGGCGAAATATGGCATCAAATTGCCTGACAAACAACTTGTGTGCGCCCCAATTGCTTCTGAGGAGGGACAGGATTATTTAGCTGCGATGCGTTGCGCGGCGAATTATGCCTTTCTGAATCGTCAAATTTTGACCAATAAAGTGCGCCAGGCTTTTGAAATTGTTTTGGCAGGAAAAGTCGACCAATGGCACCTGAGGCAGGTCTACGATATTGCGCATAATATTGGCAAATTTGAGCATCACCTGGTAAATGGCGTGAAGAAAACGGTCTGCGTCCATCGTAAAGGGGCTACACGTGCCTTTGGGCCTGGGACACAGGGTTTACCGTCCGAATACCAAGAAATTGGTCAGCCAGTTCTGGTTCCTGGTTCCATGGGGACCAGTTCGTGGGTGTTAACCGGTACACCCACCAGCATGGAGCGTTCATTTGGCTCATGCTGTCATGGCGCAGGTCGTGTGATGAGTCGTTCGGAAGCCAAGCGCAATATATGGGGAGAGACATTATTAAAAGAATTGGAAAAGGTTGGGATTGAAATTCGGGCTGGTTCAATGTCCGGGCTGGCGGAAGAAGCGCCGCAAGCCTATAAGGATGTGGACCAGGTTGTTCAAAGTGTTGTTGGTGCAGGGATTGCGAAGAAAGTTGCTGTGCTCAATCCGCTAATTGTGATCAAAGGTTAGCGCCAGGCATAAATGGGGTTGCTAAAAATCCATCCGCGCATTTTGCCTTTATATGGGATGAAGGCTTCTACTCGATAAACGCCCGGCTCTGTGGTTATATAGGTATTGATGTCGCGGTCTGCCCATTCCTTTATGATTTTCCCGTCTTTGAGTAAACGGCAAAGTACCCGCCGTGGCAGGCGGATTTGAAAAGTTAGCCCATTTTGGATTTTTACTGTATCGCCCATCATAAATTGATCGTCTTCGTTGTTAGCTAAAAACTTAAAACCTTCGGTTGGGGCGGGCAAGTCGTAAGCAACGAAACAATGTCCCTGGCTGAGTGATTGCATGACCATATTGCGATCATCAGGAAAGGAGCCGCTCAATGGTCTTGGGTTGATGATATGCGTTGTCACACTTTTAAAATGATGGAGATATGGATACAGGTGAATGGTGAACGGGCCTAATTTTTTCGGAATTTTGTGGGCATCAACGCCGCCAATGGCAACAATTTTCCGCATTTGCGTGGCGATTAACTGATCCCAAAGTGCCAGTGTCCGTTCCAGGGGTCCCTGCGTCATCTGCTTTGGAAAAAGCGCATTCATTAAGGCTGAAAAAAGACCTGTTGTGACGCTTTTGAACTCACTCATCTGATTCCACAGCTCAATCCCGGTAAAACCATGGATATCCCAATCCCGCCATGAAAATTCCTTCTCGTTAAACATTTCTAAAGGGTCTTCGATGGGATGAGCCAAAAAAGAAAGCCCATCGCTGCGTTGAATTTGATCAATTAATCGCTGAGGTGAATCACCATATATTGACATTTCTTTGCGTGCATTGATGGCGAGCAAATGGTTTCCGGGCGGTTTTAATTTACGGTTGTGAATTTCTTCACCGACCAGCAGCATGACCTTGTGTTTCCCTTCGCCATAGTATCCGTCCAATCCGTCAAGCCAGATATTGTGGTCGGTGGTGATAATTCCATGCAGACCGGCTTTTGCAGCAATTTTTACCAGCTCAGTATGGGATGCGTTTCCGTCTGAGTAATTCGTGTGGATGTGGATTGAGAATCTGGTTTCATTCATTGGGTTGACGATATTTCTGATGTAAGGGTATAATCATTCCTGTTAAAGGAGGCTTGTTTGGAAAATTATTTTAGCATAGCTTTGATTATAACGTCTGTTGTCCTCATTGCGAGTATCATTTTTCAGAGCAAAGGCGTTGGTTTGGGTGGATTGACAGGTGGAGGTGGTGATGCCGGCGGTGTTTATACAAAACGGCGTGGTGTGGAAAAAACCTTGTTTTGGATTACCATCGGGCTCAGTGCACTTTTCTTCATCCTTACCATGTTAACAGTCATTTTTGGACAATAATCCACATAACTTGTGAAAATTTCAGGTAATTGTAATCTTTGACCAGGAAAAACCGGGCAACTGATCAAGAACGAGGTTGCTCATTTTATATTAACATCATGAAAAAATTCCGTTGGCAGTTATTAACCATTCTGATTACCGGGTTGATCGTTGGCATTTTGTTGATCCTTCAACAAATTGAGGATGATGTTGAAGTTGTCTCCACGCCTTCACCAATTTCGGGTGGGATTTATACTGAAGCCAAGGTAGGAAGCTTCATGCGATTGAATCCTTTTCTCAGTGTTTACAATCCTCCTGATCAAGATGTGAGCCGGCTGCTGTTTAATGGCCTGATTCGCTTCGATTCGCGCGGTATTCCCCAGGCGGATCTGGCTGAATCCTGGGGTGTTTCATTTGATGGCACCGTCTATAATTTTTCTTTGCGAGATGACGTTTTCTGGCATGATGGTGAAATCTTCGATAGCAGTGATGTGCTTTTTTCCATTGATTTCTTGAAATCAAATCATCCTTTAATCTCCGAGGACTTGCAAAACTTTTGGTCACAAGTTGAGGTTGTGGTATTGTCGGAAACTCAGATGCAGTTTCTCCTTCCTGAACCTTTTGCACCTTTTCTGGATTATTTAACCTTTGGCATCATTCCCGAACATTTGCTTGGCGGTCTGAGCCTGGAAGAGATGATCGATCATCCATTTAACCTGGCGCCGGTAGGCACCGGTCCATTTCGGTTTCAGCGTTTACTGGTTGACAACGAACAAATCATCGGCGTGGTTCTCGAAGCGTTTGATGCATACTACCTGGGTCGTCCATACCTGGATGAGTTTATTTTTCGATATTATCCTGATTCTCAAAAAGCCTTGGATGCTTTTCGAAGCGGAGAAGTTGAGGGAATCGCGTGTGTTTACGATTCAATATTAAGTGAGGTTTTAAAAGAACCCGAACTTTCCATATTTACGGTGCGAGCGCCATTACTCTCCATTGTTTATCTCAACCTGAACAATCCTGAGGTCAGCTTTCTGCAAGAGCCAGAATTCCGACAGGCATTAATGACTGCGATCAACCGGTCACGTATTGTGGATGAGGTTTTCCAGGGTCAGGCTGTTATGGCCAATGGCCCGATTATGCCCGGAACCTGGGCTTATTATGATGGCCTTGAAAGTATTCGTTATGATCCAATCGAGGCACAGCGCCTGTTTGAGGCAACTGGTGCAGTGCAAGATGAGGAAACCGGGTTGCACGTTACCGATAATGGTCAGGAGATTGCGATCACCTTGCAGCATCCTTCCACTGAGATGCATACACAAATTGCGAAGATGATCAAATCGGATTGGGAATCTCTGGGGCTTCAGGTTGAACTGAACGCCAAGCCATACGAAAGCGTACTGGCTGATCTTGAAGCACGCGAATACCAGGTGGCTTTGGTGGAAATCAACCTGATGCGTTCGCCCGATCCTGATCCATATCCGTTTTGGGGTCAGGCACAAACGCTTTCCGGGCAAAATTATGCGGATTGGGATAATCGTTCTGCCAGTGAGTTTTTAGAGCAAGCACGGATGACAGTGGATATGGGCGAAAGGGAGCGACTTTACCGAAATTTCCAGGTAATGTTTAACCGAGAAATGCCGTCCTTACCTTTGTTTTATTCAACCTACACTTACGCGATCAGCTCGGATATCAATGGAATAGTCCTGGGGCCAATTTTCGAGCCTGGCGATCGGTTTCAAAACGTTCATGAGTGGTTTATCCTCACCGGGCGTGACTTAAACACGGTTACCACAAAGGAAGCGCCTGTGGTTATCGAGGAATGAGAGGATGAATGTCGCCTGTGTATACATCGGATGGAGACCAGGGGGAAACAGGATATTTAGGAAAAGGCAGAATTTCAAAATCATCTTTGCGTATTGAATCTGTTGGAAGCGTTGATGAAGCCAACGCCGCGATTGGCCTGGCTCGCGCTCTATGTGCAGACCCTAAATCGAAAACGATATTGTTTGAAGTTCAAAAACACCTGTATTTATTAATGACTGAATTGTCAGCATCTCCTGAAATGGCAGATCAGTTTGATCGCCTCAACCAGGATCATGTTAATTGGCTTGAGGAACAAATTGAGGACCTGGAGAGTGCTGTTGTTCTGCCCAGGGAATTTATCATCCCGGGCAGCTCGCCAGCCAGCGGCGCAATTCATCTGGCGCGCACCATTGTCAGGCGAGCGGAGCGCCGGGCTGTCAGCATGTTGGAGGCAGAATTAATCAAAAAGCAATTGTTGATCGCATATCTCAATCGCTTATCGTCGTTGTTGTTTATGGTTGAAGTATACGAAGCTCTGAGCGCCGGGAATGATATTCAATTGGCAAAAGAGACCTGATCAATGATTGGCACACTGATCAATGTTGCGACCATTGTAGTCGGCTCTATCTTGGGGATTGTGATCAGCGCCCGCCTGTCTTCACAACTGCGTGAAACCGTCGTCAACGGGTTGGGTTTGTTCACCCTCGCATTTGGATTGATGTCCTTTTTAGAAACATCCAATCCCCTGGTGCCTTTGGGAGGGTTGTTGATCGGCGCGTTGTTGGGGGAATGGTTGAAAGTAGAAGAACGCCTGACCTGTATTGGCGAGAAATTAAAACATCTGGTTATGCGTAACGGTTCACACGATGAGACGCAATCCAAATTTGTGGAGGGCTTTGTCACTGCTTCACTGGTATTTGTCATCGGCCCGATGGCGATTTTGGGTGCCATTCAGGATGGTGTGACCGGGAATTATGAAATGTTATCCATTAAAGCAATTTTAGATGGGTTTGCTTCGATCGCCTTTGCCTCATCTTTAGGCATTGGTGTGGCCTTTTCTGCATTAAGCATTTTCATTTACCAGGGTGGAATCGCACTCACCTCCGGGTTGTTCAGCCAGTTCTTTTCGACTGCCATGATTTCTGAAATGACAGCCGCTGGCGGATTGATATTAATTGCTGTTTCTCTTAATAGTTTGTTGGAAATCAAGAAAATACGGACCGGAAGCTTCCTTCCAGGGCTGTTGGTTACGCCGTTAATCGTGCTGATATTGGAACAGTTTTTTGGTGGGTAAGTAATTCGGTTTTGTTGACGGCTTCTTGCTCGTTTGCAACCAGGGTTCTTTATCAAATATCCTTTTTAACGCCCAAGCAATGATTCAACCAGTGGCACCAACTGATTTGAATAGACCAACTGGTCGTTGACTAAGAAACTTGGGGTACCGGTGACACCGACGGATTGGGCAAAGAGGATATCTTCAGCGAGTCTTTCGTTAAGGGCGTCATTATTAGTCAAGCAGGCATCAAATTCTTCACGCTCTACACCCACGGATTCAGCCAGGCGGGTCAAATTGGTAATTGAAAAACCGTCCTGGTTACCGGTCGCCGAATAAAGATTCGGTTTCAACTCAAAGAAGAGGTTTTGATCTGCAACGCAATATGCGACTTTGGCTGCGTTTTGCGTTCCTTCATCACTTGAAAAGGCCAGGTTAACGTAGCGATAATAAACATCACCGGTGTCAACATATTTTTTGATGAATTCTGGCTCATCGGTCATTGAAAAGCTTGCACAATAGCCGCAATAAAAACTCGAAAAATTCACTACTTTAATCGGTGCATCCGGATTTCCAAGCGTAAAACCAGCGCTATCTTTGTAATTCAGTTTAGAGCGCAGCAAATTGGGAAGAACAGCTGCGAGGCTGATCAACAAAATGATCCCAAGTGTTATGAAAAGGAATCGCTTTGTTTTTCTCCGCTTCTGTTCCAGGCGTTTTTTTCTGATGAGACGTTGTCTAGCAGGGTTTGTTGACATAAAAAGGATCTCCTATGACAAAGTAATGGCTTGATTTTCTCACAATTGCACGGCATTGTCCAGTATGAATAAATATTAATTTCAGGGTTAATGGATCGGATTACAGGGCGCGTTGGTAGACGGGAATTACCGTACCTGTTTGTTGAAATCCGAATTTTGAATATACAGCTAAAGATGAATGATTATCAGCCTGTGTATTCACCGTCACATGAGTAATTTCTTTCGCTAATAACCGGGTGAGCAGGTCTCCGACCAGCATCGATGCAATGTGTTGCCCCTGTTGTTCGGGTTGTACTGCAAGGCGAGCCAGATGAGCATGAAAGCTCCACCAGGTACTGATTTGATACCCAACGATTTTCTGGTTCCTGACTGCCACAGTGGCGACGCCTTGTTGTTGATAAGCCTTCTTGAGACTGGCCAGTGAATTTTGCCAGATTGGAGCGAAGGCGGCATGATCAATCTGCGCGACTTCTGGCAAATCATCTTCGCACATGGGCCTGATTTCAATTTGCGAAGGGTCATTGCTCACAGACATAGACGAATATTTCTTTTCAAGAGAAACGATGTTATTTGTTTGCTCGAATTTTGTTCCTGAAAGCAGGGTTGTAAACCATCTGCTGGAACCGAGTGCTGCCAATGTTTTTACTCCCATTGATTTAATCGATAAAATGGCATGGTCAAGCAGACGCTGCCATGTGGGTTCAAGCATCCCTGAATTTTTAATGCAAAATAAGCGGATCCAGGTCACTCCCGGTACCTCGGGTGCGGTCAGGAGTATTGCGTAAATCTGCTGCTGATATTTTTCAACCAGAAAGGGCTGTTGGCCAATCCATTCTAGTGCGTTGAACCAGTCTAAGTGTTGATGAATGCGGTAGTTCTGACTGAGAAAATGGGTAATTTCGCGTAGATCTGCACTGGTTGCAGTGCTGATAATTCTGTTCTTCGAAGAAAAGGGCTGGTTATCGGGCATATTTCAGAAACGATACCTGCGAATCAGTCAATATTGAATTTAATAGGTTGGTTTATACCGATCTGAGTTTCTCGATTAAGTACTTTGCGATAAATGCCTGATCTTGTTTGGAAACTTTGCGAAGCGCGTTCATGATGTCTGTATAAGGTTCTTCATCATCTGAACTTTCTGGGATATCCGATTTTGGAAATTCCGGCTGCCAGGCATCCCTGTTGACATCCTCTTCAAGCTCAGATTTATTTAACCAAAGGGGCTTGTAAAGAGAATCGGTTTGAATACCCAGAAAAACTGAGATTTTGATCAGATCTCCAGCGGGTATTGCTGCAGTTCCATTTTCATAGGCTTGCAAAGTTTCCATTGGAATGTGGGTGGCTTGTTGAATATCACCCAGGGTGACTGCCTGCCTACTCTTCTCCAGCCTGATCAAGGCGCACAGCATTTTGTCTCGAACCCGGACGTATTGCGAACGAAGGTTTGCGTCCAGAAAGGCGGTATTTGTGTTGAGAGATTGATCTCTGTTCAGGAAAACAGACGGATCTTCTTCTAAATAAAGAGCCAACAACTCGAGTTCTGGCAAGGTGATCGGCTCTAACCCTTTTTCAATGTTGAGGTAAGTCTCCTTCGACAAGCCCAGTATGGTAGCGCAATCATGAATGCTGCGACGTTTGTTCTTTCTTATGGTTTTAATCCGCTCAGGGATGTGATCGGTTAACTCTGTCATCAGAAATGTCCTGTGATTGAATTCGTTTGGAACACGATGTCCTCCCATTATAGCGCATGCCTGCTTATTAGACGAATTACCCCAGCGTATTTTGAACTTCGAATGGGAAATCACCGCTATTGTGCTTGCATTCACCGGCGATGAAGGTTGCCAGGGGTTGCAAGGACCCTAAATCGTGCGGGTGAGTTTTGAAGGGATCTTCTTTGAGAATAAGAAAATCAGCCTGGTAACCGGGTGATATTTTCCCCAATTGACGCCCGTGGCCTGCAATCAAGCAGGGCGCATGAGAAAACCCCTGCAAGGCTTCTGTAAGTGATAAGCGCTGATCAGGATGCCAACCTTCATCCCCGGGTGTACCGTCCAGTCGGCGGCGAGTTACCGCTGCATGCAACCCATAGAACGGATTAAAGGGTTCGACAGGTGCATCAGAGCCCATCACAAAGTCAGCGCCAGCATCCAGGATTGAGCGATAAGCATAGGCATAATGTGACCTTTGACCCAGGAAACGATCTGCCATGACCATATCGGAAGGTGCGTGTACTGGCTGTATTGAGGCGATAACCCCCAGTTTTTTGAAACGAGGCAGATCACCAGGAGTGATGATCTGAACATGTTCTATGCGGTGAGTTAAATGCGGAAAATGATGTATTTCTTCATAAACCCTGATCCGCTCGATGGCGTTCAAAACGATATGAATTGCCTTATCGCCAATGGCATGAACGGTCAGCGCAACGCCATGGTCCGCTGAATGGCACCCGATTTCAACAAGCTCATCTTCGGTCAACAGGAGATCGCCCGTGGTGTGTGTCCCCTCATACGGCTCGTGCATCGCTGCGGTATGCGGACCTAATGCGCCATCTGAGAAGAGCTTAACACCGCCCAGGCTGAGTCGGTAATCACCGAAACCGGTGCTCATCCCAGCGGTGATGAACGCATCCAGGTCGGTGAAGGGGATTTGTTTATGAACACGCAAGAGCGTTGAGCATTCCTGGTTGAGCGCTTGCAGTGCCATCCAGCAGGTGTAATCGTCAAAATCATGGATTCCAACCAGACCAACTTTCCAAAGCTCAGGCAAGAGGGCTTTCATCCTGTGGATGGTGTCCTCCACGGTGGACTTGGGAAGAAGCGTCTCGATCAGGTTCATCGCGCCTGCTTCCAAAAGGATACCCGTTGGCTGACCATTTGCACTGCGCTGGATGACACCCCCCGGCGGATCCGGTGTCTCTGCGTCAATCCCTGCCAGTTTCAACGCCGTGCTATTTGCCCAGCCTGCATGCAAGGACTTGGCGGTCAGGTACACGGGTCTTTCATCGCACACCTGATCCAACAGGTTAGCGTTGCCATAGCCCTCTCGCCATTGATTGTGATTCCAGCCATGACCCCTGACCCAGGCATCCTTTGGCAGACGCTCAACGACATTTTGTACCCGCAAAAGGCATTCCTGGAGGGTAGACGTCTCACAATCAACGATCGACACGCTTTCAGCTAAAAGGCGTAGATGGATGTGAGCATCAATTAAGCCAGGCAATAAGGTCATGCCGTGTAAATTGATAATTTTAGCGTTGGATGAAAAACCTGCGAGAATTTCTGCATCATTTCCCACAGCTAAGAAGCGGTCGTCTTCGATCGCAAGCGCGGTGGCACCGCGATGATCCGGTGAGAAGATGTTAGCGTTGTGAAGAATGATCATTGGGTTATTCGGGGAGGATCTTTTCCAAAATAGCGTTTAATTCTTCGTCGGAATAATAATAAATGATCAAGCGCCCACTGTTTTGTCCGTCATGGAGGGCCACTTTAGTGCCAAAGTAACTCTTGAGCCGGTTTTCAAGCTCTCTGACCTCGGGAGTGGGGCTGGGCTTCGCCCTGGAAGGGGGTCTTTCTCCGCTCATTTTTTTAACCAGGGCTTCGGTTTGGCGAACATTTAAACTATCTCGAAGAATAACGCTCAGCACTGAATATTGCGCTGCTTCTGTTGACAGCCCAAGGAGTGCTCGAGCATGGCCTTCACTGATCAGGTTTTCAGCAAGGGATTTTCTGACCTGTTCCGGAAGATTTAACAAACGCAAGGTATTGGTCACACTTGTGCGGCTTTTTCCCACCCGCTCAGCGACTTGCTCGTGCGTCAGTGAAAAATCTTCGACCAAATGACGATAGGCGTCAGCCATTTCCAGGGGTGAGAGATCACTCCGCTGCAAGTTCTCAATTAATGCCAGTTCTAATTGGCTTTGCTCAGTAACTGTACGAACAATGACCGGCACCATGGTGAGACCGGCAAGTTGTGCTGCCCGCCAACGGCGTTCACCCGCGATCAGGAAATATTTCTCCTCGTCGTGCTGTTTTGTGACAATTAACGGCTGCAAGATGCCATGTTCACGAATTGATGCAGCCAATTCTTCCAGAGTTTCGTCTTCGATCTTACTGCGCGGTTGTTGAGGGTTTGGGAAAATGTTTTCGACAGGGATGTGCAGGATGCGGCTACCGGTGGTGATTAAACCGCTTGATGCTTTTTCATCGCTTGATGGGATTAATGCATCCAGCCCTTTTCCCAGGCCAGGTCTACGTGCCATTAGGTTGTCTCCTGAACGATCGGTATTTGTACTTGGTCTGCAAGTAATAATTCTTTTGCCAGGGCTTTATAAGCGTGTGCACCGATGGAATCCGGTGCATATACAGAGATTGGTAATCCGTAAGATGGTGCTTCAGCCAAACGGATGGAACGAGGAATAATTGAATTAAAGACCCGGTCTCCGAAGTGATTTCTTACTTCTCCGACGACATCTGCAGACAGATTCGTCCGCCCATCGAACATGGTGAGGATGACGCCACGAATTTGTAGACTTCCAAATAATGAGGTTTTTACCAGGTTGATGGTTCTGGTCAACTGCCCCAAACCTTCCAGGGCCAGGAATTCACATTGAACAGGAATGAGCACTCCATTGGCTGCTGCCACAAGCCCGTTGAGAGTTAATAAGCCCAGCGATGGAGGGCAATCAATTAAGATATAGTCATAACGAAATTTGATGGATTCAAGAACGTTTCTCAGGGTAAATTCCCGCTTCTGCATGTCAATTAACTCAATTTCTGCACCTGCCAACGCAGGCGAGGCGGGGAGGATGGATATTTTAAATCTGGGGTTATGGAGTATTTGGGAGAGGATAGGTTGGGCGCCAATTAATACGTTATAAGCTCCGCCATTGACTGTATGTTTGTCGATTCCAAGACAGGAGGTGGCATTGGCTTGCGGGTCGATATCAACGATGAGAATCCGCTGGCCATAATAACCTAAATAAGCCCCCAGATTAATCGCTGTGGTTGTTTTGCCAACGCCGCCTTTTTGATTAACAATCGTATAAACTTTGCCCAGGGACATGACCAAATCCTTTTTTATCCGATCAACTGAATTTTAGCCTGAAGAATTTCTTCCGCTGAAGGGATACTGTCCAGGTGCTTGCGGGTTACCGAGCAGGAAGCAAGCATTACAGCAAAACGGCCAGCCTCCCAGGGGTCTTTGGTAAAAAAATAACGGTAAAAGAAAGCTGTTGCAAAAATATCGCCTGCACCTGTATCGTCAACATATTTTACCTCAGGTGCTTTGAAAAAACGGACATCATTGTGCCAGTAAATCCGAGCACCGCGATAATTTTCGGTCACTGCAAAAACAGGGACTGCACTGGCCATTTCAGCAATCAGATTTTCATCTTTTAGTACATCTTCTTGGCTGATGACAGCAACATCTGCTTGTGAAAGAATGTGTTCAAAGTTTTCCCAATGACGGTAATGCACTCTTCTTTCCGAGTCCGTTGCCCGCATCCACCCCTGCGGTGTGAGACATTTCAAGCTGTTTGGGAAACGATGCAGGATCTCCCAATCCATTTCATTGGCAACCGGGCCAAGGTGAATGATATCCGGAGGGGGGTCAAGCTGGGGGATATCCTCAACGGTTAACTGTTCAGCCAGATGGTAGAGATATTGGACTCGTTGCGTGCCGTCCGAAATATTTTCGAAGGTGGTGGATTGTGCGCTATTTTTTGTAAACAATAATAGTGGTTTAATGCGCGTAGTATTCAACTCCGGTGAACAAGCGGTAATTATTCCCGTTCTTAAACCTAAAGCCTGTGCCGTTAACCCAGAAAATGCTACTGTACCTCCCAAACGGATACCGTTGGGCGTAAGGTCTGCTGTAACATGCCCAACGACCAGATAATCCAATGGGGTCATGCGTGTGGGCTGAAGGCTTGTTTTTTCTTCATCCATTGTCGTTTTTATTCTGATCTTGGATTTTGTTAATCATTCAGAGGTACATCCCAAGTGCCGTAATTTTGTCCTTCAAATTATAGCATGAATACTTGCGAGCATTTTGAATCGGAATGGATAACATCGCTTGTCCTGAATGCTTGCATTTCTTTCCCTTTATAAAATCATTACCTCAAAAAAACATAGCAGTTTGTCATCTATGTTGTTTCATTCGATGTTGCTGCCAGAAATCCGTTGTTTTGCATTTTTCATAATCATCCCGGATTTTTAATCCATGCATCAAATAATACCAGTTGAAGGATATTGTCAATAAGGCGGTTTATCAGTAAGATAAACAGTATGCGAATGACAATCATTCTTTTATTTTGTGTAAGGGTTATTCGGGTGTCCAATGTTGCCTGAAAATAAAAACAAAATCGAATATGTGAGGGCATTAGAAGACTTCAGCCGGGCGCGGGCTAAGGCAAGGTTACAGCGCCTTTGGGCTGCCTTCACCGGTGAATCATTAGACCTGCTACGGTTTAATGACATTTCCAAAAGAATTCGGTCCACAGGCTTCTCATCACGAGGATTGCAAGAAATCCCTGTGGATGCGATTGTTGGTAGTGTGAATCGCTACCAGGACTTTAATCGAAATTTCCTCCCACTGCTGGATACGGATGAAGAACGCTGGGCTAACGTCAAAGCCGCGATAACTACACCTGGAGGAAAGGGGTTGCCGCCAATCCTGGTTTATAAGATCGGAGATGCTTATTTCGTTTTAGACGGCAACCACCGCGTGTCGATTGCCAAGCAAATGGGAACTGAAAAACTGGAAGCCTATGTAACGGAAATTAAGACACGTGTTCCCATAACCCCAGAGGATTCACCGGATGATATTATTTTAAAGGCTGAATACAGCAAATTTCTTGAAAATACCAATATCGATTCCATTATTCCAGATGCAGCCTTTCAGTTGACTTCTCCTGGTCAATACCTGATTCTTGAGGGACACATCCACGTTCACCGACATTACATGGGTTTGGAGCAGCAACGTGAAATACCCTGGGATGAAGCGATTTGGCACTGGTATGAGCATGTTTACCTGCCTGTTATTGAAATTATCCATGATCAGAATTTGTTAAGAGAGTTTCCCGAAAGAACTGAGACGGACCTCTATATTTGGATACTTGATCACCAAGCTTATCTACAAGAGCAATTGGGGTGGTCAGTAAGACCAGAAAAAGCTGCTTCGGATCTATTGCGCCAACAAAGTGGACAAATATTTCGCACCATAAAACGCTGGTTCAGAAAGAAAAATAAAGAAGTTTCGCTAAGCGACCCACGGGGTGAGTCAATCCATGAAGGGCGTGAATTAAAAATCAATCGCCACCATAACAAGTTGTTTTCTGATATCCTCGTGGCGTTCAGCGGAAGGTCGGGAAGTTGGATTGCGCTTGAACAGGCTGTAAGGGTCGGATCACTGGAAGGCGCTGATGTGAGGGGTCTTGTTATAAAAAAAGGCTACGATTGGATAAGGCCTGACGTTTCAGAACAAGAGATCATCAGACACTTTTCTGAAAGCCTTGAAAACAAAGGAGTAGGCGGCAACCTGGTTTTTACTCAAGGCAATATTGCAGAAACCATTTTAAAAAGGAGTAAGGTCAATGATCTGGTTGTGCTAAAACTGGATCATCCGCCTTCGACCAATCGGTTTGCTCGGCTAAAATCAGGTATGCGTAAAATTGTTCGTAACAGCACAATCCCTATGCTTTTTGTGTGTAACGAATTGAGCGAGATGAACCATGTGTTGCTGGCTTATGACGGCAGTCCCAAGGGGAAACAAGCACTGTATATTGCCTCGTACCTTGCCAGTCGTTACGACAAAGATTTATCCGTTGTGGTTGTAGATCAAGATGAGGCTCAAGGACAACAACAACTGTCAGACGCGGTGGAATACCTGGGTTTGGACTGCGTAAGGCAAATTTTTCGCAAACCCACGAAGCACACAAACATCGCGATATTGCAGGTCGCTGAAGAAATTAATGCTGACCTGATCATCATGGGTGGCTATGGCTTCTCTCCGGTTTTGGAGATATTTTTTAGCAGCACGGTGGATGGTGTGCTACGCGGAACGCATGTCCCCGTTCTTGTTGCTCAATAACTTTGTGTTACGAATGGCTAATAGTGTTGTGTCGTCACTCAGCGGGGCGCCGTCCCGAAAAATATCCAGGTCCTTCTCAAGTGCTTCAAGAACTTTGGAAACGCTTGTCCCCATCAATCCCTGTAGCACATGCAAAAAACGCTCTTCACCATACATCTGGTCCTGAAGATTGAAAGCTTCTGTAACGCCATCTGTATACAGTACCAGGCAATCTCCATCTTTGAGGGTGGTTTCGTATAGGGGTAAGTGAATATCTGGGAGAGCACCCAGAGCAATGCCCCCTTTGCGTAAAGTGATCACGTCATTGTACTGAAGCCGGATGACGACCGGGGGATTGTGTCCAGCGTTGGTATACGAAAGGCGACCTGTATTCAAATCCAAGATGCCGTAGAAAATGGTTACGAAAAGGCCGTGTTGCGAATTTTCCAGGAGCAGGTCATTGACATGCTCCAGGATCGTAGCAGGAGAATCAAATTCAAGAGCGACAGCGCGTAAAATTGTTCGTGTAACTGCCATGTACAAGGATGCTGCCAAACCTTTATCCGAAACATCCGCGATTAAAAATGCCAGGCGGCCATCAGGAAGGATGAAAAAGTCGTAAAAATCTCCACCAACCTGGCGGGCAGTATCCCAGCGGACATCCATTTCCCATCCCGGCAGTTCGGGGATCTGGTTGGGGAGAAATGTTTGCTGTATTTCCCTGGCAAGCTGAAATTCTCGCTCAAGGCGGTGGCGATCCAGCATCTCTTTATTTAATCGATCATTCTGGATAGCCAGAGATGCCTGTTGAGCGATTCCCCTTAATAATTCAAACCTGCGCTCCCGGTTGGTAGCAAAGCTGTCATCCTGGGCAAGCAGTACACCGAAAACCTGGTCCTTCATCGAAAGAGGAAAACCCATCAACAATGGATAGTGTGTTTGTAGAATTGGGGTGGGGTCAATCTGATCTTCATCCGGAAGCGCCAGATCCCAATCTTCTGGAGGGAGAACTGTTTCAATAAACGGATGCACAATAGGTCGGTTGTTGTGGAAAACTGTATCCAGCATGGGAAAATCGCCCGGTTCATAGGTCAGTTTTAAAAGCGCATGTGTGGCAACCGAGCTGGGTGTCGTCGCGTGGGCAGTGCTAAAATAACCTGCTTTTTCATCCCAGAGATAGATCAAACTGGATTCAATCCCGATCAGGATGGGCATGATATTGACCATCGAGTCCAGTGTGTCCTGAAGGTCGGCACTGCTGACAATTGCCTGGGCGGTCTGAAGCAAGACTGCTGATATGTAGGCTTCTTCCTGACGAGCTTCAAACAGGCGAATATTGTCAATGGCAATTGCCGTCTGCTGCATGATACCCTGAACGATTTTGTAGCGCTCCTCACTAAAAATATCAGAGGGTTGTTCTTGCTGGGATAAGGCTGGATCGTTGGCGAGCAGAAACGCGCCGATAACGTCGTGCCTGGCTGTCAAAGGAAATAGAATCAGGGTGTTCCTAACAAATTGATTGGCAATGTTTTCGGGAAGGTTAAGATCCTTTTGCGGATCGGTGACATAAATTGGGGCTTGATCAACCAAGAGCCGTTCTAATATCGGAGGAGACAATAAAATCAGTGGCTCTTCATGATGATCTTCCTCAGAGTCCGTAATGCCATACATCGCAGACAGTTGGAAGATATTGCTTTCAGAAGATCTGAGAATGAGTGCGCAGCCTTTGACTCCCACAACCATGGGCGTGATCCGAACAATGGTCGCTGTTAATTCATCGAGATCTGTTAACGATTGAATGGCGTTGGCAACCTGCAATAAGATCATTGATACCCTGGCTTGTTCTTGCGACCGGGCGTAAAGGCGGTTATTTTGAGTGGCAATTGCGGCATAACTGGCAAACGCCGCAGTGATTTTTTGCGATTCAGGACCATAACGTCCAGCCGTGTGATGAATCATCGTTAACATGCCGATCACCTCGTCCCCGGTGGTTAGAGGTGCAGTAATGGCTGAATGGTCCATTGGCAAATTAAAAAGTGCGGCAATTGGTCCAATCGGATCATCAATTTTGCGGACTTCTGGATCTTTTTGGGTTAAAACTGCTTTTGTCCATTCGTCTGGTGTAAAGGTTAATTTTGCCAAAGTGTCATTAGAGAATGCAGGGGAGATTCTGTAAGCAGCAAGGTATAAACCCTGTGCCTCCAGGGAATTCACTGAAACATGATCATCTTTGAACAACCAGATGCCAGAAACATCACAGGGAAGATTGTTGTGCAAATTGTCTAAAATTGCCATTAATACATCACTCAAAGCGATATTGTTCGATAACAGCCCGGCAACATCCTTCAAGCTTTCAGCAACCTGTCGACGCCATTGTTCAGAATGATAAAGCCGGGCATTACGGATCGCAACGGCAAGGTTGTCTCCCAGCGTTTCCATCAATTGTTGATCTTCATCAGAAAAAGCGTTTGTTTCATCGCTTTGAAGGTCTAAAAGACCTAACAATTGATCACCAAAGGACAGGGGAATCACCATCTCAGACCCTTCAATTGATGGAAGAATCGGTGCCGGGAGGAAGAGGGGCTCTTGATTAACATCATCAACACGCAGGGTTTGACCATGCTGTGCGACCCAGGATAAGACACCCATTTCTGAATTGATATTGAAGGAGATTTCAGCTTTTTGATAGAATTTTGTTCGACTACCACTACCTGCCTTAAATGAAATTTGTTGATGTACAGGGTCAATCGTATAGAGATGCACGTATGGAAATTTAAATCGATCGTGAATCAGGGTGACGGTTTTTTGAAGCAATTCGTCAATATCAAGGAGATGAGTCACTGCTCGACTCACATTCCCAACGATAGCAAGCTGTTCAGCTCTTTTTTGGGCATACTGGTAAAGACGCACACCTTCAATCGCGATAGCAATATTGTCTGCCAGAGCTCGCAAAACCAACAAGTCTTCATGATCAAAAGCGTTTTTTGCATCGGATTGAATATCAAGAACCCCAAAAATGCGATTTTCTACTTTAAGTGGGATGACAACTTCAGCCCGGGTCGCAACCAAAGAATCGACGGAGTGATATCGCGGTTCTTTGGTTACATCATTTGCCACCAATTCCAAACCTGTTTGTGCAACATAGCCAATGATGTGTTCCCCAAGGGCAAACCCGGGGTGCTCGTCCTGTTCAAATTCAGGTCGTTTGCTTTCATCAGACCCAGCACTGGCTTTAAAATGTAGCCTTCCAGTATCATCCTGGATCAGGAAGACTGCCACATAATAATAATTGAAGGCTTCCTGAATCAGCCTGGATAATTCCTGGGTTAATCGGTTGAGGTCAGTGATCTGTGAAACCCGCATGGTGACTGACCAAACCAGTTTCAACTGCTTCTGCTGCCAATGTTGGAGTTGAACCTGCAAGGTTGAAAAAATTGCCAGCCCAGCGACTGCCGAGTATTGTTCCAGGACGGAAACTTCCTGGTCTGTGAAGGGAATATTTCGTGACAAAATCAGCTTCCCAAAGTCTTCATCTCCCTGAGACAGTGGAAAGACCACCCAATAAACCTCTTCTTTTCCGAAGGTATGAGCCCTTGCCAATCCTGGGGATTGGTTTTCAGTAAATGCAACTGGATCAAAGGGAAGATTAATACGCTTGGTTCTTGAAGTATTTGATTTATGCGGTGTTTTCAACCAGATATAAACGGAGGTTGTAAAATGCTCTTGGAAAAAAACCTCTAAAAATCCGATTTGCCCGGAGTACTCACGAAACGATGCCAATTGTTCAAAAAAACTGATCAGCGTTTCGATAGTGAGCAAATGGAGAACCCCGGAAGGTTTTTTGGTATCCAAGTTATTATCCTTTATTCTTCTCCATCGTCAGGATATTGCCTTCAGGCATGGAAAATTCAAACAGAATGCTATCCATGAAATTTCGCATGAAGAAGACGCCTAATCCACGTTCTTTCCGAGTTTCAAGCGGCGAAGTTAAATCCGGTTCGGGAACATCTTCCAGAATAAAGGGTTTGCCCTTGTCAATAAGGATGATTTGGATTTTGTTTTTTAAATTGTTGAATTTAATGATTATCTCTCCCAGGTTTTCACCACCATAGGCATGGTCTATGATATTCGAGCAGGCTTCATCCACTGCAATTTGGATAGCATAAACATCTTTGGGAGCGAACCCTGCAGCCTCTGCTTGTTCAATGATAAATTGGCTGATGGTTGCCAGGCTTTTATAATTTGCGGGGTATGTTTTTATTTTCATTTAACAGATCTCGAGAAGTAAATTTTGGCAGAATCAAAATCCTGAAAGAATTTAAAAATGGTATTGAAGCCAGCCATTTCAAAACTTTTAAAAATAAGCTCTGGTACGTGTAAAAAGATGATTTCTCCTTTGTTTTGCCTGATAAATTCGTGTTGGTGTTTCACAAAGTTAAGCATGCCAGAACTAGAGATAAAATTCACATTCAGCAAATCCACGATGATATTATAATGGTCATCATTCAGCAGAACCTTTAACACAGTTTCAAAGTGAGGTATTGTGAGACTATCGATCCTACCTGTTATTTCAATCCGATCACAGTTGTGATGTTGGCTAACAATTATTTCCATGTTTTATCTTGGTTTGTGATTGATCATTGGTGAATTATATCATGATGCATCCTGAGTTTTAAAAAAGGTGCACACCTGAACAGTTTTTAGATCCGAACCGGAAATTGGTCGCTAATTTTGAATACAGACCGGTCAGCTCAAAGAGAGGAACACCATGGCAAACGATAAAGTTGGATACCGCATTAAGGATATTGAACAGTCACAACGCCCACGAGAGCGCTTGGAGAAACAGGGAGCCAGTGTCCTCAATGATGCAGAGCTGCTGGCGATCTTGTTGCGTGTTGGGACACATGGAATGAGCGCGGTGCAAATGGGGCAACGAATGCTGTATCATTTTGAGGGATTGGAAGGATTGCAGCGGGCTATGTTTGCTGAGTTATGCCAAATTGAAGGTGTAGGACCAGCTAAAGCCGCTCAAATAAAAGCAGCAATCGAGTTGGGAACTCGAATAGCAAAAAAACAACCAGAAGAGCGGGGTTTGATCACCAGCCCTCAAGATGTTGCGGACCGGGTTCAGTATAAAATGGCCCACTTTGAGCAAGAGGAATTGTGGATCTTACTGCTGGACACCCGGAATCACCATATCCGGACAGAGCAACTTTATCGGGGCTCGCTAAACGCTTCTACGATAAGACCAGCAGAGATTTATAAATCCGGAATCCGTCACAATGCGGCCTCTCTGATTATTGTCCACAACCACCCGAGTGGCGATCCCTCGCCCAGTCCTGAGGATATTCATCTGACTCGAATGTTGATTGAAGCAGGGAATATGCTTGAATTGCCGGTTTTGGACCATGTGGTGGTTGGCACAAAGGGTTTTGTTTCTATAAAATCGTTGCATCCGGAGTTGTGGCCGTCTTGAGTTTTGAATTGGCGTCACGAAAATCATCAGGGTACAGGGCAGTTAAGCAAACCTTTTCCCCACGGGATGGGTGAATAAAACAAATTTGCTGCGGATGTAGTATCGTTCTGAAAAAGTTTTTGGGCTGGGCATCTAAACCGATATTGTTGAGTAAGTTGACCTCAACAATATCGTGATCCGCATCGTACGGTTATGCGAGTCAATTTTCAACCACACTCAAACCACTGCCTTAAACCAAATCAAAACCTTTAGAGTCCAATTTCATTGGGCTGTGTTTTATGTCAACACCAACAAATTGGAAAGGCTTTTACCGTGATAAATTCGATCAATAATTTTTGCTAATAAAGGCGCAATTGAGAGGATTTCGAGTTTCGGAACACGTTTTTCTAATGGAATGTGAATAGTATTGGTCACGACCAATTTCTCAATCCGATCATCATTGTTGAGGTACTCGATGGCGGTTGGCAAGAGGACGGGATGGGTAATCGCGAAATAGGCTTTTCCAACCGCGCCAGCATTGTATAGCGAATCTAACTGAAGCATGACGCTTCCGCTGGCCATGAGATCGTCGATGATGATCGGGCTTTTTCCACGAATGTCGCCCACAACATGGGTTGTGTGTGTTTCCGTAGCTGAGTCGCGGCGTTTATGCATCACCACCAGGGGGAGGCCAACTTGTTCTGCATACTTGCCAGCAACATCAGCACGACCGACATCCGGACTGACGATGACATAATTTTTAAAGCGCTCTTCTTTGAAGTAAGACGTCAATACCGGGATGGCTGAAAGCGGATCCACCGGGATGTTGAAAAATCCCTGGATAGCTGTGTTGTGAATATCCATATAGATCACCCGGTCAGCTCCCATGGTCTCGAGCATGTTTGCGACGACCCGGGCACTGATCGCTTCCCTGCCCTTTGCCATTCGATCCTGGCGTGCGTAAGGAAAATAGGGAATGAGCACACTGACCGAATGTGCGCTGGCGCGTCTGAAAGCATCAAGATACATCATTAATTCCATAAGATGCTCGTTTACGGGAGCGCTGCATGGTTGGACGATAAAAATATCCTGATCACGAACGACTTCATCGATGGTGATATAGGTCTCGCTATCGGGAAAGATAGTCGTGGTTGATCGACCCATAGGGACTTTCAAAATTTCTGCAATTTCCTTTGCCAATTCCGGGTGAGCATTTCCCGAGAAGATCCGTAACGTGTTTTTCGCCATCTTTGCCTTTCTTATGCTGCCGTATTTCGAAATATTTGTTGGCACTCTTATTATAATCGATGCTCATGTGAAAAAATGAAGATTTGTTATCTACAACAATGAATATTTCAGTTGTAGGAAATAAGTCAGGAATTAACCTCCAAATGCAATCCAAATTTATCGAAAATCGTCATCCACATTCATTTTCAAATTGTTCCCGGGGAAAACACAATACCCTTCAGGGATTCAGGTAGAATTGTGTCCTAAAGAAAGTAATTATTCCGAGGATCAACAGCTTTGGAGTTCATAATGGATACTATAAAAGTAGAAAAACTTCCATGTAACGAAAGCGTTGCGATTGTAATTTTTGGTATCACGGGCGACCTTTCGCACAGAAAACTGGTGCCTGCGCTATATGAAAACGCAAAATCCAATCATCTGCCTCAGCTGTTTCATATCATCGGTTTTGCCAGACGCCCATGGGATGATCAAAAAATGAGGGAAGTATTAAGCCAGGGGGTAAGGGATTTTGCCCGCACTCAACCTGTTGACGAAAAAGTGCTCAGCCAACTCGTAGAACGAACGCATTATATTGAGTCGGCATTTCAGGACCGAGCGGGTTATGCACAGTTAGGCAAGATTTTGAGTGATTTAGGTATAAAAAACACACTTTTCTACCTGGCAACTCCGCCGGGTGAATACGCTGGTATCGTTGAAAATATCGGTCAATCGGATTTAGAGTTTTGTCCTGGTGGATGGCGACGTATCGTGGTTGAAAAACCTTTCGGGCATGATCTGAAATCAGCACAATTGCTCGATGAATCACTTCATGCTGTTTTTCAAGAGAACCAAATATACCGAATGGATCATTACCTGGGCAAAGAAACTGTTCAAAATATTCTCGCTTTCAGGTTTGGCAACGGAATTTTTGAACCGCTCTGGAATCGTAATAATATCGATCATATCCAAATCACTATGGCAGAATCGGAAGGCGTGGGAACCCGGGCAGGGTATTATGACCGTGCAGGCGTGGTCAGAGATGTGTTCCAGAATCACCTGCTACAGCTTTTGTCTCTCACAGCCATGGAGGCGCCGGCGGTATTCAGCGCAAAGGCAGTTAGAGATGAAAAGGTCAAAGTACTTAATTCCATCAGTGATATCAAAGGCGAATCGGCAATAGAAAACACCCTTCGCGCTCAGTATGTATCCGGTACGATTAATGGGGAACGCGTGCCCAGTTATCGTGATGAAGCAAATATTGATCCAGTATCGATTACAGAGACTTTCATGGCTGCCCGTTTATTTGTCAACAACTGGCGTTGGGCTGGAGTTCCTTTTTATTTACGTTCAGGAAAACGCTTACCGAAACGAGTGACAGAGATTGCGATTCAATTCACTCAAATCCCACTGACCTTGTTTGGGCAACCCAATTTGGCTGGAGAGGCGCCGAATGTGCTGGTCTTGCACATTCAGCCAGATGAGGGGATCACATTATTTTTAGGCGCCAAAGTGCCTGGTGGGGCTATGCACATTGAGCCTGTTGAAATGCGCTTCAGTTATGCGGAAACCTTTGGTGATTCACACCCCGATGCGTATGAGCGGTTGTTACTTGACTGTTTGCAGGGAGATGCAACGCTTTTCAATCGCAGTGATGAAGTGATGGAAGCCTGGCGGTTAACGCAGGGAATTATTGATGCATGGGGGTCGCAGAGTTTAGAAAATTTACCCGTTTATGAAGCTGGTACCCAGGGACCACACGGTGCGGACGATTTTATTCTGCGCCATAGTCGTCGCTGGCGGAAGATCAAATGAATTTCTGGAATAAAATTTAACTCTTTACTGCGCTTGTTTTTAAATCTTAGATGCTAACTTCCCGATGGTAACGGGCTCTGACAGTTAGGGCAGATTCGATCTAAAGAGCTGACAATAAATCCGCAATTTAAACAAGCGGTTGGTTGGATATCCCCCAAAGGCGCTCCGCAAGCGATACAACGGCTTTCTCCTGGCGGGTTGGCTGTATTACAATATGGACAAACATATCGTTTGAGTCTATCAGAAAGGTCTTTTCCAAGTCCATATTGCTGAAGGGTTCGTTCGATGACCTCCCAAACCTCTTCGCTCAACTGAAGTGATTCAATGTCCTGGGCAATATCATCAAGACGCCCGATGAGTGAAAACGGGTTGCGGATTGCTCGCAAAGCGGTTTCACCCAGGCTGGCAGCCACGCCCATCCAGGCTTGTTTGCCAACCTGAACCGATATCCCATCATCAACCCTGTGTATCGTGATCGTTAACGCTGTTTGGCCGCCTGAACGCTGGAAACGGCGAGTGGCGATTTGCAAGGCGATTTGTGGGTCGCGCCCAATTTGCTGGACCTGGTAAGCCCCGCGATGATAATATGCGATCAGATCCCGGGCGATATCGCTTGGATTGATATCACCATGGTAAATGCGAGTAATGGGCATGATTTGACCTTCCTGACTAGCGTTTTCAGATAGTAATGACCAACTTTCTTAATGCACCGCCATAGATTATAATCCGTTTGTCTGAATGTTAAGGAGAAATATGAGATATCCAAAGCAAATTCGCTGGAATAGGGCTGTCTTGTTGGTTTTTTCGGTAATATTGTTGTTCTTGCTCAGCCTTTACAACCCGGTGATGGGTGAACCCTTAGCACAACAGCCTACCGGGGTATTGGCAACAGTGACCAGTACACCTCGTGGGCCATACGTTGTTGTTAATCCGCTTACAGCGACAGATACACAAATTAATGTTCGCGCAGGTCCTAACGCGCTTACAGAAAAGGTCGGCATTTTGCTGATTAATCAAGAGGCTAATGCGATTGGCCGTTATGGAGATTGGATCCAAATTGAATACCCGGGTGCTCGTGGCGGGGTTGCGTGGGTCTATGCTAACCTGGTTACACTTTATGGGGGAGACCTTCCGTTGGTTGAGCCACCGCCCACCTCAACGCCCAATGTGACCCGAACCGTTGATCCAACCCTGGCAGCACAATTTTTAATTACCCCAGATGCCACGCGGTTGCCCACATTTACCGAGCCAGCGCCGCTTGAGATCCCGACGTTTGAGTCATCCGAAGATTCCTTCAGTGTGGCCAGTCTGCCTATGGGATTAATTATTATCGGACTTGGCGCCCTGGGCGTTTTTCTGGGTGTAATTGCATTAATCAGCGGGCGTTAAGCAAAAAAAGCACCTAATCCTGAAAAGCAATTAGAACTTAATTTATGACCGATTTCTGCTTCGCAGAAGGTGATCTGGGCGTTGTTCTTCCTCAGGAATGCTGCAGCCTGGTGTGCTTTTGTTATGGGGATAATCTCATCCTTTGTCCCATGAGCGATAAAGAAGCGTTTGTTTTTAATCACGTTCCCATCGATTTGTGCCTGCCAGGCGTAAGGAATGAAGCCTGCCAGTGCTGCAACACGATTAATCCTGTCCGGTTGAAGAAAAGCCAGGGCATAGGCGACGACTGCCCCCTGGCTGAAACCCATCAGGTCATATTTATCTGAATGGATGTCCTGCTTCTTCAGCCAATGGTCGACGGTTATAAGCAATTGATCGGAAAACTGGCGGTAAACATCGATATTTGGCCATTGAGAAGCAATCTCGTGCCAAACATACTGGTTTTTGCTGTGCTGAATGGGAGCACGTAGCGCAATCAGCA
>ERZ795030.446-NODE-446-length-64023-cov-34.841061_pt1 | contig 64023 bp, 63 predicted proteins | sample MGYA00375122_ERZ795030 | MGnify/ENA primary metagenome ERZ795030 (study PRJEB30165, sample SAMN05720146) | activated sludge metagenome | isolation source: anaerobic digester from wastewater treatment plant | place: Japan | collected 2015-04-20 ... | reverse complement strand
CGCGCTCGCCGTCTGCGGTCTTGACGAAGACAACACCGTCGGTGCCGACGCGTCCAAAGGCCGACGTTGCCGGGGCGCCGGCGCTACGTGCGAACAGGGCCGGCGACGGGGCGGGCGGGGGAGTGGCTGCGGCTGTCGCTTCTGCGTCAGCAGAGGCGGCAACCTCCTCGGCCTCGGCTACCTCATCAACAACCTCGACAGTGACGTCCTCGACGACCGATTCGACGACGTTCTCGTCGACGTTCTCGACGACCGGTTCGATGGCGGGGGCTTCCTCGGAAACGACCTCGTCAACAACCTCGACAGTGACGTCCTCGGCGACATCGATGGCGGGGGCTTCCTCGGCAACGACCTCGTCAACAACCTCGGCAACGCTGTCCTCGGCAGCCGGTTCCTCGGCCTCCTCGGCGGGAGCCTCGGCAACGATGTCCTCGGCGGCGGCTTCGATCACCGTTTCATCGGGTTCGGGGACAGCGACGGGAGCCTCGACCTCAGCTTCGAGCGCGATGGGCTCGTCGGAGGCGTCGGGGGCGTCGGACTCGTGCAGCGGCGACTCGGTCATCGTCAGCCCTTCGCCTTGACCGTCATGGACAGGATGCTGATCGGGGCCATCGGCGACATTCCGTCGGCGGGGCTGACGCCTGCGGCCGCGATCCGGTCGACGATGTCCATGCCTCCGGTGACCTTCCCGAAGATGGAGTAGCCGCCACCATCGACGGGCAACGTCGTGTCCTTGTAGACGATGAAGAACTGGTCGCCGTTGCTGTTGGGGTCGCTCGTGCGGGCCATGGCGACGGTTCCTGCCGGGTACTTTCCGTCGCCCGGTGCGTTCTCGATGCCGTAGTGATAGCCGGGGCCCGGACCGGCGCCCGTGCCGGTGGGGTCACCGCACTGCAGCACCCACAAGCCTTGGGCGTCGCCGGTGAGCCGGTGGCAGGGGCTCGGCGCCCAGTAGCCAGCGTTGCCGAGGAGAACGAACGAGGACACCGTGGCCGGAGCCTTGGTGCCGTCCAGTTCGATCGTGACGTCTCCACAGTTGGTGGTGACGGTCGCGATGAAGGTCTTGCCGCGGGCCGCCTCGATGTCGGGCGCCGTCGTCATCTTCTGGGGCGCCGCCTGGGGTGCCGGAACCTCCGTGCACCCGGCCAACACCTTGGGGGTCGGCGTCGGTGTGGGCGTCGCCGTGGCGGTCGCCGACGGATTGTCGGTGGCGGTCGTGCTCGCCGTGCTGGTCGGTTCACCGGTGGCCGTCGGGTCGGCGACCTTGGGTGCCGTCACCACGTTGGCCACCCAGACGAAGGCGATCACGGCGAGCAACACGCCGATGACAGCGAGCACGGGTTGTTTGTCGCGCATGAGCACGGACCTCCTAGATGCGCCGACAAGGCGCGACGACAGCCGACGGTCGACCAGTCTAGGCAGGCGAGGCCCTTACACTGACCACCCCCGGTCACGAGTGCGTGAAGGTTGTCCGTGGATAGGCTCTCGATGTGCTGATGATCGGCTTCCCTGCTGCGGCCTTCGACACCAACTGCTTCGTGCTGGCGACCGCCGAAGGGGAGGAGTGCGTCGTCGTCGACCCCGGCATCGGGGTCACCGACACCCTGTCCGAGGTGCTGCGCGAGTTGCGGCTGCGCCCGGCGGCGGTCCTGCTCACGCACGGTCACCTCGACCATGTCTACTCGGTGACGCCGGTATGCCGCGGCGGCGGCGCCGCGGCATACATCCATGGGGACGATCGCTATCGCCTGCGGGACCCGCTCGCGGATCTGGACCGGGGCATGATCGCGATGATGGAGGCGCAGTTCGGGGAGCGCGCGACGTGGACCGAACCGGACGACATCCGCGAATTGCGCGACGGAGACTCGGTGACTATCGCCGGGATGGCTTTCGGCATCGTCCACGCACCCGGACACACCGAGGGGTCCGTGATGTTCACCCTGGCGGATGTCCCGGAGGGCATCAACGTCGAGGTCGGCTCCACGGTGATCTCCGGTGACGTCCTCTTCGCCGGCTCGATCGGCCGCTCGGACCTGGCGGGGGGCGACCCGGCGGCGATGAACCGGTCGCTGCGCGATTGCGTCCTGCCGATGCCGGACGACCGGCTGGTGCTTCCCGGGCACGGACCGTTGACGACGATCGGGCGAGAGCGGGCCTCCAATCCGTATCTGCGCGGGCTGCGCTAACCGATCGGCCCCGGCCGTCGCAGCACTTGCATCCCCATCGCATGGGGCCGCAGCGGCGAAACGCTCGCGCGACGGCGACACCGGGTCTGGGATGATCCCTCGGTGAGCACCGGCAAGGTCACCCCGATCAGCGGCTTCCTCGAGTTCCTCCCCGAACAGCGGATCGTCGAGCAGCACTTCCTCGACGTCATCCGTGAGGTGTTCGAGCTGCACGGGTTCGCCTCGATCGAGACTCGTGCGGTCGAGTCGGTCGAGCGGTTGCTCGGCAAGGGCGGCGACGCCGACAAGGAGATCTACGGGATCAGCCGGTTGGCGGCCGACGCCAGCGACTCGCGCGAGCCCTCCCTCGGCCTGCACTTCGACCTCACCGTTCCCTTCGCTCGCTACGTCCTGGAGAACGCCGGCAAGCTCGCGTTCCCGTTCCGGCGCTATCAGATGCAGAAGTCCTGGCGCGGCGAGCGGCCTCAGGAGGGGCGCTACCGCGAGTTCACCCAGTGCGACATCGACGTCGTCGACGTGGGGTCGCTGTCGCCGCAGTACGAGATCGAGATGCCGTTGGTCCTCACCGACGTCTTCGACCGGCTGCCGATCGGCGACTACGTCGTGCAGGTCAACGACCGGCGGATCCCGCAGGGGTTCTACCGAGGCCTGGGCATCGAGGACGTCGGGGGCACCCTGCGGATCGTCGACAAGCTCGACAAGCTCCCTGCGGACACGGTCCGGACGATGTTGCTCGACTCCGGCTGCACCGCCGAGCAGGCCGATCAGTGCCTCGCGCTGGCCGGGATCCGCACCGAGGATCTGTCCTTCATCGAGCAGGTCCGGGCGCTCGGCGTGGCCGACCCGCTCATCGACGAGGGACTGACTGGGTTGGCGGCCGTCGTGGACGCCGGGCGCACCCACGCCCCCGGGAGGGTCGTCGCCGACCTCAAGCTCGCCCGTGGCCTGGACTATTACACCGGCACGGTCTACGAGGTGCGCCTGCTTGGCTTCGAGTCCTGGGGAGCCGTCGCCGGGGGAGGGCGCTACGACGCGCTGGCCACCGACGGCACCGTGACCTATCCGGGTGTCGGCATCTCCATCGGCGTCTCCCGACTGCTCGGCCTGCTGTTCCGTCAGGGCTTGGTGAGCGCCTCCCGGTCGACCCCGGCCTGCGTCCTGGTCGCCCTCACCGACGAGGAGTCCCGGCCCCGGTCGTTGGCCGTCGCCTCGGCACTGCGCGGACGCGGCATACCGTGCGAGGTCGCGCCGCGCCCCGACAAGTTCGGCAAGCAGATCCGGTATGCCGCGCGCCGCGGCATCCCTTACGTCTGGTTCCCCGGTGGTCCGGAGTCGGACGGCGACTCGGTCAAGGACATCCGCTCGGGCGAGCAGGTCCCGGCGACGGCGGTGGACTGGGCACCTCCGGCGGCGGATCTGCGCCCTTCCGTGGTGCGCGCCGCGGCGGACTGACCGACCAACGCGACAGCCGGTCAGCGCCTGATCAGGCGCGGGGCGGGCGAACTCCGCACTGGAGCAACTCGAGGTTGGCCAACTCACGGATCACGTGGGGGTCCCTGGATCGCCACGCAGCGGCAGGATCGGCGTGAATCGTGGCCAACCGCTTCGTGGGCACCCGCACCAGTGCTCGCAGGGCGAACAGGTCCAGGTCGGCCCGACCCTCGATGAAGTTGGCTGCATCGCTGGCCCGGCGGATGAACCGGATGCGAAGGGGCAGCCACACCAGCATCCACAGCAGGATCGGAAGGATCGCCACCACGATTCCGGCGATCAGGGCCACGCGACCGATCGAGCCGCTGAGATCGGTCCCGACCTGGGCCAGCGCGACACCGGTGCCGGCGGCATCCCGGAAGGGTCCTTGGAGGGCATCGCCGACGAGCGGAACCTGGGCGATCCGGTCGCCCGCAGAGGTCATGCCCGCCTCCAACTGGTTCCCGGCCGACGCCAGTCCGTCGGCGGGTTGGCGCAGGCCCATGGTCGCGTCGTGGACGGCCTTCCCGATATTTGTGCAGGCGAGGATCCAGCCCACGCTGAGGACGTCAGCGACCACCTGGGCGGCGCGGCGCCCAGGCAGATCGGCATACAGCTTCATGGGGATCTCCTCACCAGGGCAACGCAGGCAGTGTCAGGCTCACGCTACGCCGTCGCTCTGGTGGTCGCCTGCGGTTGCGTCGCCGTCCACGCGGACTAGCCTGCCGAGCATGGGCACGTTGATCACGACGTTGAGCAGCGCTGCCCCGCGGATGACACCGGGCGAGCGTCGGCTGGCCCAACGCTTGCAGCAGAAGCTCGACGCGGACTATCTCGTGTGGTTCGACGTGCCGGTCGGCCCGATGCGCACCCACCCCGATTTCGTTGTCCTGCACCCGAGTCGAGGGGTGCTCATCCTTGAGGTCAAGGACTGGGCTCTGCCCCTCATCCAACGGGTCGATCGGGAGATGTGGGACATCCAGCCGGACGGGCGACACAAGCGGGTGATCAACCCGATCCTGCAGGCCAGACACGGGGCTCACGACGTCGTGCGGGCTCTGGAGCGCGACCTTCAGTTGGTCCACGAGGCCGGAGCGCATCAGGGGAAGCTCGCCTTCCCGTGGGGCTACGGCGTGGTCTTCACCAAGATCGACCGCGCGGAGTTCGACGCGGCCGGGCTGGGCGAGGTGATCGACGGGCACGCGGTCATGTGCGCCGACGAGATGACCGAATCTGTCGACCCTGAGGCGTTCCAGGAGCGGTTGTGGGGGATGTTCCCTCGGCGCTTCCCGGCGAAACTCACGCTGCCGCAGATCGATCGGGTGCGGTGGATCATGTTTCCCGACGTGCGGGTGGACGCACCTGTTGCTTCGCTCTTCGACGCCGCGGCAAGCCCCGACTCGCCCGAGGGGGACGCAGGCGCGGCCGCGGCCATCGAACTGCCCGACGTCATGAAGGTCATGGACCTGCAGCAGGAGCAGTTGGCACGCAGCCTCGGGGCCGGGCACCGCGTGGTCCACGGGGTGGCCGGGTCGGGCAAGACGATGATCCTGGGCTACCGAGCCGAATACCTTGCCCGCCTCGTCGCCCCTGGCGCCAAGCCCGTGCTGGTGTTGTGCTTCAACGAGCCGCTCGGTGCCGCGCTGTCGGCCAACTTCGCCTCGCGGGGCCTGGCCGATCGCGTGCAGGTCAGACACTTCCACCGCTGGGCCCGCCAACAATTGGTCACCTTCGGTCAGCCGCTGCCACCCGACGGACCACACTTCTTCGACGACCTCGTCGGCTACCTCATCCGGGCCGTCGACCGTGGCCACGTGCCGAGGGCGCAATACTCCGCCGTCCTCATCGACGAAGGCCATGACTTCCGCCCCGAGTGGCTGCACCTCGTCGTGCAGATGGTCGACCCCGAGACCAACAGCCTGCTGCTCCTCTACGACGACGCCCAGAACATCTACGGCCGGGGGCGCACCCCGGCGTTCAGCTTCAAGAGCGTGGGAATTCAGGCGGTCGGCCGGACGACGATCCTTCGGGTCAACTACCGCAACACCACGCAGATCCTGCGCCTGGCCCAACGGGTGGCGGGCGACATCCTCAAGCCACAGGCATGCGACGAGGACGGCGCCCCGCTTCTCGGCGCCCTCGGGTGCGGGCGGGACGGGGAGGAGCCCGACGTTCGGCGGCTGCCCACGCTCGGTGCGGAGGCGGCATACGTCGCCCAGAGGTTTGCCGCGGCGGCGCGGGACGGACGGGCCTGGTCGGACATGGCCGTGCTGTGCCACGACACCGCTGTCATGGACGCGTGTGCGTCGGCGCTACGGCGGGTTCGGATCCCGCATTCGGTGCGACGTCGGCCCGGCGACTTCCGTCCTGAGGCCGACACGGTCAAGATCCTCACCATGCGCGTGAGCAAGGGGCTGGAGTTCCCCGTCGTGGCGATCCCTGGGGTGGGCCGCCTGCCAGCCCCTCACGAGGACGACAAGGACGCGGCGCGGCTGTTCTACGTCGCCGCCACCCGGGCGACCGAGCGGCTGCTCGTCACGGTCAGCGGCGACGGCTCCCTGGGCCAACGGCTCGGAGTATGAGCACGATCCCAACGCCAGCCGTCTCGCGGGCGCTGGCGCGCGCGGTGCGAGGGTGGCTCGACCACCTCGACGTCGAGCGGGGAGTCGCCCGCAACACCCTGGTCTCCTACACCCGCGACCTCGACCGCTACCTGGATTACCTTGCGCGCCAAGGCGTTTCCACGCCTGAAAACGTCACCGAGGCACACGTGTCCGGCTTCCTCGCCGACCTGCGAGCGGGCTCACCGGGGCGTATGCCGCTCTCGGCCTCGTCCGCGGCTCGCACCCTCGTCGCAGTACGGGGGCTGCATCGGTTCCTCGCGTTGGAGGGGCGCACCCTGGCCGATCCGGCCGAAGGCGTGCGACCGCCCAAGACCCCGCTGCGGTTGCCTAAAGCCATCGGTGTCGACGACGTCGAACGGCTGCTTGCCGCCGCGTCACTGGGGGACACCCCCGTCTCGATGCGCGACCGGGCCTTGTTCGAGGTCCTCTATGGCGCCGGGGCGCGGATCTCGGAGGCCGTCGGGCTCGACGTCGATGATCTCGACCTGGAGTCGGGCACCGTTCGGCTCTTCGGCAAGGGGTCCAAGGAGCGGATCGTCCCCGTAGGGCGCTACGCACGGGAGGCGGTGGCGGCATACCTCGTGCGGGGGCGACCTGCGCTAGCGGCCCGCGGGAAAGGCACTCCGGCCCTGTTCCTCGGCACCCGGGGTGCGCGGCTCAGCCGCCAGACCGCGTGGTCGGCGCTGGCAGCGGCAGGGGAGCGGGCGGGCCTGGCCGGCCACTTGTCGCCGCACACGCTGCGGCACTCGTTCGCCACCCACCTGCTCGAAGGCGGCGCCGACGTCCGAGTCGTGCAGGAGTTGCTCGGACACGCCTCGGTGACGACCACCCAGATCTACACAATGGTCACCGTGGCGAGGCTGCGCGAGGTGTATGCCGAGTCGCACCCCCGGGCCCGCTGATAAGGTCGCACCGATCAGCGAGAGGCTGACCGACCGCACGAACGACGGGGAAGAGGCGAAGCTGTGAGCATCGATCGCAACCTTCCCGGCGAAGCCGTCCACATGGTCCCCGACCTGCGGGACGCCACCGACACCCTGCTGCCGGGCACGGAAGACGCCGGGATCGGAGGCACCGGGCCGACCGGACGCCCCATGCCGTCCTTCCCCACGCCACCCCCGCTGACCAGCCACGGGCCGGCCCGCGTCATCGCCATGTGCAACCAGAAGGGCGGGGTCGGCAAGACGACCACGACCATCAACCTCGGTGCCGCCCTCGCGGAGCTCGGCCGCAAGGTGCTCCTCGTCGACTTCGACCCGCAGGGCGCCCTGTCGGTGGGTCTGGGGATCCGGCCGAACGACCTGGACATCACGATCTACAACCTGCTCGTCGAGCGCGGCCACGACATCCGCGACGTCATCCAGCACACCCGCTCGGAGAACCTCGACCTCATCCCGGCCAACATCGACCTCTCGGCCGCCGAGGTGCAACTCGTCGGCGAGGTGGCCCGCGAGCAGATCCTGGCTCGGGCCTTGCGCCCGGTCATGGACGACTACGACGTCATCATCATCGACTGTCAGCCCTCGCTCGGGCTGCTCACCGTCAACGCGCTGACGGCTGCCCACGGGGTCTTCATCCCCCTGGAGTGCGAATTCTTCGCGATGCGCGGCGTCGCCCTGCTCGTGGAGACCATCGAGAAGATCACCGATCGACTCAACCCCCGCCTGCAGGTCGACGGCATCCTCGCCACGATGTATGACGGGCGCACGCTGCACAGCCGAGAGGTCGTCAAGTCGGTCGTCGACCACTTCGGCGATCGGGTCTTCCACACGGTCATCAGCCGCACCGTGAAGTTCCCCGACGCCAGCCTGGCGGCCGAGCCGATCACGAGCTACGCCTCCACGAGTGCTGCTGCCGCGGCATACCGGCAACTGGCCCGCGAGCTCATCGCCCGCGGCGGCGCGGCCTGAGCCGAGGCATCCGCCTGCGGACGCCGAACCCATGACCGTGATACCCATGACAGTCATCCCGTGACCGACGCGCTCCTGCCCGAGGCCCCCGCGACACCCGGTGGGGTGCTGACCCGGCGCACCTCGAGCACGCCCTTCGAGGTCCACTTGGACGTCTTCGAGGGGCCTTTCGACCTGCTGCTGGGGCTCATCGCCAAGCACAAACTCGACATCACCGAGATCGCCCTGGCCCGCGTGACCGACGAGTTCATTGGGCACATCCGCACCATCCGCGAGGCCGACGAGGAGTGGGACCTCTCGCAGGCCTCCGAGTTCCTGCTGGTCGCGGCCACTCTGCTGGATCTCAAGGCGGCCCGCCTGCTGCCGCAGGCCGACCCCGACGACGACGAGGACCTGGCGCTCATCGAGGCACGCGACCTGCTGTTCGCGCGGCTGCTGCAATACCGCGCGTTCAAGGACATCGCGGCGACCTTTGCCGAGCAGTTGGCCACCACGGGGCGCCTGACCCCTCGCCAGGCTGGTCTAGAGCCTCGCTTCGCGGCCCTGCTGCCCGAGTTGGTCATGGGGATCACCCCCGAGCAATTGGCGATGATCGCTGCTCGCGCGATGATCCCGAAGGCCCCGCCGACTGTCGCGCTGGAGCATTTGCACGCCGCCCAGATCAGCGTGCGCGACCAGGCGGCCATCCTCGTCACCCGGCTGAGGGTCGAGCGGACCTGCTCGTTCCGGACCCTCGTCGCCGATGCCGACTCCACACTGGTGATCGTGGCGCGGTTCCTGGCGCTGCTTGAGCTTTACAAAGAGGGTGCGATCACCTTCGACCAGGCCGAGCCGTTGGCCGACCTCGCCGTGCGCTGGACCGGGTCGGACGAGGGCGACATCGCGGTCGACGCCGAGTTCGACGAGGACGACGCGCAGTTGGACTTCGACGACGCGGGGACCGACACCGGCGCGGCGAGCGGCATACCGATGCAAGGAGCAGACGAATGAGTGAGGACCTCCGCGTGGACGACGAGGCGGTGCCACCGGATGACGCTGGGTCAGCCGAGGAGACCGAGGCTGCCGGCCAGGTGGCCTTCGACGTTGAGGCGTTCCCCGGCGGGGCGCGGTCGGCGATCGAAGCCGTCCTCATGGTCGTCGACGAGCCCGTGAGCGAGGTCGCGTTGGCGACTGCCCTCGAAGTGCCCCTGGCGGACGTCCGCGCCCACTTGGAGGGCCTGGAAGCTGAGTATGCCGCCGCGAACCGCGGCTTCACCCTGCGGCCGTTCGGCGGCGGGTGGCGGGTCTACAGCCGGTCCGACTACGCCCCGGCCGTCGAGAAGTTCCTCCTCGACGGGCAGCAGGCCCGGCTGACCCAGGCGTCGCTGGAGACGCTGGCGGTCATCGCCTACAAGCAGCCGGTCTCGCGCTCGCGCATCGGTGCCGTTCGCGGCGTCAACGTCGACGGTGTCGTGCGAACCCTGTTGTCGCGCGGCCTGATCGAGGAGCGCGGCGAGGCCGAGGGCGGGGCGATCCTCTACGGCACCACGCCCTATTTCCTGCAGCGCCTCGGGCTGGACTCGCTCGATGATCTGCCCCCGTTGGCGCCCTACCTGCCCGACGTGGACATGCTGGACGAGATCGCGGAAGCAGGTCGACGATGAGCTCGGCACAGTCAGGTGGGCGGGGTCGCTCCGGCGGTCAGTCCGGTGGTGGTCGCCCCTCGGGCGGGGGCTACGGCGGCTCTCGCGGGGCAGGTGGCACGGGCGGCTCTCGCGGCGGTTCGGGCAGTTCCGGCGGCTCAGGTGGATCCGGTATGCCGCCGCGGGGCCCTCGCCCCGGGGGAGGCGGCCCGCGCAAACCCACGGGACGACCGACGGGCAGTGGCAAGGCCCCTCGGTTCGCCGGCTCGACCAAGCCCAGCCAGCCGACGGCCCTGCCCGACCGCAAGGTGGCCCGCCCGGCCGTTCCGGTGGACGTTCACGATCCCGATGGAGTGCGCCTGCAGAAGCTCCTGGCCGCCGCGGGGATCGGGTCACGCCGGGCCTGCGAGAACCTCATCGCGGCCGGCCGTGTCGAGGTCGACGGGCATGTCGTCACCGAGCTCGGGGTCCGCATCGACCCCCTCCGCCAGTCGGTCCACGTTGACGGCGAGCGGGTCCAACTCGACGAGTCGCGGGTCTACCTCGCCTTCAACAAACCCCTGGGCGTCGTCTCGACGATGAGCGACGAGTTGGGTCGCCCGTCGATCTCCGACTTCCTCGGAGCCCGCCAGGACCGGCTCTTCCACGTCGGACGGTTGGATGCCGACACCGAGGGTCTGTTGCTGCTCACCAACGACGGCGACCTCGCCCACCGACTGCAGCACCCGGCATACGGCGTGCTCAAGACCTATCTCGCGCAGGTGCCGGGCCCCGTGGCCCGCGACCTGGGGAAGCGGCTGCGCGCCGGGATCGAGTTGGACGACGGGCCGGTCGCGGTCGACTCGTTCAAACTCGTCGACTCGGCGCCGGGCCGCGCGCTCGTCGAGGTGGTCCTGCATGAAGGGCGCAAGCATGTCGTGCGCCGGATGCTTGCCGCCGTCGGGCACCCGGTCGAGTACCTGGTGCGCACCGATGTCGGCCCGATCCGGTTGGGTGACCTCAAGGTCGGCAAGACCCGCCGGTTGACCCGCGAAGAGGTCGGCAAGCTCTACACCGCTGCGGGTCTGTGATGCGGACGGCCCACGCTGCCGCGCCGACCGCTCGGTAGCGTGACCGCCGTGACAACGCGCGTGCTCATCCGCGGCACCGGGCTCATCGGCACCAGCCTGGGGATCGCGCTCACCCGCACGGGGTATGCCGTGCTCCTCGCCGACCCCTCGCCGACCGCCGAGCGGCTGGCCCGCGACCTCGGCGCCGGGCAACTCGCCCACGAGAGCGCGGAGCAGCCTGATCTCGTCATCATCGCTGCCCCGCCGGATGTCGCGGCCGGCGCCGTCGCACAATCGCTGTCCCGTTGGCCGTCTGCAGTCGTCACGGACGTTGCGTCGGTCAAGGGTGCCGTCGTCGATGGTGCTCGGGCTGCGGGCGCCGATCTCACCCGCTACGTCGGGTCCCACCCGATGGCCGGCCGCGAGCGCTCCGGCGCCGGGCACGCCCGCGGGGACCTTTTCGAGGGCCGGGCCTGGGTGGTCGTGCCTGCCCCGGAGTCGACCGAGTCGACAATCCAGGCCGTGACGGAGTTGGCGCGGGCCGTCGGGTCGGTGGTCACCGTCATGGACGCCACCACCCACGACGACGCTGTGGCAACGATGTCGCACCTCCCGCAGATCGCAGCGAGTCTCGTTGCAGCCCAACTGCGTTCACTGGACGACCGGGCGCTGGGCCTGGCCGGGCAGGGCGTCCGCGACGTCACCCGGGTCGCCGCGAGCGACCCGCGGTTGTGGACGCAGATCATCGCCGGCAACGCCATGTCGATCCTCGAAGTCCTCGGGCGGGTCCACGCCGACCTGGGCGAGTTGCTGGGCGCCCTGAGCGCGCTCGCCGACCCCGACGCTCCCGACGACGCGGTCGGCAGCCTTGAAGTGGTCAACCGCACCATCACGCACGGCAACGTCGGCCACGCGCGGATCCCTGGCAAGCATGGAGCTGGGCCCGCGGCATACCTGCCGGTCACGGCGCTCGTCCCCGACACGCCCGGCGAGCTCGCGCGGCTGCTCACGGACGTCGGCGAGGCGGGGGTCAACCTCGAAGACCTGCGCATCGACCACGGCCTCGGGCAGCCCTTCGGGCTCGCCGAGATCATGGTTGTCCCCGCCGCCGCCGAGCACCTCCAGCAGGCGCTGGAGGCCAAGGGCTGGCGGGTGCTCGACTGATGAGCGCCTCACAAGCGGCGGGTATGCCGCTCGTCGTCGCCATTGACGGCCCGTCCGGCTCGGGCAAGTCGTCGGTGTCGCGGGCGGTCGCCACGGCGCTGGATGCCGCCTATCTCGACACCGGTGCCATGTACCGCGCGCTCACCTGGTGGTGCCTCGACCAGGGGATGGACGTCACCGATCGGGAGGCCGTCGCCGCCGTGGCGTCGAGCGCACCGCTGGAGGTGGGGATGGACCCGGATGAGCCTCTGATCGGGGTCGACGGGAACGACCTCACCGAGGAGGTTCGCTCGGTCCGGGTCACCGAGGCCGTCTCGGCCATCGCGACCAACCTCGACGTGCGGGCCGACATGCGCCGGCGGCAACGGGCCCTCATCGCCGAAGGCCTCGCGGCCCGGGGCGCCGTCGTCGCTGAAGGCCGCGACATCACCACGGTGGTCGCCCCGGACGCGCCGGTGCGGATCCTCCTCACCGCGAGCGAGGACGCCCGACTGGCCCGCCGCGCCCAACAAGATTTCGGCACTGCAGACGACGGGGCCAAGGCAGCCACCCGCGATCGGGTGGTGGCGCGCGATGCCGCCGACTCGACGGTGTCGCAGTTCACCACCGCCGCCGACGGCGTGGTGACGATCGACAGTTCCCAACTCGATTTCGCGCAGACCGTGGCCGCAGTGCTTGCGGTGGTCGCCGAGGCCCGGATGCCTTCCGGTGGCTGACGTCCTCCTGGCGCCTCCCGCGCCGTGGCGGCCCCGCGCCGGACGGTGGCTGGGCATCGCGATTTTCCACACGGCATACCGAGGGGTGGCGATCGACGCGCACCTCGTGCCGCGCACGGGGCCGGTCGTCCTGGTCGCCAACCACAGTGGGTTCCTCGACGGGCCGCTCGTCTTCAGTAGCACCCCGCGGCCGGTGTCGTTCCTCGTCAAGCAGGAGACCTTCCACGGCCCGCTAGGGACCTTGCTGCGCGGGGTCGGGCAGATCCCCGTCGATCGGGGTGTGGGGGACCGTGCGGCCCTCGGAGCGGCCAGCGCGGTGCTGGCGCGCGGGGGAGCGGTCGGGGTGTTCCCCGAAGGCACCCGCGGTCGCGGAGACGTCGCCCAGGTCAATCAGGGCGCGACATGGCTCGCGGTGCAGAGCGGAGCCGCCGTCGTCCCTGTGGCGTGTCTCGGCACGCGGCGTACGGGGGACAGCACCGAGTCGATGCCCCGGGTCGGCACCCGATTGGTCGCTGTCTTCGGCCAACCGTTCGTCATCCCCGTCGAGGCCGGGGTGCCTGGTCGGGAGCGGCTGCGAAGGGGCTCGGAGCTGCTCCGTGAGCGCCTGTCGGCCCATGTCACCGCTGCGGCCGCCCGGATGGGTATGCCGCTCCCCGAGGACGACTGAACCGCGCGTCGTCGGCGAGGTGGGAGAATCCGGGGGTGAACCCGCAGAACCCCACCGACCCCGAGCTTGAGCTCGCACCCTCCGAATCGGCCGCGACGACTGCGACGACCCCTGACGAGCTGGCAGTCGAGCGCGCCCTGCGTGCCGGGCTGGCCGACTTTGAGCTCGACGAGACCGACCTGGACCTGCTTGAGAACGGCGGCGACACGGCATACGGGGATGCCTTTGCCGGGCCCCTCCCGGTGGCGGCGATCATCGGGCGCCCCAACGTCGGCAAGTCCACCCTCGTCAACCGGATCCTCGGGCGCCGTGAGGCGGTCGTCGAGGACGTGCCGGGAGTGACGCGGGACCGGGTGGCTTATGAGGCCGAGTGGGCCGGGCGGCGATTCACCCTCGTCGACACCGGCGGCTGGGAGGTCGACGCCTCCGGCATCCACCTGCGGGTCGCCGAGCAGGCCGAGATCGCCATCGAGTTGGCCGACGCCGTGATGTTTGTCGTTGACGCCGTCGTTGGTGCGACCGACACCGACGAAGCCGTCGTCAAGTTGCTGCGCCGCTCGGGCAAGCCGGTCGTCCTTGTGGCCAACAAGGTCGACGACCAGCGATTCGAGTCGGACGCGACGGCCCTGTGGGGGCTCGGGTTGGGGCAGCCGTGGCCGGTCTCCGCCCTGCACGGGCGGGGGAGCGGCGACGCGCTCGACGCGCTCATGGCCGTGTTGCCCGAGCGCTCGATGGTCGGCGGGGCGTATGAGCGTGGCGGTCCGCGCCGGGTAGCCCTCATCGGTCGCCCCAACGTCGGCAAGTCGTCGTTGCTCAACAAGGTGGCCGGGTCGGAGCGGGTCGTCGTCGACTCGGTGGCCGGGACGACGCGGGACCCGGTCGATGAGTTGGTCGAGATCGCCGGGAAGCAGTGGCGGTTCGTCGACACGGCGGGGATCCGGCGGCGGGTCCACCAGACCCGCGGCGCCGACTTCTATGCCTCGCTGCGCACCCAGACGGCGCTGGAGAAGGCCGAGGTGGCTGTCGTGCTCATCGACGCCGGTGAGCCGATCTCTGAGCAGGACATCCGGGTCATCCAGCAGGTCATCGACGCCGGTCGGGCCCTGGTCGTGGCCTACAACAAGTGGGACACGGTCGATGAAGAACGGCGCCACTACCTCGAGCGCGAGATCGAGAAGGAGCTCGTCCAGATCCCGTGGGCCCCGCGCGTCAATGTGTCGGCACGCACCGGCCGGCACCTGGAGAAGCTCGTCCCGGCGCTCGAAGTTGCTCTCGACTCGTGGGACTCACGGGTGTCGACGGCTCGGCTCAACGCGTTCCTCGGGGAGATCGTCGCGGCTCACCCGCACCCGGTGCGTGGCGGCAAGCAGCCCCGGATCCTCTTCGCCACGCAGGCCTCGACCCGGCCGCCGCGGTTCGTGCTCTTCGCGTCGGGCTTCGTCGAGGCCGGCTATCGCCGGTTCATCGAGCGCAAGTTGCGCGAGCGGTTCGGCTTCGAGGGGACGCCCATCGAGGTGTCCGTGCGGGTCCGCGAGAAGCGCAAGCGCTAGGAGGGTGCCGGGGCGGCTGCCGGTTGCGCGGCATACGGATTGGGAGCCCCGGTATGCCGTGCGGTAGGGTTTCGTTCGCTCTCGTGGCGCCCTTTTGGGGCGGTGGGAGGGCAGCCACGGGCTGTGGCGCAGCTTGGTAGCGCACTTGACTGGGGGTCAAGGGGTCGCAGGTTCAAATCCTGTCAGCCCGACCGAATCGGCTCTGATCTGCCTACGCAGGTCAGAGCTGTTCTTTATGCCCCGGCGCGGCCGCCGTCGGCGACACCGAACCGACGCGTTTCCGCACCACCAGGTCGGGAATGCGGTGCCGGCGTCGATCACCGCCTGGGTGTCCGGTGCACATAGCGGCTCCCAGTGAGTCCGAGGTGCCCAACCGTGACCGCTCGCCTCTGGGTTCCGTTCTCTGCTCCGGCGGTGGACACCCTGGTCCCGATATTCTGGGCACATGTCACTTCTGGAGCGCATCACCTCTGACCCGGCGGTCTGTCACGGCCAGCCGACGGTGCGCGGGCTGCGGTACCCCGTCCAGACCCTTCTGGAGCTCCTGTCGTCGGGCATGACCATCGACGAAGTCTTGGACGACCACCCAGACCTTGAGCGTGAGGACTTCCTAGCCGCCCTCGAGTTCGGTGCCCTGGCATCAGGCGGTCACCGCGTGTTCCCACGCGGCGCGGCGTGAGATTCCTCGTCGACGCCCAGCTGCCTGCCCGCCTTGCGGAGGCGCTAACAGCAGCGGGCCATGACGCCGTACACACGAGTCAGTTGCCTGACGGGAACCGCGCCACGGACCATCAGGTGGCCGAGGCGGAGGATTCCTCGGATCGTGTGGTAGTCACCAAGGACAGCGACTTCCGCGACGGCCACCTGCTCGCAGGGAGGCCCCGGCGCCTGCTCGTCGTCGGCACCGGCAACATCACCAACAACGCGCTCCTAGCGCTGTTCGACGCAAGTCTTGTCGACATCGTCGAAGCCTTCGAAGAGGCTGACTTCATCGAACTGCAGACCGACTCTCTGATCGTGCATCCACGCAGGTAGCAGGTGAGTCAGAAGCCGTGACTTGAGAGACCGATCGACCGATGTTCCTGCAGGTCCGAGGGCGGATTCCGCATAGTCTGCTAGGGCAACTGCACATCTCCATCACAATCTCGGTAGGTGAGTTCTCATGGGCCGCAAGGGGATCCGAGCATGACCACGATGCGCGCTGTGGTGATCGAGGCCCCTGGACCCCCAGAAGTCTTGAGCGTGCGCTCCGTCCCACTTCCGGTGCCTCAAGACGGCGAGGTGCTGATCAGGGTGATGGCCTTCGGCCTGAACCGGTCGGAGCTTCATTTCAGGCAGGGCGTGGCCGAGTCGGGGAGCTTCCCGAGGATTCCGGGCATCGAAGCCGTCGGCGTCGTCGAGTCCGCGCCGGGAGGCACGTTCGCCGTCGGCGCTCAGGTGGCGACGTTGATGGGCGGGATGGGTCGAGAGTTCGACGGGGGATATGCCGAGTTCGTGAAGGTTCCTGCGGGGCAAGTGATCCCGTTCACCAGCCACCTTTCGTGGGCAACGCTGGGTGCTGTGCCCGAGATGCTGCAGACCGCAGCCGGTTCCCTCGATGTCGGCCTCCAGGCCGAGGCGGGGCAGACGGTGCTCATCCGCGGCGGCACCTCCTCGGTCGGGATGGCTGCTGCGGTGCTGGCCAAGTTGCGCGGGCTGACCGTCATCTCCACGACTCGGAACCCGGCCAAGATCGGCTCGCTGCGCAGCCTCGGTGTGGACCACGTGCTCATTGACGACGGCCAGATCGCTGCTGCGGTGCGCGACCTGATGCCTGGGGGTGTCGACTGTGCCGTCGAACTGGTGGGTGTCAACGTCCTGAAGGACACCCTTCTCGCGACCAAGCCAGGAGGCACCGTCTGCTTCACCGGCATGTTGTCGGACGAATGGACGATTCGTGACTTCTATCCGATGGATTGGCTGCCGAACGGCGTTCGGCTCACGGCCTATTCGGGTGGGGCGGCCGATCTGACGCCGCAGACGCTGCAAGGGTTTCTCGACGCGGTCGCCGCGGGGTCGGCGGTGGTGCCCGTTGGCCGGATCTACCGCCTTGACGAGATCGTCCAGGCCCATCACGACATGCAGAACAACGTCGTCGGCGGCAAGGGTGTCGTCCTCACCGACAAAGCCGGGTAGCCAGGGGTGGGCCGGCTGGATTGATTCGACTGGTCATGCGAGTGCGCGAGGGAGTGCGATTGATGGGGTGATCACCCCGCTGATCGCACTCCGTGCCGCACGCGCAACCCAGACATCACTCACACATCCGGCATCGACGTCCAGAACCGCTTCAAGGACGCCCTCGTAGACTGCCGCAGGTGACTGGCGTGCTGGATCCGGGGCCGTTCTTCCATGGGACGAAGGCCGACCTGCAGGTGGGCGACCTCCTCACCGCCGGCTTCCGGTCGAACTATCGGCCAGAGGTGCTGATGAACCACATCTACTTCACCGCGCTGACCGACGGCGCTGGGCTCGCCGCGGAGTTGGCTGCGGGCGACGCCGCCCCTCGCGTCTACATCGTCGAGCCGACCGGACCCTTCGAGAACGACCCCAACGTGACCGACAAGAAGTTCCCCGGCAATCCGACCCGCTCATACCGCAGCGTCGAGCCCCTGAGGATCGTCGGTGAGCTGAGCGACTGGGTGCGCCTCACGCCCGAGGCCCTCCAGGAGTGGCGGGACCGGTTGGCCGCCATCCTCGCCGACGAACGCGGCGTCATCATCAACTGAGGAGCGGTCGCGGGCGGCATACCGGCGGGGCGGAGGCGACCAAGCGGGGATCGTCACCCGCGCGGGTTAGGCTCGGGGCCGTGGAGGAGCGCAGGGACATCGCGGGCGACGAGACGCCCGACACCGACCGCGTCCTCACCGTGCCCAACGCCCTGTCGGTGCTGCGACTGGTGGGTGTGCCGCTCTTCCTCTGGCTGCTGCTGCGCGGCGACGACGGCTGGGCCCTGGTCACGCTCGCCCTCTCCGGAATCACCGACTATCTCGATGGCAAGATCGCTCGGCACTTCCACCTGGTCTCCCGCGTGGGGCAGTTGCTCGACCCGATCGCCGATCGCCTCTACATCATCAGCACGCTGCTGGGCATGGCCTGGCGCGACATCATCCCCTGGTGGATCGTCGGGGTCCTGCTGCTGCGCGAGGCCTTCATGGCCGTGCTCATGCTCGCCCTCAAACGGGTCGGGCAGATCGGCCTGCCGGTGCACTTCGTCGGCAAGGGCGCCACGCTCAACCTGCTCTACGCCTTCCCCGTCATCCTCCTCGGGCAGGTGCCTGGGACGGTCGGGGAGTGGGCTCTGCCCATCGGTTGGGCGTTCGCGTGGTGGGGGATCGTCCTCTACTGGGTCGCCGCCGCCCTGTATGCCGCCCAAGCCGCTCCCATTCTGCGCGCCCGGGGGAGGGTCGCATGAGTCCCCGCCGGGTCGACGAGTCGATGGCCCTCATCACCGAGCTTCGCGAGGGGTCACTCGAGGCGGGGTATGCCGCGGCGTCGGCTCGCCGGGTCGCCGAGGGCCAACCGAGCCACACCTCCACCCGCAGTCCGTTGGTTATCGCCTTCGCGGTCATCGTCGGGTTCCTCCTCGTCGTGTCCGCCATGGCGCTGCGCTCGGCGACGAGCGTCGTCGAGCAGGCCCGCGCCGAGCTCATCGGCCAGATCACGGCCCGCCAAGAGGCTGGCGACGCGCTGGCCGAGAAGGTGAGCGCACTCGAGGCAGAAGTGGCAGGGGCGCGATCGGCGGCCCTCGGTGCATCGGGGCAGTCCGGCGTCTTGAGCCAACTGGCCTTCCTGCAGTCCGTGACGGGAGTCGTCGCGGTCACGGGTCCCGGGCTCACCGTGACCCTCGACGACTCGGCCGATGCGGTCAGCGGCGCGGATGCCGCGCGCGGGTCCAGCGGGTTCGAAGCGGGGCGGGTGAGCGCCGCCGACCTGCAGATCGTCAGCAACGGGTTGTGGGCGGCTGGCGCGGAAGCCATCTCGATCAACGGGCAACGCCTGACCACGCGCTCAGCGATCCGGTTCGCCGGACAGGCCATCCTTGTCGACTTCCGGCCCCTGGTGCGGCCCTACGTCGTGACGGCGATCGGCGATGCCAAGGCCCTGCAGAGTTCGTTCGGGTCCTCGCCGACCGGTAGTTACCTGAAGTCGCTCGAGGACAACTACGGCATCCCCGTGGCTATCTCCGGGAGCGCTTCCTTGACCTGCCCCGCGGGCGTGCCCAGCGCGCTGGTGTCCGCGACGGCGCGGCCGACCGGCATACCCTCAACCACGGCGGCCCCCACGTCGACTGCCACGTCCACGCGATCCACGTCGACGACCACGTCCACAACCAAGACGTCCACGTCCAAGACATCCACAGCCAAGACGTCGACAACCAAGACAGCCACGTCCCCGATCACCCGGGTGACCACGTCCTCACCGAGCACGACGGAGATACGGCCATGATTCCTGCCATCGGCCTGTTCGTAGGGGTCGTCCTCGGCCTGTTGCTGCACCCCAGCGTGCCGCTGTGGCTGCAGCCGTATCTCCCGATCGCCGTCATCGCCGCGCTCGACGCGGTGTTCGGCGGTGTCCGCGCCGTCCTCGACGGGATCTTCGTCGACAAGGTCTTCGTCGTGTCGTTCCTGTCCAACGTGCTTGTCGCCGCCTTCATCGTCTTCCTCGGCGACCAGTTGGGCGTCGGCTCGCAACTGTCCACGGGCGTCGTCGTCGTCCTTGGCATCCGGATCTTCTCGAACGTGGCAGCCATCCGCCGCCACCTGTTCAAGGCCTGACGATGGCCGTCCGCCGACCCCGTCGTCGCCCCGGATCGAAGGCCGGAGTGGTCACTCGCGAGCCGGAGGAGCCGCGCGAGGTCACCTGGCGCCGGTTGCGCCGGATGTTCGGTGCCCGCGCGACCAGAGCCAACGTCTTGGCCACCGTCCTCACTCTGGCGCTGGGTTTCGCCATCGCCACCCAGATCCAACAGAACCAGGAAGGTGGCCTGGCCACCCTGCGCCAGGACGAGTTGGTGCGCGTGCTCGACGACGTCACGCAACGCTCGTCGCGACTCGACGCCCAGGTCCGCGAGTTGGAGGTGCAGCGCAACGCCCTGCAATCGGGCGCCGACCGGGCCAAGGCGGCCACCGAGCAGGCGCAGGAGCGGCTGGACAGCCTCGCCATCCTCGCGGGCACCGTCAAGGCGACGGGGCCCGGCATCCGGGTGACCATCGCCGACTCCTCCGGAGCCGTGCGTGCCTCGGCGCTGCTCGACGTCCTTCAAGAGCTGCGCGACGCGGGTGCCGAGGTCGTTCAGTTCGGCACGGTGCGGATCGTCGCCGGGTCCTACTTCACCGACGCGGGAACCTCGATCACGGCCGACGGGCAGTCGTTGTCGCGTCCCTACGTCATCCTCGCCATCGGCGACCCCCAGACTCTCGCCTCGGCGATGAACATCCCCGGCGGCATCGTGGACTCGATGAAACGCCTCGGCGCCAGCGCCTCGGTCGACCAACTGAGCACCGTCACCATCGACGCGTTGCACACGCCGAAGACCCCTCGTTACGCTCAGCCGGTGCCCGAACCCACGGTCGCCCCGACCGGGGGCTAAGGTCGGCTCCGCAGCGCCTGCGACACCCTGACATCCCGACACCCCGATATCCCGGCCGAGAACGTCCGAACCACGCCGCCACCCGAAGGAGAGCCATGAGCGAGTTGTCCTACCCCGAGGACCTGCGCTACACCAGCGATCACGAGTGGGTCGCCGTGGCGTCCGACGGCACGGCTCGGGTGGGCATCACCTCCTTCGCCCAGAACGCCCTCGGCGACGTGGTTTACGTCTCCCTGCCGGCGGTGGGTGCCACGGTGAGCGCCGGCGATGCCTGCGGTGAGGTCGAATCGACCAAATCGGTCAGCGATGTCTATTCCCCCCTTGACGGAGTCGTCACGTCGGTCAACGTCACGCTCGACACCGCGCCCGAATTGGTCAACAGCGACCCTTATGGCGACGGCTGGCTGTTCGAAATGCGTCCGAGCGACCCGGAGGCGGTCGCACACCTGCTGGACGCCGCGGCATACCAGGCAGTGCTGGGATAGTCCCCGTATCTGCCGCGACAGAAACGTCGCGGGCGTATGATTCGATCCCGGGAATGCCCGGGACGGGACGCCTGGCCGGGGGTCGGCGCCATGACGTATTCTTCCCGAACGATCACCGAATGGCCCGCGGACCTCGGTGACGTCAAACGGGCATAGACACCAGGCAAGCCCGTGTGCGGAAACGGAGAAGCAATGTCGGACGAGCACGAGCGCCCCGAGAACGACGAGACGGGCGCCCCGGAGGGTCAGGAAGACCTGACTCGACGCTCGCTTCCGTCGCGTCCCGGCGGCCCCACGACGATGCGGTTCCGCGGCCTGGGTGAGATCCCCGAGGCCTTCGACCCCGACGGGGGGCTCTCTGCCGAGGATGAGGCGACCATCGGTGCGTTGCGACACGGAACGGCCTTGCTCGTCGTTGTCCGGGGGCCCAACAACGGGGCTCGTTTCCTTCTCGACGACGCCGAGGTGACCTCGGGGCGGCACCCCGAGAGCGACATCTTCCTCGACGACGTCACCGTCTCGCGGCGTCACGCGGTCTTCGTCCGGGATGGCAATGGGTATGCCGTGAAGGACGTTGGTTCGCTTAACGGCACCTATGTCAACCGCGCCTCAGTGGACGCGGCCGTCCTGCGCAACGGTGACGAAGTGCAGATCGGCAAGTACCGCTTCCTCTACTACTCCCGCTGACGGGGCCGCTGTGGCTGCCCGTCGCCGTGGGCTCTCGATCGGCCTGGTCCTCGAACGACTTCAGGGTGAGTTCCCCGACCTGACGATCTCGAAGCTTCGCTTTCTCGAGACCGAAGGTCTCGTCGCGCCCGAGCGCGCGCCGTCGGGCTATCGCCTCTACACCGAGGAGGACGTCCGCCGACTTCGCTACGTCCTCACCGCCCAGCGGGACCGGTTCTGGCCGCTGAAGGTCATCCGCGACGCCCTCGACGCCATGGACCGCGGTCTCACCCCGGCTACGGACACGTCGGGGGAGCGGCCCGCCGTGCCGACCGCGGCCGCCGACCCCGACGTCCCTGCTGCCGCCACGCTGGCCGCACCCCCGAGTTTGCGCCTCACCGAGGCCGAGTTGATGGGGGCCGCCGCGCTCGACGAGGCGATGTTCCAAGCCTTGCGGGGCTTCCACCTGCTGCGCCCTGATGCCACGGGCCACTATGACGACGCCGCCCTCGGGGTGGCCCGCGCCGCCGCCGCGCTGGCGGCATACGGCGTCGAGGCCCGCCACCTGCGGCCGTTCCGGACGGCGGCCGAGCGGGAGGTCGGGCTGGTCCAGCAGATCGTCGTCCCGGCCCTCGCCTCAGCCGGCGGCCGGGCCTCGGGCGCGGACCCGACCGCCGAGGTCCTGCACCACTGTCTGGCCCTGCACGCGGCCTTGGTGCGGGCCGAGTTGCGGCGCGGATAGCCCGAGGCGGGCCACCGGGGTAGCGTGGGCCGGGTGATCGAGGTCGACGTCTTGGGCGTTCGCGTGGAGATGCCCACCAACCAGCCCATCGTCCTGTTGCGCGAACGCGACGGGGAGCGCTATCTGCCCATCTGGATCGGCGCCGCCGAGGCAACAGCCATCGCCTATGCCCAGCAGGGCGTCGTGCCGCCGCGTCCACTGACGCACGACCTGCTCAAGGACACCCTGGAGGCGCTGGGGCACGCCCTCGTGCGGGTGCGCATCGATGAACTGCGCGACAAGGTGTTCTACGCGACGCTCGTGGTTGACGGCACCGAGATCTCGGCTCGGCCCTCAGATGGGATCGCTCTCGCCCTGCGTACGGCCAGCCCGATCCTCGTCCACGAGGACGTCTTTACGGCCGCGGGCATCACGATGGCTCCCGAAGAGGACGACGAGGTCGAGCGCTTCCGCGAGTTCCTCGACCAGGTGTCCCCGGAAGACTTCGAGGCTCCGGACGGCCCGGGAGGGCTGGGTGGGTCCGAAGGGGAGCGCCCACCGTCCCCGGAGCAGTAACTGTCAACCTGTACCTGAGAGTTATGTTACGCAAGTGATATCTGCGACACGCGTGACAAAAGGTGCAGTGATGATTGACCCTGAGGCCCTCGGGCCCTACCGTCAAGGGAAGAAGAGCACGGGTGTAACTACGCGCCTGGCGTTCGGACCACCAGGAGGACACCCGTGAGCGCGATTGCCCCGCCCAGCCGCCCCGCTGGCGTTGGTCCGGCGCAAGGGCTGCTCTTCGACGACGATCTGCCGGAGCTGCGCGAGGACGAGGGCTACCGCGGCCCGACCGCATGCCGCGCCGCCGGGATCACCTACCGGCAGTTGGACTACTGGGCCCGCACTGGCCTCGTGGAGCCGTCCGTGCGCAGCGCCACCGGCTCAGGGACCCAGCGCCTCTACGGTTTCCGTGACATCCTCGTGCTCAAGGTCGTCAAGCGACTGCTCGACACCGGCGTGTCCCTTCAGCAGATCCGTCAGGCCATCAGCCACCTGCGCGAGCGCGGTGTCGAAGACCTGGCCCGCATCACGCTGATGAGTGACGGCGCCTCCGTCTATGAGTGCACCTCCGCCGACGAGGTCATCGACCTCCTTCAAGGTGGGCAGGGAGTGTTCGGGATCGCCGTGGGTCGGGTGTGGCGCGAGGTCGAGGGGTCGTTGTCCGCGCTGCCGAGCGAGCGTGCCGAAGACGACGAGGCGAGCGCGCCCGTGTCGGCCGGCGATGAGCTGTCGGCCCGTCGCGCCTCCCGGATGATGGCCTGACCCCACCGCGAGCCGGTATGCCGCGCGAGAGGTCGCGCGGGCGGCATACCCCTGCGTGGACGGGCCGCGACTGACGCGGTGCCCGCCCGTTCGGCGGCTACACTCAGTGCCGCTGATCACTCCACGTGGGAGAGTCCATCCACGCCGGGCCTGCGGGCCTTGGCCAAGGTGGCGCCGAAGGGGCAACTACCCCGGAACCTCTCAGGCAACCGGACCACGTGGACAGGCGACTCTGGAGGGGCCACGGCGGCTCGACAGAGGGGGCCTTGTTGGTCGTCCTCGACGTTGCCCGGAGGCTCGTATGCCGCAGCACCCTGCCACCCCCTCGACCGCCCTGCCTGCCTTCGTCGGGAGGCACATCGGTCCGGGGGAGGCCGACGTCGCGCACATGTTGGCGGTCGTCGGGCAGCCCTCGCTCGACGCCCTCGTCGACTCCGCCCTGCCGCACCTCATCAGGAGCGACGCGCCGCTGGCGCTGGCCGCCGCTGACTCCGAGGCCGCGGTCATCGCCGAGTTGCGTGCGCTGGCCGGGCGCAACCGCGTGCTGCGATCGATGATCGGGCTGGGCTACTACGGCACCATCAGCCCGCCGGTCGTCACGCGCAAGATCCTCGAGAACCCGGCGTGGTACACGGCCTACACCCCGTATCAGCCGGAGATCTCCCAAGGCCGGCTCGAGGCGCTGCTCAACTTCCAGACGGTGGTGTCGGACCTGACCGGGCTGCCGATCGCCGGTGCGTCGCTGCTGGACGAGGCCACGGCGGCCGCCGAGGCGATGACCCTCATGCGCCGCTCCACCAGGCTGCCCGACGACGCGGTGCTGGTCGTCGACACGCACACCTTCCCCCAGACGCTCGCCGTCGTGCAGACCCGGGCCCGGCCACTGGGCATCGGCGTCGTCGTCGCCGACCTCTCCGCAGTGACGACCGGTGAGCAGTTGCGCGCCGCTGCCGGCGGGATGCCGGTCTTCGGCGTGCTCGTGCAATACCCCGGGGCCGACGGTCAGGTGCGGTCGTTGAGTGCTCTCGCTGCCGCCGCGCACGAGATCGGCGCGCTGCTCACCGCTGCGACCGACCTGCTGGCCCTGACAATCCTTGCCGCGCCGGGGGAGTGGGGAGCAGACATCGCCGTCGGCTCGGCCCAGCGCTTCGGCGTGCCCATGGGCTTCGGCGGTCCGCACGCCGGCTTCATGTCGGTGCGCGCCGGCCTGGAGCGCTCGATGCCCGGCCGACTGGTCGGGGTGTCGGTCGACGCGCACGGAGCGCCCGCCTACCGCCTGGCCCTGCAGACCCGCGAGCAGCACATCCGCCGCGAGAAGGCCACCTCGAACATCTGCACCGCGCAGGTCCTGCTCGCGGTCATCGCCAGCATGTATGCCGTGTGGCACGGCCCCGAGGGCCTGGCCGCCATCGCCCGGCGGGTCAACGCCCACGCCCGGACCCTCGCCCGAGGGCTGAGCGTCGGTGACATCGAGGTGCTGACCTCCGCCCCCTTCGACACCATCAGGGTGCGGGTGCCGGGTCGGGCCCACAAACTGCAGCGCGAGGCCGCCGCGCGCGGGCTGAACATTTGGGTAGTCGACGCGGACACCCTGTCGCTCAGCTGCGACGAGACGACAACTGCGGAAGACCTCGACACGGTGTTCGACGCGTTCGGGATCGCCGCTCCCGGCGCTGCTCCCGAGGCCGCTGACGGTTCTGAGGGTGCTGACGGCTCCGACGGCGGCGGGTGGGACGCGAGCCTGAGCCGGAGCACGGCATACCTCACGCACCCGGTGTTCCACACTCACCGCAGCGAGACGCAGATGTTGCGCTACCTGCGCCGCCTGTCCGAGCGCGACTACGCGCTGGACCGCGGGATGATCCCGCTGGGCTCGTGCACGATGAAGCTCAACGCCACCACGGAGATGGAGGCGATCACCTGGCCGGAGTTCGCCGACCTGCACCCCTTCGCGCCGACCAACCAGACCGACGGCATCCGGGCGCTCATCGGTCAACTGGGTGACTGGCTGACCGAGATCACCGGTTATGACGCGGTGTCGCTGCAGCCCAACGCGGGTTCACAGGGTGAGTTGGCGGGTCTGCTGGCCATCCACGCCTACCACGAGGCCCGTGGCGAGGGTCACCGGCGGGTCTGTCTCATCCCCGCGAGCGCTCACGGCACCAACGCCGCCTCGGCGGTCATGGCCGGCCTCAAGGTCGTCGTCGTCAAGACCGCGGCCGGGGGTGACATCGACATGGACGACCTGCGCGCGAAGGTCGAGGCCCATGGTCCCGAGCTTGCGGCGATCATGGTGACTTACCCGTCGACGCACGGGGTGTTCGAGGAGACCATCACCGACCTGTGTGCTCTGGTCCACGACGCGGGCGGTCAGGTCTACGTCGACGGGGCCAACCTCAACGCCCTTGTCGGCCTGGCCCAGCCGGGGCGGTTCGGCGCGGACGTGTCACACCTCAACCTGCACAAGACCTTCTGCATCCCGCACGGCGGCGGTGGGCCGGGCGTCGGCCCGGTTGCGGTGCGCTCGCACCTCGCGCCCTACCTCCCCAACCACCCGCTGGCCCCCGAATGCGGACCCTCGACCGGCGTCGGCCCGGTGTCGGCGGCTCCCTACGGCTCGGCGAGCGTGCTCCCGATCTCGTGGGCCTACATCCGGCTCATGGGCGGCGCCGGGCTGACCCGCGCTACCCAGGTGGCCATCCTCAACGCCAACTACATCGCGGCCCGCCTGCGTGAGCACTTCCCGGTGTTGTATGCCGGTGCGTCCGGTCTCGTGGCTCACGAGTGCATCCTCGACCTTCGGGGCATCACCGCGGAGACTGGCGTGACGGTCGACGACGTTGCCAAGCGCCTCGTCGACTACGGCTTCCACGCCCCCACGATGTCTTTTCCTGTGGCCGGGACGCTCATGGTCGAACCGACCGAGAGCGAGGACCTGGGCGAGTTGGATCGGTTCATCGCCGCGATGATCTCGATCCGCGACGAGATCAACGCCGTGCGTGACGGGGTCATCACCGCCGAAGCCAGCCCGCTGCGCTCGGCTCCGCACACGGCATACGCGCTGACGGGCGAGTGGGACCGCGCCTACGACCGCACGACCGCGGTCTTCCCACCCGGGGTGGACCCGACTGACAAGTACTGGCCGCCGGTGGCGCGCATCGACGGTGCCTACGGAGACCGGCACCTGGTCTGCTCGTGCCCGGCGCCGGAGGCGTTCGAGGACTGACTGGGCGCGTTTCTGTCTTGATAGGGTCCTGCCGATAGCCTGTGGGCAAACACAAGGTGAACGCCACACAACGCTGCGGCACGACTTGAGGAGTTGCCGGGTGGGCAAGAAGCACCGCCGCGAGCAGAAGCTTGCCAAGCAGTTGGCCAAGGAGTTGGCCAAGGACGAGCAGCGCGTCGGGTCACCGATCCCCGAAAGCCTGCGTCCGCGTCCGGCGCTGTCCTACGAGTTGGACGAGGCCAAGGAGAGCGTTGCCCTGTCCGCGTTGCGGCGGGTCACCCCTGGCCTCACCTACCTGCTGACGCAGTATCCCCGCGGGATGATCCGCCGGGACGCTGTCGCGGGCGTGGCGGTCGCGGCATACCTCATCCCGCAGGTGATGGCCTACTCAGCCATCGTCAACGTCCCGCCCGTCGCGAGCCTGTGGACCGCGCTCGCCGCGATCATCGCGTATGCCGTGCTCGGCAGTTCGCGGATCCTCTCGTCAGGACCTGAATCGACGATCGCGCTGATGACCGGCGTGGCCATCGCGCCGCTGGCAGCGAGCAACCCTGACCGGGCCGTGGCGTTGTCGGCGGCGCTCGCCCTGTGCGTGGCCGGGTGGTGCCTCATCGCCCGGGTGCTCCGAGCGGGGATCATCGCCGAGTTGTTGTCGACCCCGCTGCTCGTCGGCTACCTCGCCGGTGGTGCGGTGCTGATGATCGTCGGCCAACTGGGCAAGGTGACGGGTACCTCCGTCGACGGCGAGAGCATCGTCGAGCAATTGCAGTCGTTCTTCTCCGTCGTCGGGCGGACGCAGATGCCGACGCTCATCGTCGGCGGCGCCACCCTGGCGCTCATCCTGGTCATCATCACGTTCCGGCCCAAGTGGCCCGCCCCGCTCATCGCGGTCGTCCTCGCCACGGTCGCGTCGGTCCTGCTGCACCTGGAAGCCCAGGGCGTGAAGGTCGTCGGGACCGTGCCGTCGGGGCTGCCGATGCCGCACCTGCCGATGGTCACGGGCGAGGAATTCAAGGCGATGATCTGGGCCGGGCTCGGCATCGCCATCGTCGGCTACAGCGACATCATGCTCATCTCGCGCGGCTTCCCGCTGACCCCGGGCGAGGGGGAGACCAAGGCCGATGTGCGCGCCGACCCCCAACAGGAGTTGGTCGCGATGGCGGGGGTGCACGCCTTCGTCGGCTTCTTCAGCGGCTACCCGGTGTCGGCGTCGGGCTCGCGCACCGCACTGGCCGTGGCAGGAGGCGCACGCAGCCAGGCGTATTCGCTCGTGGCCGGGCTATGCGTTGTCGCGGTGTTGTTCTTCGCCGGCCCCCTCATGGCAGGTCTGCCGTCGGCCGCGCTGGGTGCGGTCGTGTTCTACGCCGCCGGGAAGCTTGTGTCGATCCCCGACTTCAAACGGCTGTGGGCCTTCCGGCGTCGCGAGTTCTTCCTGGCCATCATCGCCATGCTGGGCACCGTCGTCATCGGCATCCTCCAGGGCGTGCTCTTTGCGATCGCCCTGAGCCTGCTGGAGATGCTCCACCGCCTCGCCAGGCCCCACGAGGGCGTCCTCGGGCGGGTTCCTGGGATCCCGGGGATGCACGATGTCGCCGACTATCCCGATGCCCGCACGATTCCTGGATGCATCTTCTATCGCTATGACGCGCCGCTGTTCTTCGCCAATGTGGGGGACCTGCGCGAACGGGTGGATCGGGTCATCTCCGTGGAGAACCAGGCCTACCCGCAGACTCCGGTGCGCTGGTTCATCCTCAACGTGGAGGCCAATGTCGAGGTCGACATCACCGCCGCGGATGCCCTGCGCGAGTTGGCCCAGGAGTTGGCCGACCGAGGCATCGAGCTTGGCCTGGCTCGGGTGAAGTTCGACCTCTACGAGCCGCTCGACCGGGCCGGCGTCATCGATGTCATCGGGAAGGACATGCTCTTCGCCACCCTGCCCGTGGCCGAAGAGGCCTATCTCAAGTGGGCTGTGGCCCAAGCGAACTCCGGATCGGTCGAGCCCGACCTCGAGGTGGTGCAGGCCGCGGTCGATTCCGTGCCGGCACACAGCCTGCTGCCGTGGGATCGCCCCGATGATGAGGAGGATGACGATGGCCCGCGGCCGAACCTCGGGCCTGCCGAAGCGAGAGTGGCCGTGCTCGATCCCAAAACCGCCGGCCCGGACCAACCCGCCGACGGCGTCGCCAGGTGATCAGGCGGCCGGGCCGGTGACTCGCCGGACCGTCGAGCCCCGTCTGGTCTTGTCGACCTGCACCTGAGCCGGGATCCGGTCACGCAAGGCCGGCACGTGGCTGACGACCCCGACCGCGCGCCCACCGTCCTGCAGTTGGTCAAGCACCTCCATCACCTGTTCGAGGCTCTCGCCGTCGAGGCTGCCGAACCCCTCGTCGATGAACAGCGTGTGCAGGTCGATGCCGCCGCTCTCCTCGCGGACCGCGTCGGCCAGCCCGAGGGCCAGGGCCAGGGAGGCCATGAACGACTCGCCGCCGGACAAGGTGGCGGTGTCGCGGACCTGTCCGGTCCACTCGTCCTGAACGACCAGGCCCAGGCCACTGCGCCGTCCCCCGGAAGCGAGCCGGTCGCTGTGGGCCAGGTGGAATCGCCCGTCGCCCATCCGCTGGAGTCGCTCGTTGGCCAACTCGACGACCCGCTCCAACCGCCCGGCCAGCACGAAGGCCGAGAGCTTCATCCGCAGCGTGTTGTCCGAGCCGAGCCCCGACACGACATCGGCGAGGGCGGCGGTCGAGGTTGCCACCCCCGTTGCGGCTGTCGCGGCAGCGGCGCTGGCGGCCACCTGCCGCGACAGCGCGTCGATGTCGCGCGCGGCCTGCTCGGCGAGGGCATGCTCGCGTGCCGCGGCGGTGCGCTGGCCCCGGGCGTCGTTCATCTTGGCTGCCAAGGCCGCGAGGTCGGGCAATGGGGCTTCCAGCGCGCGCTCGACCTCGGGATCGGCGACGGTGGCCCGTGCCGCGGCCGCGGCGGCAACCTTCGCCGCGATGCCCTCCCGAATTTCAACCAGCGTGGCCGCGGGAACGGCCGCCGCGCAGGCCTGCACGACATCGGCGAAGCCCTCGGCGCGGCATACGGAGGAGGTTGCCTCGTGCGCCTCGGTATGCCGCCGTTGTGCCTCGTCGGACGCCGAACGCGCGGCCGCGGTGTCCGCCAACGCAGCGACGACGCGGCGGTGGCGCGCTGGGACGTCGGCCGTGGGCACCTGCGGGTCGGCGCACGGACACCCCTCGGTATGCCGTGCCACCAGCTCGCAGACCACGGCCGCATCGTGCTCGGCCGCCTCGGCCAGCTCGCCTTCGAGAGCCTGGGCGGCGGCGAGCTGCCCGAGGGCTGCCCGTCGGGACTCGGCGAGCGTCTCGAGGGCCTGGCGGCGTTGCGCGAGCTCGGCTTGCACCTGGGGGAGCTCGGCCACTGCGGAGGCAGCGACGGCGACGGCTCGGCCGATGACGTCTGCGGCGTCGCGAAGGATCGCCAGATCGCGCTCGTCGCCGCCAAGTTGTTCCACGAGGAGGTCATGGTGAGCTCGGGCGGCGGCCAGATCGGTCTCGATGCGGCGGACCCGATCGTCCAGGGGGCGCCAGGCCTCCTCGGCCGCGTCGACATCGGCAGCAGTGACAGCATCGACCGCGGTCGCCGGGGCTGGGTGCTCGGTGCCTCCGCAGACCGGGCATTCGTCACCCGGGTGCAGGCCGGCCGCGAGCTCGGCGGCCATCCCGTCCAGGCGCCGTTGGCGAAGGTCGAGCAACCTCCCGGCCTGAGCGAGGGCGACCCGGGTGGCGGCCAAGCCGGCCGACTCAAGGCTCGCGATGGTGATCGCCGTGCGGTCGAGATCGTCGCGGAGAGTTACCAGTCGCCCGGCCTGGGACGCTGACGCCTCGGCCGGCCCGGATCCGGCGGCGATGGTCAGCAACGCGTCGGCCCGGACCTGCAACTGAGCGACCTGCTCCACCAACGCCGCCTCGGCTGCGTCAATGGTCGCCAGCGCGCGCTGGGCGACCTCGCGCTGGGCGGACACGCTCGCCTGCCGCTGCGTCCGCGTCGCCTCCGCTGCGCCGCGCTGGGCCAACACGTCGAGCGTGGCGTCGAGATCGCGGGCTCGGGACAGCGCCTCCTGGGGCGAGTCACCCACGTCGACCGACCACCGGGCGAGGGCGGTACAGCTCGCGGCATACCGGGTCTGGGCCGAGTCGCGCTCGGCCTCGGCGGCGGCGAGCGCGCGCAGATCACCAGCAACTCGACCGGCCCGCTCGCCCAGCTCCAGGCGCCGGGCCGCCGCCGCGCGAGCATCGGAGCCCGCCGCGAACTCTGCGAGCACCCGGCGTGCGGCCTCGCCCCGAGCAGCGGCCCGCGCCGCGAGAGCCGCTGCCGCATGGGCGCTCTCGGCCGCACTGGCAGCCTGCTCGGCCGTCGCCGCGGCCGTGAGAGCCGCCAGCGCATGGGCGCCAACCCGGGTCGACGCCTCGGCAGCAATCTCGGCCAGCCGGCCAGTTTCGGTCGCCTCGGCCCACGTGGGCAGCCCGTCGATGACCTCGGCCGGAACCCGGGCCAGCACGTCGTCGACCCGCAGCAGATCGGCGGACAGCGCGGCGCGCGCCTCGGCCGCTGTGGCGGCGGTGAGGCGGCGACGGTCGGTCAGCCAGGCTTCGACACCGGTGAAGCGGCTGACGTCGAAGAGGCGCTCCAGCAGCACCCGGCGTTCTTCCGGGGTCGCCCGCAGGAAGGCCGCAAAGTCACCCTGGGGGAGGAGGACCACCTTGGCGAACTGGTCCAGGCCCATGCCCAACGCTTGGCCGAGGCTGTCACCCACGTCATCGGCTCGGGTGGCCAGCGTCGTCCACACCCCGTCGCGGGACAGCTCGTCGAGGCGCACCTGACCGCGGACCGGGGTGAGGCCGTTGCCACGCTTCTTGGGACGGTGATGGTCCGGAGACCGGGTCACCCGGAGCCTGCGGTTGCCGACGGTGAGCTCGAGCGTCACCTCGGGGACGTCATCGGCTCCCGCGTGATCGCTGCGCAACGTCTCACCGGCCGGGCGCAGACCTGGCACCCGGCCGTAGAGCGCGAAACAGACGGCATCCAGGAGGCTGGTCTTGCCGCTCCCGGTGGCCCCGTGGATGAGGAAGATGCCGGCGTCAGCGAGCTCATCGAAATCGACCTCGATCAGCTCGGCGAACGGACCGAACGCGCGCGCCTGCAGCCGGTGCAGCCTCATGCCACACCCCGGGACTGGTCGGCCACGCCTTCGTCGTCGGCCTCGGCCCGGGCTGCCCTGCTGGCGTCGAGGGCCTCGGCCAGGGTGGCGCGCTCGTCATCGGAGGCGGCCGCTCCCGCGCGCACATGGGCGAGGAAGTCGCAGCAGACGTCGAGCTCGGCGCGGGCGGAGGGGACGCGAGCGGCATACCTGCTCGTGGCGTGAACCTCCCCACCGCGCGGGGCGAACTCGAGGTGCAGCAGGTCAGGGAAACGGCGGGTTAGTTGCTCGTATGCCGCGAGCGGCCGGACCGGGTCGGTGAGGACGGCCCGGCACCAGGCACCGCGAGCCCACTCCAGGGAGGGGTTGGTCAACAGGTCGGCGAGGTCGCCGCGCAGGACGGCCAACCGCCGGGGCACCGGGGTCGGGATCGCTTCGACGGACACGCCGGTGGCCGTGAGGTCGAGCAGGGAGACCGACTTGATCTGGTCGGCCTCACCGAAGGACATCGCCAACGGCGAGCCGCTGTAGGCGACGTCGTCACGGACCCACTGGGGGCGGTGCAGGTGACCCAGAGCGGCATACGTCACGCCGTTGAAGACGTCGGCCGGGACGACACTCACGCCGCCGACGGCGATCTCGCGCTCAGACTCCGTCGTCGTGCCACCGGCGACGAAGGCGTGGGCCATGACGATCGAGGGCAGGTCGTGGCTCGTCAGGTCGACACGGACCCGATCCATCGCGGCCCGCAGCACGGCGGCGTGCGACCGCTCGCCTACCCCTAGCGCTGGACCGACCACCGCAGGCTCAAGATAGGGAAGCGGATAGACGGCCACGTCGCCGAGGACGACCGGGGTGCCGACGCTGCTCAGCGACGCACCGATGTGCACCCCGGCTCGGGCCAAAAGGTCGGAGGCGAAGCCGAGCCGGATCGCCGAGTCGTGGTTGCCGCTGGTGAGGACGACCTGGGCACCGGCGTCGACTAACCGGGTCAGCGCGTCGGCGAGCACGCTCACGGTGTCAGGGGAAGGCAGCGCCCGGTCGTAGACATCGCCCGACACGAGGACGGCCTCGACCCCCTCCGTGCGGACCAGATCGACGAGGAATTCGACGAACTGCACCTGGGCACCAAGCAGCCCCACCTGGTGGAACGAGCGCCCCAGGTGCCAGTCGGAGGTGTGAACGATGCGCACCCGGCCAGGCTATGACCGGCCACCGACAGGGCCCGGGAGGTGGGTCGGCGTGCCTCCCGTGGACCCACCATCGCGCGCGAACCGGGCAGAGCGGCATACTCTCCGGCCATGGGCCAGGACATCGAGTCGATCACATACACGCGCGAGCAGCGCCAACGGTTCCGGCAGAAGGTGCACCTGTGCCTGGACGTGTTCGAGCGGATGCTGGCCTACAGCCAGTTCGACTTCGAGCGGCCGATGACCGGGATGGAGATCGAACTCAACCTGACGGGAAGTGACTTCCGCCCCAAGATGGACAACGCTCTCGTCCTCGAGCGGATCGCCGACCCGGAGTATCAGACCGAGTTGGCCCGCTACAACATCGAGTTCAACGTCAAGCCGCGCGAGTTGGGCGGCGACTCGATGCTGTCGCTCGAGGGCGACCTGCGCGCATCGCTCAATCGGGCCCATGAGACCAGCGCCGAGGTCGGGAGCAAGATCGTCATGGTCGGCATCCTCCCCACCGTGACCCTCGACGACTTCGCGGGCGACTGGATGAGCGCCAACGCCCGCTACCACGCCCTCAACGACGCCATGCTCGGCGCCCGTGGCGAGGATGTTCACCTGGACATCGAGGGGCCTACCGGCGAGCACCTGGAGCGCTATTTCGACTCCCTGGCGCCCGAGGCGGCCTGCACGTCGATGCAGTTGCACCTGCAGGTGGCGCCCCTGTCGTTTGCCGACCACTGGAACGCCGCCCAGGCCCTCGCTGGCGCCCAGTTGGCTCTTGCCGCCAACTCCCCGTTCTTCTTGGGCAAACGGCTGTGGGCCGAATCCCGGATCCCGGTGTTCAGCCAGGCCGTCGACACCCGTTCGCCGGAGTTGAAGAACCAGGGGGTGCGGCCGCGCGTCTGGTTCGGGGAGCGGTGGATCACGTCGATCTTCGACCTGTTCGAGGAGAACGTGCGGTACTTCCCGGCGCTCCTGCCCGAGACCACCGACGAAGACCCGTCGGCCGTGCTCGATGCGGGAGGGGTGCCGGCCCTGGCCGAGATGCGCCTGCACAACGGCACCGTCTATCGGTGGAACCGCCCGATCTACGACATCGGCGGCGGCCGGCCACACGTGCGCGTCGAGAACCGGGTGCTGCCCGCCGGGCCGACCATCGTCGACACCCTCGCCAACGCCGCGTTCTACTACGGCGCCCTGCGGATGCTCGCCCAGGAGGACCGCCCAGTGTGGTCGCGCATGAGCTTCGCCGCGGCCGAGGACAACTTCCTCGCCGGGGCCAGGGACGGCCTGGAGGCCAAGCTCTATTGGCCGGGCCGAGGTGACCTGCCGGCCACCGAGCTCATCTTGCGACACCTGTTGCCCCTGGCCAACGAGGGCCTGCGGGACTGGGGTGTCTCGACGGAGGCGCGGGACCGCTACCTGTCGGTCATCGAGGGCCGATGCCTCACGGGGGTCAACGGCGCGACCTGGCAGACGGCGACCGTCGCGGCGTTGGAGGAGCGCGGCATACCTCGGGAGGAAGCCCTTCGCCAGATGGTGGCGACCTACTCTGAGCACATGCACGCCAACAACCCCGTCCACACCTGGCCCATGCCGTGACCCGCGCGTTCCGCCTGCTCAACGTCTTCGCGCTCGCTGACGACCCCTTCTCGGGCAACCCGCTGGCCGTCATCGAGGACGCGTCCGGGCTCGACGGCGCCACGATGCTCGCGATCGCCAGGCAGTTCAACCTGTCCGAGACGACCTTCGTCACGCCCGGCGGCGACACGGGCGGCGCCGGACCGACCGACGCGACCGTGCGGATCTTCACGCCCGGCTACGAGATGCCGTTCGCCGGGCACCCGACCCTCGGCACGGCGTGCGTCGTCGGTGAGCGCCTGGGCAAGAACCACGTCGTCCTGCGTGTCCCTGCAGGGGACATCCCCGTCGACGGGCTGAGCGTTCCACACAGCGGCGACCAGACCTGGACCCTCACCGCCAAACCGGCCACGATCACCGAAGGGGCGGTTGCTCGGAGCGACCTCGCGTCCGCCGTCGGGCTCAACGCCGACGACCTCGTCGACGAGGGCTGGTGGGTCGACGCCGGCGTGGATCAGTTCCTCACCGAGGTGACGTCGGTCCAGGCCGTCCGACGAGCCGCGGCCGACCCGGTGGCGGCCCGGCGCTTCATCCTCTCTCCGCGCGGCGAGAGCATGGCCCTGGTGTGGGCATGGACCAGTCCCGACACGATCGAGGCGCGGTTCTTCTTCAGCCAGGACGCCGCGATGATCGAAGACCCGGCGACCGGGTCCGCGGCGGCCAACCTGGGCAGCCTGTTAGCCCATCGCGGCTTCCGCGGTGCGGTGACAGTGGACCAGGGTGCTGCGGTGGCGCGCCCGTCCCGGCTGCACATCGAGGTCACCGAGGCCGGCCGAGTCCGGGTCGGCGGATTGGTCCGCGAGATCGGCCGCGGCACCCTCGCGCTCTGATGCCGACCTACGTCGCGTTCCTGCGCGCGGTGAACATCGGTCGGCGCCAGACCCCGATGGCCCGCGTGCGGGCCACCTTGGAAGCGAGCGGGTTCACCGACGTCCAGACCTACATCCAGACCGGCAACGTCCTGCTCACCACGACCGCGCGCTCGCCGGAGAAGGTCGCCCAGCGGGTCCGCGAGGCCCTCTCCGGCGACTTCGGCTTCGACATCCCCGTCGTGGTCCGTCGGCCGCGTGATCTGGTCGATCTCGTCGCCGCCGTCGACGCCCTGCCTGATCCGTTCCCGGAGGGGCGCACGTATGCCGCGTTCCTCGACCAGGAGCCGAGCGACGCAGCAACCGCAGTGCTCAACGACTGGTCTGCGCCCGGGGAGTGGGTCCGCGTCGTGGGACGCCACGTCGTCCTGCGGCTGGGCATTCCCGCGAACGTCGTCACCTTGACCAACGCGAAGATCGAACGTTTCGGCGTGATCGCGACGACCCGCGATCTCACCGTCGTGCGCGCTCTGGCGACCCGCTGGGGCGGTTGAGCCCGCGACGCACGACGTCGAAACACACGACCGCCGCCGCGGCCGACACGTTAAGAGACTCCACGCCTCCCGCCATGGGGATGGACACCCAGGTGTCCACCAACTCGCTCACCTCGGCTCCCAGCCCGGCCGTCTCCCCGCCCATCACGTATGCCGTGTCGCCCGGCAGGTCCGCCGCGAACAGGTCCGCCGGCCCGTCGGCATCCAACCCGGCGATCCGGTAGCCCGCATCCAGCAGCAACCGGACGGCCTCGACCGCCGTCGCCACCTTGAGGATGGGGGCCTTGAAGGCGACGCCGGCGGACGCCTTGACGACGAGCGGGTCGATCGACGCGACTCCCCGGCGCGGCACGACGATCCCCGAGAAGCCCGCGGCCGTGGCCGTCCGGAGGATCATCCCGACGTTGGCCGGGGTGGTGATGCCGTCCAGGACGATGATCGGGCCCCTCAGCCCGTCGGCCAGGGCGAGGTCCAGCGGTCTCATCCGCGGGGCGACGACGTCGGCGCACACGCCCTGGTCCTGCTTGCCGTTGCCGGCGATCTTCTTGACCCGTTCGGCGCCGACGAGTTGCACCGGGACGCCGCGGGCGCGCGCGGCCGAGCGGATCTCCGACACGTGTGGGCCGTGGGCCGAGTCGGCCATCAGGACCTTGTCGACGGTCAGCGAGGGGTCACCGAGGGCCTCCAGCACGGGGTTGCGGCCGTAGATCGTCACAAACCGGTCTTTCGGTGAGATCGGTGTCGAAGCGTTGGGTCCGGTCACCCGCCTATCCAACCGGTTCACTGGTCAGAGTGAGGGCTAGCGGCACGTGTAAACGCTTACGTATGCTGTGCATCGGGCTCCACGAGCCCGCAATCGCGTCCGTTTCTGACCGAGTCTGAGGGAGCCATGACCGACCGCGTCCCGCGTCGCCGTCTTCGGCGGGAGGGCTCCTCCCGATGACCTCCACGGCACCTGCGGCGGTGGTCGACGCCACTGCGTCGATCCTCGCCGACCTTTCGCCCGAGCGCCGTGAGCTCTTCGAGTTGCGGCTGCACCGATGGTGGGACGACCTCCTCGACGCGCTGGAGACCCTCTACGGCGAGCGGGCCTTCGACGTGGCGCAGCGGCTGGTTGCCCATGCGGCCGCGGCATACCGGGACCGCGATCCCGAGTTGCACCGACTGGACGAACGACGCATCCTCGCGCCCGACTGGCTGCAGGACCCGCGGATGTTCGGCTACGCCACCTACGCCGACCGCTTCGCGGGAACACTGGAAGCCGTCGGCGGCAAGGTCGACTACCTCGAAGAGCTCGGCGTTACCTACCTGCACCTCATGCCGCTGCTGCGCCCTCGCGAGGGTGACAACGACGGCGGGTATGCCGTGGCCTCCTACCGCGAACTGCGCCCCGACCTCGGGACGATCGAGGACCTCAAAGCGCTGTCGAAGCTCCTGCGCGACAAGGGCATCAGCCTGGTCCTCGACCTCGTGCTCAACCACGTGGCCAAGGAACATGACTGGGCCCAGCGGGCCCGCGCGGGGGAGTCGCACTACCGCGACTACTTCTACGTCTATCCCGATCGGACCGAGCCCGACGCCTACGAAGCGACCCTGCCTGAAGTCTTCCCCGACTTCGCCCCTGGCAACTTCTCCTGGGACGACGCGATGGGCGGGTGGGTCTGGACGACCTTCAACTCTTGGCAGTGGGACGTCAACTGGGCCAACCCGGATGTCTTCTGCGAATACGCCGACATCATCTTCTTCCTCGCCAACGCCGGCGTCGAGGTCGTCCGGCTGGACGCGATCGCGTTTACGTGGAAGCGGCTGGGCACCAACAGCCAGAACCAACCCGAGGTGCACGCCCTCACCCAGGCGCTGCGTGCCATCGCCCGGATCGCTTGTCCCGCAGTCGCATTCAAGGCCGAGGCGATCGTCGGCCCGCGCGACCTCGTGCAGTATCTCGGTCAGGGTGAGCACCACGGCAAGGTCAGCGACTTGGCCTACCACAACTCGCTCATGGTGCAGGCCTGGTCGATGTTCGCCACCCAGGACGTGCGGCTGACAGCCCATGCCCTCTCGGCGCTGCCGCCGGTCCCGACGACCGCGACCTGGATCTCCTACCTGCGCTGCCACGACGACATCGGCTGGGCCATCGACGACGGTGACGCCGCTGCGGTCGGGCTCAACGGCTTCGCTCACCGGGCCTTCCTCTCCGACTGGTTCATCGGTGCCTATCCAGGCTCGACCGCCCGCGGCCTCACCTTCCAGGCCAACGAGGCCACCGGTGACCGGCGGATCAGTGGCACCGCGGCGGCATTGACGGGGCTTGACGCCGCACGGGAGGTCGGCGACCAGGCAGCGGTCGACCGCGCCATCTCGCGAATCCTGTTGGGGCACGCTCTGATCGCCGGCTTCGGAGGGGTGCCGGTGATCTGGAGCGGTGACGAGTTGGGGCTCCCCAACGACCCGGTCTGGGCCGGAGAGCCGGGCCACGAGGACGACAACCGGTGGGTCCACCGAGCCCGGATGCACTGGGAGGTGGCGGAGCGACGGCATACCCCTGGGACGCCCGAGCACCGCGTGTTCGGCGGGATCGCGCATATCGCGCACACCCGCGCCCGGTTGCCGCACCTGCACGCGTCGGTGCCGTCGAGCGTCCTCGGCGTCTGGGACTCGGGTGTCCTCGTGTTCGCGCGGCGCCACCCGGTGGGCACCATGCTCGCCGCCTACAACGTCACCGATTCGTGGCGCCCCGTGCCGGGCTGGGTCCTGCGGCAAGAGGGCCTGTCCAGCGGGACGGAGGCCCTCTCGGGCGCGCACGTACGGATCGAGGCCGACGACAACGCCTGGATGCCCCCGTATGCCGTGTGGTGGCTGGTCGACCACATCCCGGCGCACGCATAGGGTCGGGGTGTGCAGCAGAGCGTCTCGTTCAAGGTCTACTACGAAGACACCGACAGCCTCGGGGTCGTCTACTACGCCAACTACTTCAAGTTCATGGAGCGGGGCCGGTCGGAGTTCCTCACCGCTCAGGGCCGGTCGGTGGCCGACTGGAACGCCGCGGGCTTCCTGTTGGTCGTGCACTCGGTGCAGGCGACCTTCAAGCGACCCGCAGTGTTGGGCGACACCGTCGACATCGTCACGTCATTCACGTTGCCGTCGGTCTACCGCGGCCGGTTCGCCCAACGGGTGGAACGGGCAGGGGAGTTGCTCGTCGACGGGATCGTCGACGTCGTGTGCCTGGACGCGGCCCAGAACCTCATCGAGTTCCCGCAGCAGTTGCGCGCCCTCGCCGATTGAGGCCCGGCTGTACTGCGGCAGCCGGCCCGTCAGAGCAAGCCGAGTTCCTGGGCCTCTTCCCAGAGGTCGTCGCGGGCGGCCGGGTGTGCGGCATGCTCGATGAGTTGCACCGCTTGGCTCTTCTGGTCGCGCCAGGCGATCTCCGCCACACCCTGCTCGGTGATGACGGCGGTGTGTTGGAAGGACGTCACCGGTGCCTCGATGAGCGGCACGATGGTCGACACGTCGGCCTTGGGGTGCCAGGAACGCAGCGCCATGAGGGCCTGCCCGCGCGGCGCGTGCAGGGCACCGACGGTGAAGTCGCTCTGCCCGCCGAAGCCCGAATAGACCTTGGCGTTGACGCTCGCCGCGTTGGCCTGGTCGTAGAGGTCGACCTGCAGCGCCGTGTTGATGCTTGTCATCAGAGGCTGGGTGGCGATGATCGACGGCGAGTTGGTGGTCTCGGTGCGCAGGACACGCAGTCGCTCGTTGCGGTGCGCCCAGGCGTAGAGCGCGGCCGACCCCATGAGGGCCGACGCGGTGATGGTGCGGGCCGGGTCCAACGCCCCGGCCTGGTCCAGCTCCAGGACCCCATCGCCGATGACTTCACTCCAGATCCCCAGGCCCCGCTTGCCGCGCAGCCCGTCCAGCGCTGCGTCGGGGATCTCGCCGATGCCCAGTTGCAGGGTGGCACCGTCAGCGACGCGCCTGGACACCAGGTCGCCGATGATCCGAGCACTGTCCGCGCGCGACATCCCGCCGCCGCTGGCCGTGCCGTCGGCCTCTGACGTGGCCAGGTTGAGCACCGGCTCGTCGACCTCGACGATGGCGTCGAAGACGTCCAGCGGCAGTTCCCCGTCACCGAACGTGTAGGGCATCTGCCGGTTGACCTGCGCGATGACGATCCCGCCGGCGGCCTTGCACGCCGCGATGGCTCCGGGCAGGACGTTGATCTCAAGCCCGAGGGACACCTTTCCGGCGATTGGCGCGGAGGTGTGGGCGATGACGACGTCGACGCGCAGGCGCCGCTGATAGAGGAACGGCACCCCTGAGAGCCGCATCGGGAAGTAGACCAAACGGGGGTGGTGACGCATCCCGACCCCGACGAACGCCGACTCGGGGATCACCCCATCGCGCTGCGGTATGCCGCGCGGCGCGTTGAGCAGGTGCAGCCGGTATTCCGCCAGGAGGGTGTCGACCTTGCCGAGGACGGTCAGCGGAGTGCTGCAGTTGCCGCTGGTGACGACGCGCAGGTCGGTGCGCCGGCTGTCGATGACAGTCCCGAGGTGGTCGATGTCGAGCGTCTCCACGCACTCACTCTCGCAAACTCGGCGCGCGACGCCAATGCCGGGCGAGTCCTCGCTCCGCAGCGAGGAAGCCACCGGCCATGAGCAGGCCCAGCACGAGGATCCCGGCGACGTTGCCCAGGGCCCGGGCATAGCCCAGGACGGCGACGTCCACGAAGGGGTAGGGGTAGGCGCCAACGAACGCCCCGTGCAGCAGCATGACGACGAGCCAAGCGATGGGGATGGCGAGCGAGTGGACGACGGTGCGCCGGCTCACCCAACCGCGCGGTCCGACGACCACCCACACCAGCACCGTCAACACCGGAGTCACTTGGTGCAGAAGGGTGTTGGAGACGTTCTCCCACCCGCGCTGGACCGAGACGGGAGCCAGCACCACGGCATACACCAGGCCGGTGATGGTGATGAGCAGGACCGAGTCGAGGCGAGCCGCGCGCAAGGCCGCGCCCACCCGGGGGCGGCCCCAGGCGAGCAGCGAGGTCACCACCGCGACAACGATGTTCGACCAGATTGTGAAGTAGGAGAACCAGTCGGCCAGCCGCGATCCGAGGCCGGCCGCGTGGTCCGCGCCGTAACGGGTCGGGACCGTCACCGTGCTCGGGTAGATGTTCGTCACGGTGAGGGTCAGCGAGACCGCCAACCCCAGCCAGGCGAGGACTGCGTTGAGGGCGAGCCAGCGACGCGCGCCCGCAGTGAGGGTGTGGTCCACGAGGGGCGAGTATGCCGTGTGCTCGGGTCAGGCGTGCGCGTTTGGCGAGCGTCGGAGCCGGACCATGACCTCGTGGTGGTCGGTCTGGGGGAACATGTCGAACAGTCGCGCCTGGTGGGGGATGAGCGAGGGCATCTTCGCGAGGTCCCGGGCGAGAGTGGTGACGTTGCAACTCGAATAGACGACGTCCCGCACCGCGCTCGCCTCCAGCCAACTGGTGAGCGACTCGTCCAGGCCGCGACGTGGGGGGTTGACGACAACGAGGTCCGGGGCCGGGTGGGCGATCGCGTATGCCGTCGCGTCACCGACGACGAAGTCGATGGGCCCGCAGTCGGGGCGTTGCGCGAGCAGACCCGCTGCGCTGCGCTGGGCGGCGGTGATCGCGTCGGCTGACACCTCGACACCGATGACGTGGCGGCCTGCTGCTGCGGCCTGCAGCGCGAATCCGCCTACGCCGCAATAGAGGTCGAGGACTGAGGCCGGCTGGGCCGCGTCGATCCAGGCCTGTGCCTGCAGGTAGAGCCCGGCGGCGACCGCCGTGTTGGTCTGGAAGAAGCTCCGCGGGCCGAGGTGGAGCTCGGCGTCGGCGACCGGCATCGACAACTCGGACTGCTTAGTGAGGACGAGTTCGGTGTCGCCTTCGAGGACCGCCTTGTGTTGCGGGTGGAGATTGACGGTGACGACCTGCAGGTGGGGGAGCGCGGCTTGTAGCCTGGGGAGTGCGGAACGGGCTTGCGGGAGTTGAGAATTGGAGCGCAGGACGATGCGCAGCATGAGGGCGCCGGCGGGTGACGCGGTGACCAGGAGGTACTTCAGCTCGCCGCGCCGCTGGGGGACGTCGTAGGGGGTGAGCTGGGCGTCCATGACGAAGTCGGCGAGGTGGGGGAGCGCCGCATGCAGGGCCGGCTCATAGAGCCCACAGTCGCGCAGGTCGACGCCTCGGCCATGGCCGTCGAGAATGCCTAGGGTCGGGGCTGAGGCGGTGCCACCGACGACGAGCTTGGCTTTGTTGCGGAAGCCGTGCTCGGCGCTGGCGAAGGGCTCGAGCCAATCCAGTTGCGGCGCAATCAAAGACAGCGCGTCACGGCACCTCGCGTCCTTGGTCGCGAGTTGCTGGGAGTATGCCGTCCCCATGAGCGTGCACGAGCGGCATACCCCCGCGTCGTAGTAGTCGCACTGCACCCGCCTGAGGGTAGTCGCCTTCCCCGAATCCCTCACACTCGCCGGCGATCTCGAGCCCGCCTCGCCCCGGCTTCCCCGAATTCCTCACACTCGCCGACGATCTCATGCGTACCTCGCCCCGGTTTCCCCGAATTCCACACACTCGGAGGCAATGTCGGGTATGGCGATTCTGGGTCGGCCCGAATTCCTCACTCTCGCGGTGTATCTCAGGGGTCGAAGGAAGCCTCTTGACGTCCATCGGGGCCACCCAGCCCTCCCGACTAGAAGGAGTTCCACTCATGTCCACCAAGAAGAGGATTGCCGCCCTGGCCGCCGTTGCGGCCTCCGCTGCCCTGTCGGTCGCGATGGCATCACCGGCCTCCGCCAACACCAGCAGCGGATGCACCGTCACCCCGCTGAAGCCGATCTTCGCCGGTTTCAACAGCTCGGGCGTCAAGCTCGTCAACTACCGGATCAGCGTGTCGTGCACCTCCGGACGCACCGTCAGCATCGACCAGCAGCGCTATGAGGAGGACCCGTGGCCGAACGGCGACGACTTCCTGGGCAGCACGTCGTTCAGCACCTCGGGCGTCACCACGTTGTCGAACGTCCGGACCCTCGTGGACGGCGAGCTCGGCGACGAAGAGGTCTACCACAACGTGCGCTTCCGGGTGTCGAGCAACGGCGTGACCTCGCCGTGGACGTCCTACCAGAAGAGTTCTGTCCTCACCATCGGCAACTGATGGCGGCAGCGCCGTGCACGGGCCGGGCAATTCGCTCGGCCCGTGCCCCGTTGATAGAGGGCATTCCCGCCTCGCCCTATAGCCACTTCTTCTCCCGAATGGCTAGTCATCCCGAATACCTCACACCCGTCGGGAGCTTTCGTGCGGGCGGCCTCTGAATGACCCAAAGTCCTCACATCCGCACAAGACTTCGAGGAAGCCCGGGTATCGATCAGGCCATGTTCAGTGAGTGACCGGGGGAGCAGTTTGGCGGACGATGCCCATCACGAGGAGTGCCTCGGCGGCGGCATACGTGCCCATCACAGCCATCGACAGCGCCCGGCCGTCCCACTCGCGGAAGGCTTTGAGGGCGATGAGTGAATCCGAGAGCATGAACAGCGCCCCGCCGAGCCCCGTCAGCCGCCCCAGCCCGGTCGCGAGCACCGCCATGGCGGTCAGGGTGAGGCCGTAGACGACGACCGGCCCCAACAGCGGTCCAGCGCCGCCCGCGCAGGCGGCGATGAGCGCGATGAACACCACGGCATACAGGGCAGCGAGGGGTCGCGCGGTGACCAGGACGCTGCGACGCCAGTGGGGGAGGAAGCCGACGATGTAGGCCACCTGCGCAAGCAGGAAACACCCGACCATCACCAAGAACGCGACGCTGTCCGGCGCCAGATGGGGGAGTAGGTCACCGAGCCAGGAGAAGCCCAGGGCGGCCAGGGTGGCTGTCCGCAGCCGTGGGTCGAGCCCGGTTGCGCCGCGCGCCAGGGCAACGAACGCGATGGTGAGGATCGGCATGAGCAGCCACTGGGTCCAGTTGGACAGCAGGCTTGCGCCGACAGCGATCGCCACGAGATTGGCCACCGCGAGCATGAGGTATGCCGTGAGCGCGCGGGTCGCGGGTAGGGACCAGTGGGACGCCATGAGGACATCATGCCTGCGGTAAACCGACCGACGATGAATCTCCTCACCGCCCTCGCTGGGAACCACACGCTGGCGACGCGGAACGTGAACGACTTCGACGGCATACCCGGCCTGAACGTTGTCAACCCGTTCGAGTGAGTGGCGCGCCCTGCCATGCAAGGGGGAGACTCCTCCCGGTCCACCAGAATCAGTGTTGCGACATAATGTCGATTATCGGCGTTCCGCAGGAGGGTTGGCGGAGTGTTGGCCACACCGGAGTGTCGCCATCACTCCGCAAAGCGCCGTCCGCACCCTCATTCGTAGTGGTACCGGCACGCGGCGATGCGTACCTCGTCGTCAACCAACTTGTAGATGAGCCGGTGCTCGTCAGTGATCCGGCGCGACCAATAGCCGTGGAAGCCGTGCTTGAGCGGCTCCGGTTTGCCCAGCCCCTCGTTCCCGTGGCGCGCGACGTCCTGGATCAGCAGGTTGATCCGCCGCAACACCTTGCGGTCCTGTTGCTGCCACCACAGGTAGTCCTCCCACGCCGACTCGTCGAAGACGAGCCTCATTCGGCGAGCTCGCGCGCCTGACCGCCGCCGGCCTCAAGCCGTTCGATCGACGCCAGCAGGCGCCGGGCGTTGGCCGGGTTGCGCAGCAGGTATGCCGTCTCCTTGAGCGCCTGGTAATCCTCCAGCGAGACGATGACGACGGGTTCATGCCCGGCTCGCGTGATGACGACCTCTTCACGATCGTTGACGACGGAGTCGAGCGTCTCGGCATACCTCGCCCGCGACTCGGTGTACGACATGGTCCGCATGACTGCCTCCTTCCGTACATAATACTGTACGTGCGCGATGTAGTGTCGCGTCGCACATGAAAGGGTCCAGCCATGCGGCGAATCGATCTCTCGGGCGTGGAGGGTGAACGTTGGGTCCCTGAGACCCTCAGCGGCGTCGGAGCCCTGGTGCTCGCGGGCTCAAGCGGACGAATCGACTCGGCCCGCGCCGAGCTGCTGGCACGGCAGGGCGTGATCGCCGAGTCCATCCGCTGGTTCGGCGGCCCAGGCCAGCACGTCGGGCCGTGGGAGATTCCACTGGAACTGTTCATAGGGCGTATCGCAGAGCTCAAGCGAGATTGTGACCGCGTGCTGGTCTTGGGGACCTCGTTCGGGGCCGAGGCCGCGCTCCTGACCGGCTGCCACACCTCAGAGGTCGATGCAGTGGTGGGATTCGCCCCATCAGACGTCGCCTGGGCCGGCGTCCGGCCGGACGGCACGCAGACCTCGCATTGGACGCTCGGCGGCGCACCGCTTCCGTTTGTCCCCTTGGACGAGGATTGGGTGTCAGGCGACGACGTACCGGCCTTCGTCGGCCTCTATGAGGCCAGTCGGAAGCGGTCCCCCGAGCTTGTGGCTGAGGCCGCCATCGCCGTCGAAGACATCAAAGAAGTGGTGCTTGTCGCTGGTGGCGACGACCAGGTGTGGCCCGCCCTCGCTATGGCCGCCGCGATCGAATCTCGGAGGACCACGCATGGCCTCACCACCACGCTCGTGTCAGACCCAGATGCCGGTCATCGCACGATTCTCCCCGGCGAACCCGCCGTGACCGCAGGAATCCGCATGCGACGTGGCGGCACTGAGAACGCCGATCGCAACCTTGGTACCGCGGCCTGGGCGCAGATACAGGCCCTTCTGCGCGCTGGTCGTTGACGACGGAATCCAGCGTCTCGGCATACCTCGCCCGCGACTCGGTGAACGACATGGTCCGCATCTGCGACCTCTCACGTGTGAATACCGCGCCGCGACAGCCGCGTTGCGGGACACTCAGCGGGTACCTGCCCTGCCTCTCCCCCGCACCACCCCCGGAAGGGCTCACGATGGACTCTGATCACAGCATCGCCGTCCGAAACACCTACCGCTACCTGCGCCTAGCCATGATCGCCGTCGTCCTCATGCTCTTCCTCGCCGTCGGCATTGAACGGCTGTCGTCCACCGGCTGGCAGACCTCGATCAGCGCCTACTACTTCACCGCGGTCCATGCCGTCTTCATCGCGGCGCTCTGCACGATCGGCGCCTGCCTCATCGTCTACCAGGGCAACACCGACACGGAGGAGGTCGTCCTCAACTTCTCCGGCTTCCTCGCGTTCGTCGTGGCTTTCGTCCCCACTCAGCGCGAGCCGCTCTACGGCCCCGGCCTACCTGCGACATACGAAGTCGGCATGGGGATCCGCAACAACGTCCTGGCACTCATCATCACGGGCGTCGTCGTCGAGATCGCCCGCATCATCATCAACCGGAACGTCGATCGCCGGCCGCTCAGCCCCTGGGCCAAGCGAGCGACCCTCATCGGGTGGGCGGTCATCGGCGTCGGCATCCTCGGCTACGCCGCTTTCCCCGCCAACTTCGAGGCCAAAGGCCACACGGTGGCCGCAGTGACGATGTTCGTCGGGATCATCGCCGTCATCGTTCTCAACGCCCTGTCGGCCCAGAGCGCCCAGACCGGCCCTAGCTACGTCGGCAGTTACAAAGTCATCGCCGGGCTCATGGCGCTCCTCGTGCTGGCAATCGTCCTCATCCGCCTCACCCTGCCCGAGTTCGCCCACATCGTCATCTGGATCGAAGGCGTCCTCATCCTCGCCTTCGCGGCCTTCTGGCTGGTGCAGACCAAGGAGCTGTGGGACGTCGTCGACCGGCGCGACCTCGCCCCCAACACCACTGACCCCACCGGCCGCTGAACCGTCCCCACGGGGAGCCGGCACGACCCGAGTCAGTATGCCGCGCGTCCCCACGCCGCCCACCTCCTGACCCCTGGCAGGATGACCGCGTGAACCAGCCGGGACCCTCCAGCGCCGCAGCGGCGCCAACGGCATCCCCGGCCGAGCGGGCGGCATACGCGGCGGCCTCGGTGACCACCCTCTTCGGGCGACGGATGCTCGGGGTCCCCGGCACGTTTCTCCCCCTCGTGACCTCCCCCGGCCCCAGAAGGTGGCGCGGCCCGTGGCACTACTGGTGGCTCGCGCACTACCTCGACTGCCTCGTCGACCAGGCCCTCCGGGAGCACGCGGCCGGTGATCTCGCCGGTGCCCGAGCCACCACGGCCACCGCGCGGCGACTGCTGCGCACGATCCGCATCCGCAACGTCGCGATCTTCACCAACCACTACTACGACGACATGGCCTGGCTGCTGCTGGCCGTGCATCGCCTCGACCGACTCACGGCCCGGCTCTCCCCCGGCACCTCGTCCGCGCTGACGCACAGTGCCGGCCGCGCCCTGCGAGCCGCGGTCACCCGGGGCCACACCGACGACCTCGACGGCGGACTGTTCTGGAACGATCACCACGACTTCAAGAACGTTGCCGCGACGGGCCCGGCGGCGCTCTTCTTCGCCCGGATCGGTGATCGCGCGCGGGCGCGGTCCCTGCTCGACTGGCTGCACGACCACCTGCGCGACCCGGCGACAGGCCTGTTCGTCGACGGCCTACGCATCGCCCCGGACGGCACCACCACCCTCGTGCCCGACGTGTTCACCTACAACCAGGGCACCGTCCTCGCCGCGCTCGTCACCCTCGGCGACGCCACCAGCCTGGACCGGGCCGAGACGCTCGTGAGCGCGATCGCCGCCCACCTGACGACCGACCCCGACCAGCGGGTGCTGCGCACGCACGGCGACGGTGACGGCGGTTTGTTCACCGGCATCCTGGCCCGCTACCTCGCCCTCGCGGCCCACTCCCCCGCCCTCGCCGACGGTGCCCGGCAGGTGGCTCGCGAGCTCGTGCGCGGCACCGCCGAGGCGTTCTGGTCAGGTCGCCAATTACGCTCCGCGCCAACGACATCCGGTATGCCGTCCGCCCCCGCGACGGCGCTCCCCTCGGTCGCGGTGTTCTCCCCCGACCCAACGGTGTCGGCCGAGCAGACCCAGCCGCGCGGCATACCTCTGGAGTTGTCGACCCAACTGCAGGCCTGGATGACCCTCGAAGCGGCTGCGACCCTGGCGACTGCGTGATGGATCGGCCGCGCCGGCCCGGTCTGCGGCGCTACCTTGGCCCATGGACATCGGCACCTTCTACTCGTTGTTCTCGGCCACGTGCTTCACCCTCGTCGGTTTGTGGTGGAACGTCGTTGAGCGACGCAGCGGATGGGCCGCCGACCCGCGTCGACGGCGTCTGGCCGGCGGCATCTACGTCACGTTCCTGCTCCCGGGGCTGATGGGCCTGCTCGCCCAGGTGAGCCCAGCCACTCCCCTCATGTGGCGCTCGACCTTTGCCGTGGTGGCCCTCATCGGTGTCGTGACCACCGTGCGGCTCATCGGCATCGAGCGAGCTTTCACCCTCCCCGGCCCGTTCACGCGCAACCGGTGGGTGGTGGCCGTGCTCTATCTCGCCGTCCTGGTCCTTGGTGCCTTCCCCACTGTGGCCGCACCGCTGGGTGCCGCCCCGATCCAAGTGGCCGCCGTCCTGCTCATCAGCCTGGTCGTCGTCGGCCACGGCCTGACGTGGGAGTTCATGACCGATTCCTCTGACGCGTCCGCCGACTGAAGGGCGCGCCGTCACCGGGATGCCCGGGATGACGGAGATGCCCGAGATGCCCGCCGGGGCGCTCGGCGTGGCGCACGGCATACCCCTGCCGCGATCCCGGCGGGTGTGACACGCTTCACGACATGAGCACCGCCGGGGGGGCCGCCGCTACGCGCGCCCCAAAGTCAGCAGAGACCCGTGAGCAGAAGTCCTGGTACTGGTACGACTGGGCGAACTCGGCCTACGTCACGACCACGGCGACCGTGCTCTTTGCCCCGTATCTCACCTCGGTCGCCACGGCCGCTGCCTGCCCCGACCTCGCCGACGGGCAGCGATGCGCCGCAACGCTGTCAGTGTTGGGGATCCCCGTCTCCCCCGGGTCGCTCGTGGCCTACACCGCAACCGTCTCGACGATCATCTCGGCCATCTTCCTCATCTTCGTCGGAGCGATCGCGGACCGCTCCCCCCACCCCACGAAACTGTTCGCGACCTTTGCCTGGACCGGCGCCCTCTCCGCGACCCTCATGTGTCTGGTCACGGGCACCAACTGGCAGATGGGTGTGCTGCTGTTCGTCATCGCCAATATCTGTCTGGGCTCGTCGCTGGTCATCTACGACTCCCTCCTCGTGCGCATCGCCGGTCCGAACGACCGCGACCGGGTGTCCTCGAAAGGCTGGGCCTTCGGCTATCTCGGTGGAGGGTTGCTGCTGCTGCTCAACTTCGTCCTCGTCGCCAAACCTGATCTGGTCGGACTGGACAAGGGTGGCGCGGTCCGGGTGAGCCTGTTGATGGCCGGGGTGTGGTGGGCCGCCTTCACCATCATCCCCGTGCGCGGGCTGCGCAACGTCACCGGCACGGTTGCCCCACCAGTGGCCCCGGGCGAGGGTGTCGTCGGAGGCAGCTTGCGGCAGTTGCGTGAGACCTTCCGGGACCTGGCGCTGCACTACCCCCAGACGAAGCTGTTCCTGCTGGCCTATCTGTTCTTCAACGACGGGATCCAGACCGTCATCGGCAACTCCAGCCTCTATGGGATCGAGGAGCTTGAGTTCCCGCAGGAGACAGTGCTGGGGATCTTCCTCTTTGTCCAGTTCGTCGCCTTCTTCGGTGCCCGCTTCTTCGGGCAGGTTGCCGCCAGGATCGGTGCCTGGAAGACCGTGCTGAGCAGCCTGGGCGTCTGGACGGGCATCGTCACGGTCGCCTTCTTCGTCCCCGCCAAGTCGCTCGTGCTCTTCCTGGCGCTGGCGTTCTTCATCGGCATGGTCCTCGGCGGGTCACAGGCCCTGTCGCGCTCGCTCTACAGCCAGCTCATCCCGGCCGGCAAGGAGGCCGAGTACTTCAGCCTCTACCAGGCGATGGAGCGCGGCACGAGCTGGTTCGGCACGCTGATCTTCGGGTTGGTCTACCAAGCGACCCTGTCCTACCGCGCCGCCATCCTCGCGCTAATCGTCTTCTTCATCCTCGGCGGCGTGTTGCTGTCCCGCGTGAAGATGCGCGAAGGCATCATCCAGGCTGGCAACGAGGTACCTCGCGTCATCTGACGGGCGTTATGTCGGGTGAATGCTGACGACTTCGGGAACAAAGGCAACCCTTTGCGCCGTTGGAACGTCTGAGTTGGTGAGCAGGGGGCTGCGGCATCCGACCGGACCCCTCCCCGGCTCGCCCGTCAGGAGGTTCAGCATGGCCGACCGTTCCCTCCGAGGCACCCGCCTCGGCGCACTGAGCATGGAGTCCGACGTCAACGTCGTTCCGAGCGCACGACAGATCACGGTCTACGTCTGCCCCCAGGGGCACCGCTCCGAGTTGCCGTTCAGCATTGAGGCCGACATCCCCCCGACCTGGGAGTGCCGTTGCGGCGCCAGCGCGCGCCTGCTCAACGGCGAGTCGGTGCCGGACGCCAAGCCGGCGCGACCCCCGCGCACCCACTGGGACATGTTGCTCGAACGTCGATCCATCCCCGAGCTCGAGGAGCTGCTCGCCGAGCGCCTTGCCCTGCTGCGCGCCTCGCGCGGAGAGACCAGCAAGCGCAGCGCCTGAGTCCGCACCCGGCATACCAAGGAACCCGCACCTTCACCCCGGAAGGTGCGGGTTCTGCCTGTCCCTCCCCAAACAAGGCTGAGCAACCGCCAAGCGGGCTCAACCGTCGATGATCTCGCCCTCGATGACGTCGCCCGGCCCGCTCCCGCCAGGTGACCGAGGGGGCCGGTCTCCCGAGCTGACGATCCCCCCGAGGAGTTTGCGGGTGACGATCGTCTCGAGCACGGTGCGAGCGATCGCCCGGGTGATCGGCAGGATGCAGAAGAAGCCCACGAGGTCGGTGAGGAAGCCCGGGGTGAGCAGCAACGTGCCGCCCACCAGCACCAGCGCCGCGTCACTGAGCTGGCGTGAGGGCATCCGGCCGGTGTTGAGGGCCGACGCGAGGGCCTGCCAGGTGCGGGACCCTTCACGTTTGACCAGCCACGCGCCCAACGCCGACTCGGCTACGAGCAGGCCGAGCGTTGGCCAGCCACCGATCTGCTGACCGACCCAGAGGATGATGGCCAACTCGGCCGTGGGCACGACGAGCAGGGCCAGTGTGAGCACCCAAGGCCAGCGGCGACGGCCGCCGGAGCGGGTCACGCGCTGTGCCATCGACCCTCCCGCGGACTGCGCAGCCGGGCGGCCGCGCCGCGCAGTTGCCCGGCCCGATGTGCCAGACCCTGCTTGCCGACGTTGACAAACGCCTCGCTGACGATGTTCCCGCTCATCTTCGACTCACCGATTTCGCGCTCGACGAACTCGATGGGAACCTCGACGGCCACGAGGCCGGCCCGCACCAGGGCCACAGTCATGTCGACCTGGAAGCCATAGCCCGCCGAGCTGACCGAACCCAGGTCCATGGTCTGCAGCGCCGACGTGCGATAGACCCGGTAACCCCCGGTCGCGTCGTTGACCGGCAGCCCGAGCATGACCTTGGTGTAGATGTTCGCCCCGACGCTGAGGACCTTGCGGTGGATCGGCCAATTGACGACCGAGCCGCCCTTGATCCACCGAGCCCCGATGACAAGGTCGGCGTTTTCCGCCGCCCGAAGCAGGCTCGGCAGTTGCTCCGGTTGGTGGGAGCCGTCGGCGTCCATCTCGACGGCCGCGTCGTAGCCCCGCTCGATCGCCCACGCGAACCCCGCCTTGTATGCCGCGCCGAGACCCTGCTTGCCCGCGCGGTGCAGGACGTGCACCGCAGCGTCGGCCGCCGCCAGGTCATCGGCGACGGCACCGGTGCCGTCGGGCGAGTTGTCGTCCAGGACGAGAATGTCCACGGCGGGCACGGCGGCGCGCACCCGGCCGACGATGCGTGGCAGGTTCTCCCGCTCGTTGTAGGTGGGAATGAGCACGACGATGCGTCGCAGGGCTCCCCGGGTCGACGACTCGGTCATGAGGTCAGTTCCTTTCGCTGCCGCCTGCTCAAGGCGGAGCCCGCGAGCAGGGCGAGCATCCCGAACACTGCACAATATTCCGGCCAGGCCCCCACCCAACCGGCGAGGGTCCGCTCGGTGCGCAGGGGAAGGTCGGCAGCCAGGGCAGCCGGTGTGAACAACGACGTCGGCTGCAGGAGTGTTCCGTCAGGAAGGATGAGCGCGCTCACACCAACGGTGGACACGTGGACGACCGAGCGGCCGTGCTCGATGGCCCGGATCCGTGAGATCGCCAGTTGCTGGACCGATTCGTTGGTGAACCCGAAGGTCGCGTTGTTGGTTTGCACCACGAGGAGGTTCGCCCCGAGGTCGACGTTGGCTCGGACCAACTCGTCGTAGGCCACCTCGAAACAGATGCTCGGCCCGGCCACGACCTCGCCACCGGACGCGGCCGGCACGCGGAAGACCACCGGGCCTGGCCCCGCCCACATGTCGGTGCCGAGCAGGTCGACCTGAGTGGAGATGATGCGCCAGAACGAGCGGTTGGGAATGTACTCGGCGAACGGCACCGGATGCTGTTTGGCGTACCTGCCCACCAACCCCGCGCCCGGCTCATAGAGAAACGACACGTTGGACACATACGGCGCGGGCTCCTCGGCCAGGCCGCCGAGGAGGATCGGTGCCTCCGCTGCCTCGACCGCTTGCTGGATGACGGCGGCCGCATCCGGATTGCGGGTCGGATCGATGTCGGAGGCGTTCTCCGGCCACACCACGAGGTCAGGGGTGGGCGCTCCCGCCGCACGCTCGCGCTCGACGCCCGAGATGGTCACCGAGACATGGTTATCGAGCACCTGCCGTCGCTCGGCATTGAAGTCCAGCCCGGCGCGCGGCACATTGCCCTGCACAGCCATGACCCGCGCGCTGGGTCCCTCGGTCGGCACCGGCACTACCAACCCGACGAGGGCCGCCGCCAGCGCTGCAGCCGAGCCCCGCACGACCTGGGTGCCCCGGTGCGGCTCGGGGGGTGTCGTCGTGGCGAGGCGGTATGCCGCGTGCACGGCATACGCGAGGAATCCCCCAGCCAGCGCGACGAGGAAGGTGACCGCCGGTGCGCCGCCCAGGGCCGCGACCTGCCCGAACGGACTGTCGGCCTGGCTGAAGGCAACCCGAACCCACGGGAACCCGCCGTAGGGTGTCCGGTCGCGCAGCGCCTCCTGGGTGACCCAGGCCAGGGCGACGACGAGCGGGCGGACGGCGCGGCGCTGAAGGACCGCGCTCCCCCAGCCAAGCAGACCCACATACAGGGCCTGACACACCGCGAGCCCGGCCCACGGCACGACCCCGAGGTAGATGCCCGACCAACTCAACGTCGGGACGAAGAAGGCCAGCCCGAAGGCCAGCCCGAGGCCGAAGCCAGCGCGGCCGCGCACTCCGACGGTGACCAACGCGAGGATCGCGATCGCGGGCGGCGCGGCCCACCACAGCCCGTAACCGGGGAAGGCCAGGGACAGCACGGCACCACCGACGAGAGCAAGGAGGAGGCGGCGCACAGGTGCAACCGTAGGTCAGCGCGGCGAGAACTCCGAACGCCCCTGGTGGTCCGCCGACGTCGGGTGCGGACGTCGCTGTGCCCGTGCTGCTGTTGGGACCAACCGCCACCCCTCCGGATGAGGGATGCCCGGTTGTTGTCTACTAGGCATGCACGGGCACAACCGACGTCCGCCACACGGTTACGACCGGCGATCCCGCCCCGTGGCAGCGAGCCTGGTCGCCCGGTGGCCGCGCGCGCAGGCCACCGTGGACTCCCACCCCGAGACGTTGCCGCTTTTCGTAGCCAGGGCCACCCAAAGGCGAACAACGTGATCGAACTTACCCGCTGTGTCTCGGCTGTCAACTCGACCCTGACCTGCACAAATACGCGAAAGCGCAGGTCAGGAGGCGTCCGTGACGGGTGTTCTCGAAAAGGGAAATCCGACGTACACGGCGTGTCGTAGAACGACACGCCGGGGTGCCTTCGGAGTGACCTGCGAGTGACCGGCGGGTGTCCAGACTCAGGGGACGACAACCGTCCCACGAGCAGTCGTGGCGACCACCGGCGGGTCGAGGACCTCGGCGGCCGAGGCCCCCTCCGAGGGGGTGCCGCGGCATACCACTCGGACGGCGAAGTCCATCTCACGGGACCGGCGCCCGACCCGCACGAGGCGGGCTTCGATCTCGAGGACGTCACCCGCGCGCACGGGCGCGAGAAACTGGACGTCGGAGTAGGAGGCGAATAGCCCCTCGTCGCCGTCGGTGAGGATGCACATCTCGGTCGCCACGTCTCCGAAGGCAGCCAACGAGTAGGCGCCATCGACGAGGTTGCCGGCGTAGTGGGCGTGGCTGTAGGGGACGTAGCGGCGGTGGACGACGGTGCGGCCGACCTCGGCGCGGGACGGGTTGGTGCTCATGAGGCCTTCTTCCGGGGCGTCGTGGGCGGAACGATCGCGTGGACGAGATAGCTGGCGACCTCGCCGGGTGTGGTGCCCCGGCCGAAGATGCGATCGACGCCCAGTCGCTCGGCCGACCCGTCCTCGAAGCGCGGTCCCCCGGCGACCAGCAGCGGGACCTTCCCCGCCGGGTAGGCCTCCCGGAAGGCGGCCGTCATCTGCGAGACGTTGTGGATGTGAGCGTCCTTCTGGGTGACGACCTGGCTGACCAGGACGGCGTCGGCGTGGGCGGCGCGGGCCTTGGCGACGAGTTCGGGCACGAGGACCTGGGCGCCGAGATTGACGACGGTGATCTCGGAGTAGTACTCCAGACCCTTCTCCCCCGCGAACCCCTTGATGTTGAGGATGGCGTCGATCCCCACGGTGTGGGCGTCGGTGCCAATGCAGGCCCCGACGACGACGAGGGGTCGGCGCAGGCCCCGCTTGACGGCGAGGTTGACCTCTTTGGGGGTCAACAGGGGGAACTCGCGCTCTTGCACGTGGACCTGGCTGAGGTCGACGAGGTGGTTGGACGAGCCGTAGACGACGAAGAAGGTGAAGTCGGGGCCGATCGGCTTGGCGTGCACCACCAGGGCCGGGTCCATGCCCATCTTCTTGGCCAGTTGGAGGGCGGCACCCTCGGCTCGCTTGTCGTGCGGCAGCGGCAGGGTGAAGGACATCTGGACCATCCCGTCCCCAGTCGTGTCGCCATAGGGGCGGACGATCTGCGGGGTGACCTTGCGGGGCGTCTCGCGCAGATGCTTGCGATTGGTCATCGCGTGGCTCCCGTCTCAAGCAGGGTGACCGCTGGGTTGTCGTAGTCAGGCGCGCGGACGATCACGCCGTCCAGGCCCTTGCCGTGGTCAGCCGGCCGCTTCATCAGCCCGAAGGTGCCGTCGGCGATGGCGTCGAGCAACCCGTCGGTGGCGATCCGGTCGAGCAGGTCGACGGCCTCGCCCAGGACGTGGCGTGAACGGGTCTGGATGAAGCCGTCTCGCGGCGGGTGGAAGTCTTCGCGCAGCCCCCCGGCGGCGTCCAGGACGTAGCGGACGTTCTGCAACGCCAGGTCACGGTCGGAGAGGAACGGGGTGACCACGGCCTCGGTCATCATCCCGACGAGCAGGATGCCCTGGCCGGTCATGGTGCCGGCAAGGTTGAAGAACCCGTCGAGCAGGTAGCCGCGGAACACGTCGCCGGTCATGTGCTTGGTCGGCGGCATCCACTTCAGCGGGGCGTCCGGGAAGAGGGTCCGCGCGAGCAGCGCGTGGGCCAGCTCGAGCCGGAAACTCTCGGGGACCTCGGGGTTGATCTCGAAGGCATGTCCAAGCCCCAGTTGCCAATCCTCGAGCCCCGCCTCCTTGGCGAAGTACTCGTTGAGCAACTGGCTCACGGTGACGGTGTGCGCGGCGTCGACCGCGTCGGCGGTCGTGAGGTAGTTGTCCTCGCCGGTGTTGATGATGATGCCGGCGCGAGCATGGATCTGCCGGCTGAAGCGCTGGTCGACGAAGGTGCGGATCGGGTTGATGTCGCGGAAGAGGATGCCGTACATCGAGTCGTTGAGCATCATGTCCAGCCGCTCGAGCCCCGCGAGGGTGGCGATCTCGGGCATGCACAGGCCGGACGCGTAGTTGGTCAGCCGGACATAGCGGCCCACCTCGCGGCTGGTCTCGTCGAGGGCGGCCCGCATGAGCCGGAAGTTCTCCTGGGTTGCGTAGGTGCCCGCGAAACCCTCGTGCGTGGCGCCTTCGGGCACGAAGTCGAGCAGGCTCTGCCCTGTCGAGCGGATGACCGCGATGACATCGGCTCCCTCTCGGGCCGCGGCCTGCGCCTGCGGGATGTCCTCGTCGATGTCGCCGGTGGCGACGATGAGGTAGATCCACGGGGTTTGCTTCGGGTCACCATGGCGACGGATCAGCCGGTCGCGGACCGCGCGTTGGGCGTCGATGGTGCGTATGCCGCGTGCCACCGCAGTGCGTGCGGCCCGCTGGGTGGCCTTGAGGTCGCGGCCTTCTGGCAGCCGGAACGTCACTGAGCCGGCGGCCGACTGTTGAGCCAGGGTGAGCAGGTCAGGAGCGGCCCCTGCTCGCAGCGCGTCGAAGACCGGAGTGGTGACACCGTGCTCAAGCCCGACCTGGCCACGCACGGCATCGACAAGATGGTTGACCCACGGCTGGCCCTCGTGGTCGGCTCCGGTGAGCCCGGCCAGGCGCAGGGTCGCCCGCTCCACTGAGACCGTGGTGTGCGCCTTGGCGAGCTTGACCACTGGTGCGCCAGCGCGGCGCGCGAGTGACCTGGCCTGGCGGACCTGGCCGGCATCCAGGTGGATCAGAGGGGTTGTCGACACGGTCTCAGCGTAACAGAGACGGGCATATTTCCGGCGAAACGACAATCTCGCCGGAGATCTGACGGTCCAAGGGCATCGTGGAGATCATCCTTGGCGTCGGCTCACTCGATGCGGGACTCGAACAGGCCGCGCACCGCCGCGTTGCGACGGACCAGTCCCATCGCGTATGCCGCGTGCCCGGGCACGAAGCCGTTGCCCACGAGCATCCGCACATCGGCGGCCAACCCTTCGGCGCCCAGCGCCGCGGCGGCGAAGGATGTGGCCATGGAGAAGAAGATGATCGTCCCCTCCTGTGCGGTTGCCAGGATGGCCGGCTGCTCGCAGCCAGGCACGTCGACGCAGACCACGGTGACGTCGCACGGTCCACCCGCCGCCTGCACCGCAGCCAACAGGCCCATCGGCGAGCGGGCATCGGCGATGACGACCTCGTCGGCCAGCCCCGTCGGACGCAGCACCTGCGCCTCACGGTCGTTCGGAACGACGGCAACCAGTCGGCCGGCCCCAGCCTCACGCGCGGCGGCCAGGGACAGTGAGCCAGACTTGCCTGCTCCGCCGAGAACGAGGACCGACGGAGCCGACGACTCCTCACCGGCACCGGTGCCGGCGACGCGGCGAGCGGCATACTCCCCCACCACGCGGGACACGAGCGCAGGCGCGCCGCAGACGTCCATGACCATGAGCGAGAGGCGCGGGTCGAGGTCGTCCGGGATGACGGCGGCGATCGAGCGCTCGAAGAGGACGGCGTGACCGGCGGCCGGGACCTGCTCGGACCGGCCGTCCCATCGGCGCAGCCCGTCGGTGATCGTCAGCGGGGTGAGCGAGAGCGACACCAGCGTCGCGACCCGGTCACCGACGGTGAGCCCGAGAGGGCTGTCGGGGCCAACCTCGTCCACCGTGCCGATGAGCATCCCGCCTGACCCCGTGACGGGGTTCTGCATCTTGCCGCGCTCGGCGACGATCGCGAGGACCTCCTCGCGGACCGCTCCCCCGTCGACCTCGCCGTCGACGCCCCGGTGCTTCTCGGCGAGTTGCCGGTAGGACGCGGCATCGAGGTTGAGGGTGTCGATGGCGATGCGGACCTCGCTGGGCCAGATCTCCCGGCGGGCATCCAGTCGGCGGGCCGCCTGGGGCAACGTGACAGCAGCGCCGCTCGGCTCAAGCACCCGATGCAGCCCGACCGGCGACGCCGGAACCGTGGAAGTTACCGACTGGTTCACTTACTGCTCCTCTCGACCATCGACGGCGGAGGATTTATCGCGTCGAATGGCTAACACCGTAGATCTTCCTGTATCTTAGAGGCATGACGCCCGTTCTGGAACAGCCCTACGCCTACCGCATGCGTGCCCTGGTCGAGCCCGACTGGACTCGCCTGCCCGGCTGGCGCGACGTCACCGAGGCCCAGTGGCGCGATGCCCAGTGGCAGCGCAGCCACTGCGTGAAGACCGTCAAGCAGTTGCATGAGCTCATGGGTGACCTGCTCACCGATGACTTCTACGCCGACCTCGAGCGCGACCAGAACGAGCGGGCGACGATGTCGATGCTCGTCCCGCCGCAGATGCTCAACACGATGGTCCCAGCCACGGGCGACGGCGACCTCGGTATGCCGGCCGCGGGCGCGGCATACACGGCCGCCTACTATGGCGACCCGATCCGGCGCTACATGCTCCCCGTCTTCTCCGACCGGCGCACCGACTGGCCGAGCCACCCCAAGTCGTCGCGCGACTCGCTGCACGAGCACGACATGTGGGCCGTCGAAGGCCTGACCCACCGCTACCCGACCAAGGTGCTGGCCGAGTTGCTGCCGACCTGCCCGCAGTATTGCGGGCACTGCACCCGGATGGACCTCGTCGGCAACTCCACGGCGCAGGTGACCAAGCTCAAGTTCGGGATGAAGCCGGTCGACCGCTACCAGGCGATGCTCGACTACCTCGCCGCGACCCCGACGGTGCGCGATGTCGTGGTCTCCGGCGGCGACGTCGCCAACCTGCCGTGGAAGAACCTCGAGTCCTTCCTCGACCGGCTCCTGGAGATCGACAACATCCGCGACATCCGCTTGGCGACCAAGGCGCTCATGGCTCTGCCGCAGCACTGGGGAGCCCCCGACGTCGTCGAGGGCGTCGGTCGGATCGCCGCCAAGGCGCACGCGCGTGGGGTCCATGTCGCGATCCACACCCACGTCAACCACGTCAACTCGGTCACCCCGTTGGTGGCCGAGACGGCTCGGGCGCTGATGGATGCGGGCCTGTTCAACATCCGCAACCAGGGCGTGCTGTTGCGCGGGATCAACGACACCCCGAAGGATCTGCTCGACCTGTCGTTCGCGCTGCAGGACAACGCGTCGATCACGCCGTACTACTTCTACATGTGCGACATGATCCCGTTCAGCGAGCACTGGAGGTTGTCGCTGGCCGAGGCTCAGCACCTGCAGCACGCGATCATGGGCTACCTGCCTGGGTTCGCCACGCCGCGCATCGTCTGCGACGTGCCTTTCGTCGGTAAGCGCTGGGTGCACCAGGTCGAGGAGTACGACCGGGAGCACGGGATCTCCTACTGGCGCAAGAACTACCGCACGTCCATCGAGGCCGCCGACATGGATGCGCTCTCGCGCGAGTACGTCTACTACGACCCGATCTACACCCTCCCCGATGAGGGTCAGAAGTGGTGGGCCCGCGAGACCAACGCCGCCGCGGCGCACGCTGCCGCGTTCGACGCCGCTGCCCTCAGTCGACTCGCGTCGGCCCAGTCATTGACCTGACCGGCCCGTCCTCGGTGACGCGCTCGTAGGAGCGCGCCCGAAGGCGTCGGGTCGCCACCCGGTAGCGGATCGAGGACGCCGGCCAGATGGCGACGTTGCGCCCGCGTTCGTCGAGGTACCAGCTCTGGCACCCTGAGCCCCACACCGTGTGGCGCGTCCGTTGCCTGACCCAGCGCCCGAACCGGGCCTGGGCGCTGCGGGTGACGACGTGTGGGCCCTCCTCGTCGGCTCGATGCAAGGCCTTCAGGATGTGCTCGATCGCGGCCTCGATCATGACGAGCACCGAGTTGTGGCCGAGCGCCGTGTTCGGCCCGAGCAGCAGATAGAGCTCGGGGAAACCGGCGACCTCGATGCCCAGGTGCGTCGAGCGGCTGGACGCCCACTCGTCGGCGAGGGTGCGTCCCCGAAGGCCAGTGATGCGGACCCGATCGAAACTCCCCCGCACGTCGAATCCGGTCGCGAACACCAGGGCGTCGAGCTCGTGGTGCTCGCCGTCTTCGGTGACGACCCCCCAAGGCTCGACCCGGTCGATCGGTGCGGTCACCAACGCGACGTCCGGGCGGGCGAAGGTCGGCCAGTAGTCGTCGGACAGCAGGACCCGTTTGCACCCCAACGCATAGTGCGGGGTCAGTGCTTCGCGGGTCGCCGGATCGGGGACCGCCTCTGCCAAGCGTGCCAGGGCCTGCTCCTGCACCAAACGACGGGCGCGGTCCAGTCGCCCGAAGCCCAGCACCCGCGTCTCCAGACGCACATAGGTGCGCCACCGTGCCAGCCGCCCGAGCAGCGGCATCCGGGCGTAGCTCTGCTGGCGGGCGCGGGACCACGGGCGGTCATCCCGCGGCAAGATCCACGAGGGCGTCCGCTGGAAAACCTCCAACGCGCCGACCCGATCGGCCAGGCTCGGCACGAGTTGGACGGCCGAGGCGCCGGTGCCGACCACGCCGACCCGAACTCCGGAGAGGTGGTCGTCCTCGGGCCAATCGGCGGTGTGCAGCACCCGACCGGCGAACGATCCGAGCCCTGGCAGATCCGGCCGACGCGGGACGTGCAGCCCGCCGACACCGAGCACGAGGGCCCCCGCGGTCCATTCCCGGCCGTCGGCCGCCAGCACCTCCCAACGGCCCCGCTTCCAGGTCGCCTCAGTCACCTCGGCGCCGAAGACGATCCGTGAGCGCAGTCCGAAGCGCTCGACACAGTCGCGCAGGTAGTCCCAGATCTCGCCGGCCGGCGCGTAGTCGCGGCTCCAGTCGGCCTTCGGGGCGAAACTCAGTGAATAGAGGCGGCTGGGCACGTCGCAGGCACACCCGGGGTAGCGGTTGTCGCGCCAGGTCCCCCCGACATCGTCCGCCTTCTCCAGAATGAGGAAGTCATCGACGCCGGCCTGCGCCAACCGGGCAGCCATGGCGATACCGGAAAAGCCTGACCCCACGATGAGCACCCGCTGGTGAGACACAGCCGCAGCGTATGCCGCCTCGGCCCCGGACGTCACACTCCGGGAGCAGTCCGGCGACAGCGGTCGGGCTGGATACGGCGGTGCCGCGGCTTCGGCGATGGGCGGGAGACGGCATACTCGCGTCTCATGGCGAAGGCGTCCGGAACCCCGGCGACCACCGCGCTCACTCGGGCGAAGGTGGCGTTCACCGTCCACACCTACGAGCACGATCCGGCGGCGCCGTCCTACGGCCTGGAAGCGGCTGCCGCGCTCGGCGTCGACCCCGCGCGGGTCTTCAAGACCCTGCTCGTCGAGGCCGACGGGCGGCTCGGCGTCGGCATCGTCGCCGCCGACCGGTTGCTCGATCTCAAGGCGATCGCGTCGGCCCTCGGCGCCAAGAAGGCCGTCATGGCCGACCCGGCTGTCGCCGAGCGCTCGACCGGTTACGTCGTGGGCGGTATCTCGCCCATCGGGCAAAAGCGGGCGTTGCCAACGGTATTGGATGCCGACGCGACGGCATACTCGACGATCCTCGTGTCCGGCGGACGCCGTGGGCTCGACGTGGAACTCTCCCCCGCCGACCTGCTCGCCATGACCGCGGGCCGCACCGCACCCATCGCCCGAGACCGCTGAGCCGCCCAACGCGCGAGGTCCCGTGGGTCATCGGGTGGACCGCTCCGCGCCGCTGTGGCCACGCGGCGTAGCGTGCTTGAGTGATCGTCCGCCGAGCATCTGACCGAGGAATCGTCGTCCTGCTGGCGGCCCTGACCATGCTGGGGCCGTTCACGGTCGACACGATCTTCCCTGGCTTCCCGGCGGTCCAACGCGAGTTCACCGTCGATGCTGTCGCCACCCAGCAGATCGTCTCGGTCTACCTCTTCACCTTCGCCGTGATGAGCCTGTTGCACGGGCCGCTGTCCGACGCCCTGGGCCGACGCCCAGTCATCGTCGGCGGGCTGGCGATGTTCACGGTGACCTCGGTGCTCTGCGCGCTCGCCCCCTCGATGACCTGGCTGCTCGTCGGCCGGGCCCTTCAGGGGGTCTTCGCCGGTGGCGGCATGATTGTGGGGCGCACCGTGGTCCGGGACGTGTTCTCTGGCCACCCGGCCCAACGCGCCATGTCGCAGATGTCGATGATCTTCGGGGTGGCCCCAGCTCTGGCCCCCATCGTCGGGGGCTGGCTGCTTGGCTGGTCGAGCTGGCGCAGCATCTTCTGGTTCCTCGCGATCTTCGCGGTGGTTGTCCTCGCCGCAGTGATGCTGCTGCTTCCCGAGACCCACCCGCCCACTCGTCGGACCCCGCTCTCGACGCGGGCGCTCGTGAGCGCGGTCACCGACTCCAGCAAGGACCCCAGCGTGCGGCGCCTGCTGCTTGTGTCGTCCTTCAACTTCGCGGCGCTGTTCACCTACATCTCCGCGGCCCCCGCCTTCATCGTCGATCACCTCCATCTGGGGCCAGGCGACTTCGGCTGGTTGTTCGTGCCCGTGGTGACGATGATGATCGTTGGATCCTGGCTGACCGGGCGGCTGGCCGGGCGGATCAGCGGGCCCCGCTTCCTCACCCTCGGGTTCGGGGTTGCCGTGCTGGGCGGTGTGGTCCAGTTGGCACTGGACGTGGTCGGTCTGCGGACTCTCCCCTGGGTGCTGGTCGGTCCCGTGACCACGGGTTTGGGGATCGCGCTCGTCTTCCCCATCGTTACCCTCGTGCTGCTTGAGGTGCGGCCGCGCCATCGAGGGACGCTGTCATCGATGCAGTCGTTCAGCAACACGATGCTCAACGCCATCGTCGCCGGAGCACTCGTGCCCCTCGTCAGCGCCAGCCTTGCCGGGCTGACCGGCGCGGCGGTGACCTTCAGCATCGCCGGATGGCTGGTGTGGGCACGGCATCACCGGATGGCACACCCTGACGTGTCCGCGCCGCCGGACCCAGAGTCCTATGAGCCGACCGACCGGATGTAGAGGCCGCGCGGACGTCGGCTGAGCGGCGGGCCGCTGGGCGGCATACCTCCGGGTGCTAGGTGCGAGAGCGCTGCGGTCAGGCCTTCGGCGGGGTGTCGCGTCCGGTGACCGGGCGGCCTTCCCACGCGGTGGAGAGCACGACGGTCGTGCGCGTCTGGACGTGAGCGGCACCGCGCAGGCGGGTTAGCAGGTCCTCCAGGTCAAGGGGCGTGGCCACCCTGACCTTGGTGATGTAGTTGAAGTCGCCGGCCACCGAGTGGCACGACTCGATCTCGGAGAAGCCGCGGATCCGGTCGGGGATGTCGTCGGGCGCGGCGGGGTCGAGAGGCGACAGCGAGATATATGCCGTGAGCGGCAGCCCCACCTGGGCCGGGTCGATGACGGCTTGGTAACCCTGCACCACGCCACGCTCTTCCAGACGCCGGACCCGCTGATGCACGGCGGAGGTCGACAGGCCCGTCGCCTTGCCGAGGTCCGTGTAGCTCATCCGGCCGTCCGCCGCGAGCAGCTGCACGAGCTTCCGGTCGAGTTTCTCCATGGGGGCAGCCTACGCAGTCAACGGGACCGGCCGCTGGCCCGTTTGGGGGGTGGGACGTCGGGCCTTCGCACGGTCGCCGAACGCGGCTGTCGCACCCCTGCGGACCGAACTAGGGTGAGGCCCCATGGACCAGGCTGGCAGACTCCTCCTCCTTGACTCGGCGAG